>Ga0302140_10003913_pt1 | contig 19000 bp, 10 predicted proteins | sample I_Bog_E1_1_FD_202095 | JGI IMG/M metagenome (GOLD analysis project Ga0302140, IMG submission 202095) | Peat permafrost microbial communities from Stordalen Mire near Abisko, Sweden - I_Bog_E1_1 | ecosystem: Environmental > Terrestrial > Soil > Wetlands > Peat | place: Sweden: Abisko, Stordalen... | reverse complement strand
GCGGGGAAAGCGACGCGGACAGAAGATAGAATTTAGGAGTCAGGAGATAGAATGGTTGCACGCAAAAGTCTTGGATAAAGCGTTGAATTTTCGCGCGCTGGCAGCGCTGAATCTTGATAACGGGGCCGTACCCAGGGCGTTGCCCCAGGCGGTCCGGTGTCGTCCTTTCAGGCCGGTTTTGGCGCAGTCGCAAGGGAAACAGAAAATTTGCGAAGGATTGCGAAACCGATGCAACCCTTTCAGGGTTGAAGGCATGGGGCGGATTACCCAGGGTAGCGCTAGCGCGCAACCCTGGGCTGAATGATGGAACGCCTTTGGCGTTCATGCCGGCATGCTGGTTGGATATGAAAGCCGGGGTTTTACCATAGGCGGAACAGCGCTGGAGTGGTGATGCGGCAGGTTGGGAAACCTGGGCTACGAGGTCTCTTCGCGACGGCCGCAGTCCGAAGCAAGGTGCGGGGGGCGTGGGGACGCAGACGATTCTTTCGTCCCTGACGGGACTGGTTACGCTGGGGTGCGCCAACCCAGCGATGAATCGCTGGGCTATTCTCTTTCGCCCTCCGGGCTTGGGGCAGGCGACGAAGTGCAAGGATTTATTGCGGGCGGAATGGCTCTGGTGTGGCACATGGGTTGGCCATGGTTTTCTATTCCGATCAAAGCCCGGAGACGTTACCCGCTGCAGGTGCGAGCGAAATCCGGCAAGATGCCGGATTTTACCGGCTGGAAGCCGGTTCCACCCATTGGGGAAACACGCCATGGTCATACGGGGAGGAAGTTTACTTCGGTGCCGGCAGGCAGCAAACCACTTTCGGCCGGCACGCGAATCAGGGCATTGGCTGCCGCCAGACAGGTGACGTCGCCGGAACTGTGCCAGCGCAGGGGCGTCAGCCGGGCGTGCCGGTTTTCCAGTATTACGCGCGCGGGCCATAACGTTTCCCGGGCATTGGGAGCGTCTTCGATTTTCCCGGCCAGCATGCCGGAACACATTCCATCCGGCTCCGCGCCCGTGAGCCGCTTCAAGGCGGCGGCCACGAACAGATGAAAGCAAACGAAGTGCGACAGCGGATTGCCAGGCAGGCCAAAGGCGATTCGGGTGCCATTCACACCAAAAATCAGCGGTGCTCCGGGACGGATGTTCACGCGGTCAAAAACGATTTCAAAGCCCAGCCATTCCAGCAACGCGCGGGTGAAATCCTTATCGCCGCCGCCAGCACCACCCGAAATCAATACCAGATTGAAAGTAGGAGCAGGGGGTACCAAACTGGCAACGACGCGCTGGGCGGCCTCGAAATTCTCCGGCAAATGTTCGTGCGTCACCGCACAACCCTGTTTTTCCAACAAAGCGCGAATCAAAATGGAGTTGCAGTCGCGGATTTGGCCGGGCTGCGGACTCGTTGTGGGGGGAACGAGTTCGTCCCCGGTTGTGAAATGCAGCACCGGCAGTTGCGGGCTGACCCGGGGTTGGGTGCAACCGACCGACGCCAGCACGGCCAGCGCTCCGGCATCCAGGACTTTGCCGGCCGGCAAAAGGGTGTCACCCGCCTGCCAATCTTCGCCATGGCGACAGACATTGGTGGCGGTTTCCGAGCGGAGGATTTTGATTTGGTTACCGGTGCGCTCCGCGTTTTCCTGCATGATGACCCGGAGGCCGGCGCAGGGCAGCGTGGTGCCGGTGGCCACGCGCACGGCTTCGCCAGGGCCGAGTTGGCGCGGTTTGCAATCCGCCGCATGCAGGGTGTCCGTGATGCAAAATGTCGCGGAGGAGTCCGTCTGCAAGATCGCGTAGCCGTCGCGCGTGGAGCGATCCGCTGCTGGCGAGTCGTCCGTGGCCACGAGGTTTTCCCGCAGGACATGGCCGGCGGCCGCGAGCAGGGGCACGGTCACAGCAGGCAGCGGTCGGACATGGGAAAGTATTTTTGCAAGGGCGGCATCCAATGGCTGCGGTTCTTTGCGCGCGAAACCCGCCGACTGGCTGCCAATTCCGGGGGATGGATTACTGGGAAGCGGCCTGGCATGGCCACAGCCTGCCGGTTTGGAAACCGGCGGCACATCCGCTTTGGAAACTTGTCCATCCAAACTGGCCAATGCGCGCCGTTTCCAAATTGGAACCTCTTGCTTTAATTGGTTCATGAATTCGGCCAGCACCGCAAATGCCGCGCCGCGATGTTTCGCGGCCACGCCAACATAAATGGCCGTTTCGCCCACGGGAACCACGCCGACGCGGTGAACCACCTTGACGGCAAGACACGGCTGTTGCGCGCAAATGGATGTGATCAGCCGGCGCATTTCGCGTTCGGCCATGCCGGCATAGGCCTCGTATTCCAGCGCCGAGATTTCGGCGTTGTTTTCCTCGCCGCGGACGAGGCCACGAAATTCCACCCAGGCACCGGCCAAGCCGGAGGCCGGCGGCGGAATCCTCTCTGCAATAGGCTCACGGGTCAGTTGTGCTTCGATTTCCATGGGATTGTCAGCCGCCAGAAACCGGTGGAATCAGCGCAACTTCATCGCCGTTGGCAAAGGTCGCTTCCAACCTGACATATTCGCAGTTTCTGGCGATCCGCACGCTGGCGCGATGCGCGGCCAGCGCGGGGTACTCCGCCAACAGTTTCGCCCAAAGCTGGTCGTTTGTCAGGGGTGAAGGCGCGAATAGTTCCACCGCCTCACAATGCGTGGCATCTTTGAGTTGGGCAAAAAACAGAATGCGGATGGCCATAAATCTAACCCAGGTCGCCGGGTTGGTTCACGTTTTTAAAATGCCGAGAAAGATCATAGGGCAGGTCAGCATACACGGCCAGGCCTGCGTGAACACAGGCGGCGGCGAAATCACGGACGGCAAAGTTCTTTTGCTCCAGTAGTTGCGTCAACAAAGCGAGCGCGGCCACTGGAAAAATGGCGGCGAGCGGTTCGATCTGCCCGCCAAGGCGCGGAATCACGCCTTTTCCGGGTGCCGCCTGCAGCAGATGGTGGAGCACGGGGGCGTCCATCGCCGGCAGATCCACGGCGAGCACCATCAGCAAGGGGTTTTTCGCGGCGGTCAACGCGGCGTGAATGCCCGCCAGTGGTCCGGCGTCAGGAAATTGATCCAGCAACACGCGCGACGGAAATGCCGCGTAATCGGTTTTCGGGCGCCCGGAAATGAAAACCTCGTCTGGGCCAAGTGAACGCACCATTTCGAGCTGCCGCGCCAGCAACTGGCGGCCGTCCATGGCAACGAAGGCCTTGTCGCAGCCCATACGTGAGGACCGGCCACCGGCAAGAATGACGACGCTGAAGTTCATGTTCCCACGTGCAAAAGGCCACTGGTTAGAATTTGCGCACGCAACCCACCCCGGTTCTGGAGGAATTTCTCGGCTCCGGGCGCGAATGCCTGATCCATCCAGTGGCACGGTGAACATTCCGCCATGCCATGAAAGCGGAGGCCTTGGATTTCAAAATCAGTTCCGATCAACGTGTTCAAATCCACGCCTTCGGTAATGACGTTGCGGCGGGTGGCGCCGGGGGATTTCCCCGATAATTTCAGTTCTGCGCAGAGTGCGGCATAAATCTCCCAGGCAAAAAAAGTGATCTGGCCCTTGTAGTTTTCCTTGAAGTCAAAAAAGCGGTCGCCTGGGATGCCGCGCCCGGCAACACATTCGATTTCCCGGACCTCGACGGTCGGATTTTCTCCGGCGGGTTGGCCGTGATGGCCAAAGTAATTATGGCCGGGGGAGAGGAACAGGTGACGGATTTTCATGCTTAGCCCGGATATTTCATAGCCATTTTGGAAAGAGTCGCGAAAAACCCTATGAAAAGAGGGGCGCAAACACGTTCGAATGCGCGGTTGAAAAGACACGGCACGCAGGTTTGGAAACCTGCGATACGGCAGGCTGGGAAGCCTGCGCTACAAGGGTTTGCCATGGTTTTGCCGGTTTCACTATGAAATATCCGGGCTAGCCCGGTTAAATTATCGTTTTTTGGCAAGCGACGCAAATAGTCCACGTGCAATCCAATTCGGCCCGCAAGTTTGGAAACCTGCCACAGGGGCCATGGTTTTGCTGGGTTGCCATGAGATATGCGGGTTAATATCCGGTGTCCGTCGGGACAAACGGACGGGTTCGCGGCGTGGGGTGTTTCGGTTCCGCCGCCCCTCCGGGGGTCAGCAGTCGCGCCAGCGGCGGCGGTGCGGTGCATCGTTGCGGCGGCGTTCGGCTTGCCAGCAGATGGACATCCGCTTAAACATGCTTGTGGTCACCTTAAATTCAGGCGTTGATCGGAAGGGTGAGGTCATGTCGTGTTCCGATGGCGTCGAACTCCATAGGCGAGTGCCGCAGTATTTGGAAATCTGAAAATACAATCAAAATAGAATGTCAAACCTTATGAAAAACTTGAGGAAACATTGGAGTTTGTTGTTCGGGACCATCGCCGGGCTGGGTTTGGCTTCCGCCGCGTGGTCGCAGAGTCTGCCGGGGTTGGTGCTGATACCCGTGTCCGACACGCAATTTTATGTCGCCCTAACGAATTCGGGGACCGGGAATTATGATCTATGGAAAACTCCCTTGCTCGGGAACCCGGCGTATCCCTGGCAAATCGTAGCCGTGACAACACACGGTTCCCCCGTCTTCTTGGTCACAAAAGATCTATACCCAAGTGAGTTCTATCGCATCGGTTTAGATACCAATTTGATTCCTCTGTGGATGGCGGCCAACCCTACCAACCAATCCCTGGGCTGGCTGAATGTATGGATTGACAGTCCGACCAACGGCAGTTCGCTGACCCAGTAAAAGCTCATTTTTGATTCATCATAATTATGAAATTCCTTCGCTCTTTGGGGGTATTGCTGCTGACGACGTGGATCGTTCACGCCGAAACCGTGATCTGGTCGGATAACTTTGAGGGCAGGGCCACCAACCGCTGGCAATCCACCGGAACTTGGAAAATCAGTTCACCCTCGGCCGGTCCAGCCACCAATGCGTATGGCTATCGGACGTATTCGGGCACGAACTGTGCCACCTCTCAGGGCTATTCCCCGACCAGTCAGAGTGTGCGGCTGATTTGCACTAATTACAATGGCAGCAGCACCCTGCTCCTGCCGGCGGCCAGCCAGTATCCGCGCTTGCGTTTCTGGCACTGGTTTAATTGGGCCAATGCCGGCGGTTATGTGGAGATCAGCACCAATAATGGCAGCACTTGGAAACAAGTGTCGCCCGACTATATTTATAGCGGCACGCCCAACAGCGGGGTCGGTTGGACGCGTCCCAGCATTGATTTGCGGGCCTATGCCGGGCTGGCGGTGCAGGTGGCCTTCCACTTTAACTCCGGCAATGTTGGCGGCAATAGTTTGGGTTGGTTTGTGGACGATGTCGCGCTGGTGACCGGCACGCCGGTGCTCAACCAACCCGAGACGTTTGCCGCCGGCTTGGGCGATTGGTCCGTGGATCAGGGAACCTGGGTGGTGGGAACGCCCACGACCGGTCCCGGCAGCGCTTATTCAGGCGCCAATTGTGCGGCCACCGGCTTGACTAACTACACCTTCAGCGTCCTTTCAAGATTGATCAGCCCCGCCTTTACCGTCACGACGTCCGCCTCGCCAACCTTGCAGTTCTGGCATTGGTTTAATTTTAACAATGCTGGCGGTTGGGTGGATGTCAGCACCAACGGCGGTGGAAGCTGGACGCCAGTTTCCCAGCAATGGGGCGGCATAGTAGCTTCCAACAGTGGCGGCTGGATTTCGAGTTCTGTCGATTTGAGTGCCTATGTCGGACAGAACATTCAAGTGGCCTTTCGATTTGGTTCCGGCGGCACATATACCGCTCCCGGTTGGTATGTGGATGACATCGTCCTTCCGATCCAAGCCCTGCCCGTTATCAGCATCAATCCGTCGTATCCCTATTCCTCCCAGGTTCAGAGCAATTCCCATCATGGTGGATTTGTCATCTCGCGCAGTGGCGGCACGCAAGCGGTCACCGTCAATCTGGCCGTCTCCGGCACCGCCACCCCGGGAAGTGATTATGGTTCGCTGCCTTCGTCCGTCACCCTGGCCAGTGGTCAGTACAGCGTCGTGCTGCCGGTGACCGTGGCCACTGCCAGCTTGGCCGTGGCCAAGACGGTGGTGATTTCAATCAATACCAACAGTTCGTATTTGCCAGGCTTGACCACCAATGCGGTGGTGACCCTGATCCCCAACAGTTCCATCACCAACTCCGTGACCTCGTTCGTGGGGCGCTACTGCCGTGGCAGTGGCAGCGATCCCACTTTTTGGTCCATGGTGATCCCCCTCGAATCCGAAACGGGAACCCTATACAGCAATTTGAACGGCAATTGCAGCACGCTATATCCCGGACTTTCGGCGTGGAGTTCGCAAACTTTGTACCACATTAACGCCACGAATGCGCTGCCGCAGACCGTTCCGACCAACCGGATTCCGTTTAATAATCCGATTGTGGCCTTTGGCGAAAGCGAAGGGGGCTCGCCATTGTATCTGAACCAGCCGTACAGCTTTGGCTTGTACGCTGGTAATCCCTATCCTTCTAATCAGCCAATCATTATTCAAGCCTATTTTCGCACCAATTATCAACTGGCAGCTTCCGCCAGTATTTATCCCCAAGATGCCATCATCACGACTTGGCGCACCTATTTGACGAATGGCTTTGCCGTCTCGACCAACCTGCCTGGATTGACCACTCTGTTGTCGACTCCGCCCTTCCAGATGTTTGGTCAATACGTCACCGAAGACGATGGCTATATCTTGACGCATTTGGCGAACAATCAGGCGACAAACTATTATTATGTGGTCAGCATCGCCGGTAATGTGGCGGGGAACACCAATCTGATGGTGATCAACACCAATGGGCAAATCGCGGCTTCACTACTGTATTCGTTGGACTTCGAGCCACGGCCGCAATGGCGGTCCGTCTTCCTTGATCAACCGCATTTTAATGGCGCGCCGTTGCCGCCTTTTTATGCGGGAATGACCATGGCCGAGATGTTGACCAATGCCCCGGCGGTGACGAATGTGGTGGGCCTCAGCCCCGGCTTGGCCACCAACTTGGACAACAGTCCGGAATTGCGCCGGCATCCCATCCTGGACAATTTTGTCGCCAGCATGGGCAATGACCCCATTGCACTGGCCAATTACGTGATCAACCAGATTGATCTCTCTGACCCGATTGCCTTCAATGATACTGGTAATTCAGCCGAACAGTCCATTAACCCCGGCGGGGTGCAACGCGGTGCGTTGGGCGTGTATTTGGAGAAAGAAGGTTCGCCCATTGAACAATGCGCGTTGCTGGTCTATTTGCTGCGGCAGGCCGGGGTGCCCGCCGTGTATGAGTTCGCGCCGCACAACGGCCTGCAAATGCTCGATACCCGGCTCAGTCAATTGGTCAAGTTCCAGGTCCATGGCGACATTAACCTCGCCGGGCAGCTCTACACGAGCAACAACATGATTCCGGTGAATTATCCCTGGGTGGCCGCTTACATCGGCACGAACTGGGTTCATATTTTCCCCTGGCTCAAGGATTCCGAGATCGTCGAAGGCTTGAATTTGTACGACGAGATGCCCCCTAACTACAATAACGCTTACGGGTGGGTGCATGACTACATCTACGGGAACACAAATTTATTATCGCTGGCGGTGGATGGCGACAACACGCCCCGGGTCATCTTCCCCCAGTATTTACAGCAAATGCTTTTGCAAAATCATCCCGGGGTCAGTGTGGATGACATCGGGGTGAAAATTCACAACCGCCAGCACTACTATGCCCGCTGGCAGGATTTCCCGATGCCGACCTGGGTGACCAACACGAGTCTGGCGGTGACCAATCTGTCATCCCCCAGTCTGGCGGGCATTGACCCGGCACTGACCAATCTTTTCGATACCGTCAGCGTGGAAATTTACAGTCTGGCCAATCCCACCAAGGATATTTTTACGGGCGACATGCGGATGGTGGATTTGCATAACCGCGAATTTTATGTATACCAGTTCATGACCAACGGAAACATCCAGTTGAATTTGACCTTGATGCCGTTCCGGACGAACGCCCCCGGGACCATGGCGTTCACCAACGATTCCACCTTGCTTGCGAAACAGGTGCTCAACCTGTCATTTTCGACCGCTGATTATGATCTCGGCGTCCGCTTCCGGCACCGCCGCCAGCACGGCCTCTCCCCGGCAACCGCGATTGACCCCTACATTTCGTTCCTGGGGTTGCAAGGCAGCTTGGGCGCGAGCGGTTATTCCGAGATAGATTTCGAACGTCCCCTGCTGGTTGGAGACCAGGCCGCCATCTGCTTTGATTATGGCCGGGTGACCCGCGATATGCTCAATGTTCGCGCCGCTGATTTGTGGCAGATGCAGGAGCAGTTGAAAGGCAATGCGGCCCTCACCAACAGTCTCTCGCCGGATACCTATGAAGGCGCATTGATGTGCCTGGCTGGCATGTCGTATTTTGAAAAATGCGACGAGTTTGTGACGGTCAATGAGCAGTTGCAAAAATTCTGCCAGATTTCCAAGTTTAGCGCGGGTTTATCGGAAATGCTGCCGGGCCGCGACAGCAACGGCAATTTGACCAATGGCGTTGATCCCATCAAACCTGCGGTGGACATGTTCACCTATGAAACCATGGGGGCGGGAAACGGCACTCTGGACCCGGAGTCGGGGCAGACTGCCGAATGGAATTATTATGTGCTTGGCATCGCCGATTCGTCCGCAGAAGAGCACCAGGTCATCAACCGATTTTATCAGGAGACCAACGCGGTTTCCACGGTAAGACTGTTGCAATTGGCGCAGGCAAACGGTGCGGGCATTGTCGAACTGGACGAATACAACTGTTATGCCAGCGGACAGAACACCTATCAGGGGAGGGCTTTGGGAAATTGGGATCCAGGCACCTGGCAGGCCGTGACCAATTTCTTAAGTGATGGCATCGGCACCGCGTACATGACTGGCGGAGCCATTTCCAATGGCGCCTATTCCGGCGTGGGAGCCCTGGTGTTGGATCCCAATGGTTATTATGCGTTAATCTCCACGCATTCATTAAACGGAGGGTTTTCCGGGCAGGATTATCCACCCGACACCGTGTCATCCGGCAATGCCGTGAACTATAATTTGAGCGTTAACAATGGCGATTATTCCGTGTACCTCAACCAACTGATGGCCAATACGACGACTCTGCCTGACGAGGTTGCGAATTATCAGGCAACGGCGGTCTGGAATCAAACCACGGCAGGAATTTACACGACGACTCCCTACAGCCAGCAAGCCATCGCGGACCTGTCGTCGCAACTTGGCACGGCATCAGGAACTTCGTTTTCCGCGATTGCCCAAGGCAACCTGTATGCGGAACAGAATGGCTATCAGGGCCGCACGGACGATGCGGGATCCACTTGGTGGTCGAAAGTTTCCGATCCCGTGCATTCGATCACGGGTGAATTTTACATTGATGAAACCGACCTGGAATTGCCCGGGCCGATTCCGCTGGCACTGCGCCGCAATTATTCCAGCCAGAATGTGGCCGACAACCAATTCGGACAAGGGTGGAAGCTGAGCATCATGCCTTATCTGAGCCTGAGCGTGGGCGGCACCAATATTTATGCGGCCGACATGGATGGGGCAGTCCTTGCTTATGTCCAGAATACCACCAATGCCAATCTGTGGAGCCCCACGCTGGCGGCAAACCCGTTGCTCAACAATGACAGCACGGCCGGAGTTGGCGGTCTGGCGAATCGGATGCGGGATTACATAATGCTTTCGACCAACAGCACGACCACAAACTACACTCTTTATGGCGGGGATGGCAGTGTCCGGGCGTTTCAATTCATGAGTTTCAACAGCAGTTCGATCACCAACGCCAGGCCTTATTTGACGCAATGGACGGACAACCGGGGAAACTACTACACTTTCGGATATGACTCCAATTCCTTGGATGCAAATTTCGGCCAGATGGCGCGCATCCAGTGCAGCAACGGCAATTTCCTTGGGTTCGATTACGATGTTTATGGCCATATTTTGGACGCCTATACCGGCGATGGCCGCTGGATGTACTATGAATATGATGATTACGGGGACTTGGTGACGGTCACGTTACCGGATAACACCACGCGTTCCTATCAATATTTGCATGGCCTGCAAAATGTGACCAACAGTGGCGTGGTGTCCCAGGTTCCCTATTCCATGCATTTGATCGTTGAGGAAGACAAGCCCGAGGGCCGCCGCTTGCTTAATGCCTATGACAGCCAGCGCCGGGTCACCAATCAACTTTCCACGGCGGGCATTGATTTCACCCCGATACGAACCGCCACCTTTGTTTATTCCAACAACTTTGTCTTCACCAACTCCTGCACCACCCCGATCAGCGGCTACACGCTGATCCTTGATGGCAATGGGAACACCAACCGCTACGACTATACAAACAGCCTCATCACCAAAATCACCGATCCGCTGGGCCAGACCATCCAGCAGACTTGGTGCGCCAACAACGCAACCGCCCCGGGCTATCCGCGCAGCCTCGCTTCCATCACGGACAAGCGGGGACTGGTAACGCAATACCAGTACGATTCCAACGGGAACATCAGCAGCACGATTGTGACCGGCGATCTAACGGGTGATGGCATCACCACCCAGACCGCCACCAACACGGCTACCTATACAACCAATTGCCTGCCGCTCACCATGACCGATGCCATCGGCAACAGCATCCAGACGATCTATGACCCCGTCTTTAACTTCCTGCCACAACAACTGATTCACTATGCCGGCTCCACTCCGGTCAGCACGGATTACATCATTTACAGCAATGCGACCACGGTTGTCACCAACGGCAGCCTCACGCAAACCAACCTGGCCTTCGGTTTGCCGGTCCGGAAGATTCGGGCGTATGGTTCGCCCGACGCGGCCACCAATGATCTCGTTTACAATGGCAACGGATTCCTAACGGCGTCCACGCGCTACACTGGCACTGCTGATCCCAATGTCACCATGACGTTTTTTTATAATGAACGGGGCCAGTTGGTGAATTCGGTGGATATGTTGGGGGCCGTGACATTTTTCGATTATGATGCGCTCAACCGCCCCACCGAACAGGAAAAATTTGATGAATTCGGCAACGTGCTGTCCTGGAATTTCACCTATTACACCGAGAACGGAGAAGTCAGTTGGGTGGATGGTCCGCGTTACAATCCCGACGACTACGTCTATTTCGACTATGACGGCGCAGGTCGGAAGACCACCGAGCTTCACTGGCGGTCGCAGGCCAACGCCACGGGGACCGGCGTTCAAGCCCCGTCCAGCTACAACCTCTATGCCCAATCATTCTATCAATATGACCCTGTGGGAAACCTTACCCTGGCGGTAGATCCGCGAGGCGCGATGACCAAAAATTCCTGGGATGCCCTCTCCCGGCTCGTGCAATCTTCCCATCTGGATACCAACGGGGTGACGGTCCTGAGCACCGAGGGGTTTGCTTATGGACCGGGAGGTCAGGCGCAATATTATACCAATGCTTTGGGCGCGGTAACCACCACGCTGTTCACCACGACCGGCAAGCCGGCATATCGGAGCAACCCTGATGGCTCGACCAACGCCTGGCGGTATTATCGGGATGGCCGAATTTATCGTGAAATCCAAGGCAATGGTGCGTATTGGCAGACCTCCTACGACGATGTCAACCGCATCACCACGCGGGTCTTTTGTTCGGCTGCGGGGGTGCCGGAGGCAACCAACTCGGTCCAGCTTGACCGGCGCGGCAACGCCATTCAACGGACCGACGCGGGCAACAATGTATTCACCAGCACGTTCGATGGGTTGGATCGCACCAAGAGCACCGCTGGGCCAGACGTTGTCACCGTGACACGTTTCATGAACGCTAGTTTCCAGACGGTTTATACGACCAATTATTTTCAGCAGGCGGTGACCAATTATTTTGATGCCGCCGGGCGGGTGGTTACCAATGTCAACGCGCTGGGCGAAACCACCATCACCACGATGGATGCCTTGGGCCGCATGACCAGCACGCTGATTTATGGCGCATCCGGCTTGCTGGTCCGCGAAAAATACTTTGCCTACTCCGCCGACCATAACAGCGTAACGACCACCAATGGCTCTGGCGCCACGGCCATCGTCAACACCACCTGGACCGATACCGACGGCCACCCCGTTCTATCCGTAGCCTATCCTGCCAGCGGCAATTTGGATTATACCCGGAAAAGCTACGATTTGTCAGGCAACCTCGCCTACGAAGAGCATGACACCAGCCCTGGCGGAGCCTGGACTTTCGCCAGTTACACCCATGACGGACTGAATCGCCTCACCAGCAAGACCGACCGCGATAACGCGATCACGACGTACGGATTTGATTCCTTGGGTGACTTGACCAGCCGCACCGTCCCGGGCGGGGTGCAGTGGCTGGCCACCTACAATAATGCCGGGCAGGAACTTCAAGACTGGCTCGTTGGCTCGACCAACGCCGCCATGCGCACCAACTCATTCACCTATTATTCCTCCAGCAGTCCGTTCGCCGGCTTGGTTTACACCAAGACCGATGGGCGTGGATTGGTAAGCACCTACAGCTACGACGACTGGCTGCGGCAGGTGTCCATCTCCCGCACCGATCCCAATTATGTACATGTGGACACGTTCTGGAAGTATGATGCTCGCGGGTATGTCACCAATCTCACGGAACAATTCACCGGGAACCCCTCGGGCAACGATCCCAAGGTGATTTCGCGTGCCTTTGATGCGTATGGGCACCTGAGCTCAGAAATCGTGACGGTGAACGGTGGGACGTTCTCCTCCGCTGGCCAAACCTGGGATGACGCCGGACGGCGCATCGGACTCTCGCTCAATGAGGCAAGCTATGGTTTCGTGTCGAGCGCGGACGGCTTGCTGGTTTCCGCCAGCTCCCAGAACAGCAGCGGAAATTACACCTTCGACACGGCGGGCCTCTTGACCAGTCGCACCGCCGGGCTTCGTACCACCAGCATTGCCTCGCGCGATGGTGAAGGTCGGCCCACTTCCATTTCCACCACCCTCAATGGCTCCGGCCTGTTCTCCGAATCACTGGGCTGGAATGGCGATGGCACCCTGTCTTCGCATACGCTGTCCCGTCCCGATTTCACCGACGCGCGGCAGTATTCCTACGCGAGCTTGAGCCGGCGGCTGACACAGGAACAATTGAACCTCAATGGTTCGACCGCTTGGACCAACAATTTCACCTACGACAATGGCATTGGGGCCGGGCCGGGCGTGCTGACCCAAGTTGTTTCGCCGGGAGCCAATTCGGCAAATTGGACCGCTGGCGTCAGTGCGCTGGGCAGCGTTACCACCGAAACCAACAACTGTATTCCCTATCCAGCCTCCGGACGGGTTAACGGCGCGGCAACCCTCACCCTCTTGCTGGATGGCCAACCCCTGCCGGTCACCATCAACAATTCAGCAGAAAGACTCTATCCATTCCAATGGCGCACCGTCATGGAATTGACGCCCGGCTCGCATCAATTGACCATGACTGCGGTCCATCCCAGCGGGTTCTTCACGATGCAGGCGAGCAGCAGCTTTGCCAACAATATCGCCCAGCTAACGGCCTCGGTTTTGCGGGACAACAGCGGGAATGTCACTGGACGCGTCTGGCACAACCCGGACGGCACCACCAACCGGATGCAGCAATTCACCTGGGACGCCAAAGATCGCCTGACCGACTATTCGGATTATTACTATAACACCAAGAACGGATTCAAGTGGCACGCAGAATATGACGCGCTCGACCGCCGCCTTTATACCACTGGCACCGTCATCACCAACGGCCTGACCCTGAGTTCGTCGGCGACCACCATCAACCAGTATTATGATCCGCTGGTGGAATTTTTGGAATTGGGCGTGAACTACGGAAACACCACGGAATGGAAGCTTTACGGGCCGGACCTGAACGGAGTCTATGGCAGCATGAATGGCGTCGGCGGCTTGGATGGCGTCTCGTCGGGGATTAACTCCTTTTCGCCAGCGTTCAGCGATTTTCGCGGGAACATTCTGGGCAAAATCACCAACGGCGTGGCCACATGGAATCCTTCCCGGCCTACCGGCTATGGTGCCGTGCCCGCTTATCGTCCCGTGGCGCTGGCCTATGGGGCGGACATCACGCTTTCCTCCGCTTGGCGTGGCAAATGGCCGGACATCACCGGCTATTATAACTTGGGCAAACGCCTCTACGACCCGGTCGCGGGCATGTGGCTGTCGTATGATTCGACGTGGGACGAAAGCAACCCCAGCGGACAGACCGCATTCGGTGGAGATCCCATAGACATTGTTGATAGCGATGGACGGCGGGTGGATCGGGTCATTGATGCAGGACTTGACGTGGTTGGCCCCCAACTGGAATGGCAGGCAACGCAATTTAACGCATTGCTTAACAGCCTCGATACCCAAACCGCTTGGAAACAACCTCTGAATTATGCGAGTTCTGCGATGATGCTTGGACTCGCCGATGCGTCAAGTCTCGTCAACATGGGCCTTTCCAAAATTGGTATGGACCCCGATATGTTGGCGTCCATGCCGGCGTTTGCACCTGAAGCACGTGTTCTTTCAACAGTGGATGCAATTACTGCAAACGCTGTTACAGATGCCGGTGAGGCATTTACCTTTAATGTGGCTGGCGTTGATAACGCAGGCACGGCAACAACTGCTACGAAATGGCAAGATCTCCTGCCGACATCGCAGGAAATGCTAACCGATACAAAAGCGGAATATGGAAATGTTGAAGCCTTCAATATGTCGAAACGACAAGACTATATGGGCTCGACTCCAAGTAAATATAGCCAAGTAGGAGAGGATGTCATGGTTCGCATGGCTGAAGAAGGGCGGTTGGTTATGAATGATAATGGACAAATACGCGTGTTGAATTCAAACAACGAATGGGTTGACGTTGACACGACTGACATGAGTCACATTAAAGATGCTGTTAAAGCATGGAATGATGGACTCTATAAGACTGGGCCGCAATCATCAGAGGTGAGGTCGTTTATGAACGACGCCAAAAATTACGAATTGGATTCCAGTAGCATAAATCGGTCAAATGGTGCCAAATTAGGATTGCAGTACCGCGATCCCGACACTAAATAGGATTATGCAAAAAGTGCTTGATAAAAGTATTTACGACAAGATCAAACTGCTGTGCGCAGATGGCGATGGTTTAATGGAACGAAATGAGTTTCAGCAGGCGCTAACGAAGTATAATGCCGCGTTAAAGTTGGTGCCCGATCCATTTGCCATGTGGGAAGCAGCTACCTGGATATTTGTTGCCATCGGGGATGCGCATTTTCAGTCAGGTAATATGAACGATGCTTATACTGCGTTCTGTAAGGCGACCAACTGTCCAAATGGAATAGGCAATCCGTTCATTCATCTTCGGCTTGGCGAAATCCAATTTGAACTAGGTAACGGCATTCTCGCAGCTGATGAGCTTGCGCGTGCCTATATGAGCGGTGGTAGCAAGATTTTTGCCGGTGAACCTGAAAAGTATTTTGATCTGGTAAAGCAAAAACTCAAAGAACCGCCTAATGGTTGGACATGATGGCAGCCCCCCCCGACACTTCAACCACCCTACCGATTTTAAAGATGAAAACGCTGAACATTCTCGGCTGGCTTTTCTTTGGCATGTTGACCGCTCAAGCCCAGCTTGCCGTCACCGTGTCTCCGCCCAAAATCAGCGGCCAAAAAGCCGTCGTGCAACTGGCCCTGACCAACAATCTGTCCTGGTCGGTGGAATCCGCCCGGGCCATCTGTTTCTTGCTGGACGACCAGGGCAAGATGGTCGGCCAGTCCACCAAGTGGGTCATCGGCGGCACAAAAGACCGGCCAAAGTTGGCACCAAAATCCGGCACCAAATTCAATTTCGTCATCACCAGTCAGCAGCCGTTTACAACGACAAATCTCATGGCCAAAATCTCATTTAGCCGTTTGAATTTGGAAGGCCGCAACTCAGTTGACTTGATACAAGAAATCAGCATTTCGCCGTCCACAAAGTAGGGGTTGAGGTCGGTGGCGGGTCACTGTCAGTGAAACCTTCAGTTCGAGGGTTGGCAGAGTAGTGAAAAGTTAAGCCAAATAGTGGCGAATAGCCCTTGGTTTCTATCGGTTTCATGCTATTTTCCCTGTGTTTGAATCATAACCACAGAATGTGTCCATCCGTGGTTTTAAATCTGTTTTACTGAATCGTTCCGGCTAATGCCTGCGAGGGGTCTGCCGCAACCGAAAGCTTTAGCCAGCTCGCAAGAGGCCAGCCGCTGGTAGCGCGTGCGCAGCGAATTCTCTGACGTGCAAGCTTGCGAACGGGGACGGAACTATTTATAATTAGTCTAAATATGGATTGTGAAATCAAATCAATCTCGGTCGGCGCCCCGGTGCCGAATTTTGAAATGGAAACCTACAACCCCGCCGAAGGCGAGTTTGGCAAAATCTCCCTCGCCGACGTCAAGGCGGCGGGCAAGTGGACCCTCCTGGTCTTCTATCCGGCGGACTTCACTTTCGTCTGCCCCACGGAGCTCGCGGACCTCGCGGACAAACACGCGGAATTGGAAAAACTGGGGGCGACGGTGATCTCGGTTTCGACCGATACGAAGTTCGCCCACATGGCCTGGCGCAACAGCGAGCGCCTGCTGAAAGACGTCAAATATCTGATGGCGGCCGATCCGACCGGCACCGTAAGCCGCATCTTTGGCGTGTATGACGCCGCGAGCGGCCTGGCCTTGCGCGGAACGTTCATCATCAATCCCGAAGGCAAGCTCGTGACCTCCGAGGTGAATTTCTACAACGTCGGCCGCGATGCGGGCGAATTGCTGCGCAAACTGCAGGCCAATGTGCATCTGCTGGCCCACCCCAGCGAGGCGTGTCCCGCAAAGTGGACCCCCGGGTCCAAGACCCTGATCCCCGGCAAAAACCTCGTCGGCAACGTTGCCGCCGCGCTGGGCAAGTAACTGCGCCGCATCGATTCAGTAAAACAGAATGTCAACCACACCTGACCGCGCTTGACAACCCCAGCGGCTTATGAATAATGATGATGACGATTATTTAATCAGTTAACGTGACGTTTGCCGGCCTCGCCGGTTCATTAATATGAAAACCCAGGTGGTTCGCTACGGTATTCCCATCCTTCCGGCCGTTCTGCTTGGTGCGTTAAGCAGTTGGGCCGCCTCGCCGGTGTTGGTGGCGACGGGTTATTATGATGAGCCGCCGGACCAAGGCTACGGCGGTTCGAACCTTCCGCTCCCCAGTCCTTGGTATGGCAGTCCGAACACAACCTATTTTGGCAGCGTGGCGGATGCCACCAGCAGTGACCCGGACCTCAGTGCGGTGCTGTTCCAGAATCTCGGCACGTCCACCGCCACGCTCACCGCCGCCAGCCTGGGCGGCAGCTACGATCTGTTTTCGTATAATTCCATCACCGGCCCGATCCTGCTTCCGCCCGGCCAGTTTATTATCCTCGCCGGGCCCGATGGTAGCGATGTTTCGTTCCCGAATGCCGTGAATGTGACGGTCAACGGCACGGCCTACAGCTATCCGGACGCCGTCGATCCGACGTTTTATCCCAGCGGGGTGCTGCACGGTTTCCCGGAATCCAGTGATGAAACCGTCCCCTGGACCACCATTTACACACCCACCACCTTGCCGCCCCCGCAACTCACCCTCCAAAATCCAGCCACAAACAACTGGATACTCACTTGGAATTCAGCCTTCGGCCAGGCATATCAAATACAATCCACCACGAACCTTTCCCCGGCGAACTGGGTTGATCTGGGGGCGATCCAGACCGCGACCAACGCCACCATGAGCTTTAGCGATCCATCCGGGGGGCCGTTAAAATTTTACCGGGTGGCCTGGCTGAGCCATTGAGGATTGCCGATTTTGGATTGCCGATTGCCGATTGAAGGCCTCCGCAAGGCGCGCAAGGTCATTCGAGACTATCTTTGCCTGGCATCAAAGTTGAGAACCGACCGGACGGGTCTGCGGCCGCAGTATTCTTCGGCCAAAGAGCGCCACCAAGAGCAACCAGATCACCAGCCAAATGTATTCTGTGCTTCTCACTCCTAACCCGGATATTTCATAGTGAAACCGGCGAAACCGTGGCAAACCATTGTAGCACAGGCTTCCCAGCCTGCCGTATCGCAGGTTTCCAAACCTGCGTGCCTTGTCGTTTCAACCACGCATTCAAACGTGTTTGCGCCCCTCTTTTCATAGGGTTTTTCGCGACTCTTTCCAATATGGCTATGAAATATCCGGGCTAAGCCAAGCAGGAAATGCTGAATGCGACCTTGAATTGGTTGCTCCAAGTACCAACATGGCAACGTCTCGGCAAGAAAGCAGAGATGAAAGAATGGCTCTTCGTCGCTTTCAAACACGCCAGTGACAAATCCATGGTAAAAACCGGTTCCCGGCATGGCATAACGAAGATGAGACCGAGACCACATCCACCCTGCGCCGATGAATCCGACGAGGAAAACCGACAACGAAACCAGAAAGAAGATGATGAATCGTTTGACCATGTTCAGTCTCGAGGAGTTGAATCGCTTCCCTGAGGTTGCCCCGCCCGAACCACCACCACTGGCAGCCGGCGCCTGGCGGGTTTGATTTCCAAACCGGCTTGTTCGCGGGCCGCCTTGATCACGCGGTCGAAGTCTGGCTCGAATTGATGTTCCTGCGGTCTCGCCATTTCGCTTTTCAGCAATTCAAGCTCGTTGCTGGAAACCCGGTCTCGCAGCCCGGCCGGCAGCGGATAGGAGGCGTTCGCCGATTTGTTGGTTTGGAAGAATCTCCATACCGCATTGTCCAGCTGCTCCGGCAGCAACTCCGGGTCTGACAATTTCCATTCTACCTCCACGCCCCAACGGCCAGACGCCTCCGTCTCATTCACCACCGGTTTGTCGGAATAGATTTCAAAAAAGGAAGCGACGGAATCCATGGTTGCGCCCCGCAGGCGGAAACCGCCGGAGATCTGGCCGCCGCCGCCGGTTTTGAGGTTGGACCTCAACCCTGGGA
>Ga0302140_10003912_pt1 | contig 19004 bp, 19 predicted proteins | sample I_Bog_E1_1_FD_202095 | JGI IMG/M metagenome (GOLD analysis project Ga0302140, IMG submission 202095) | Peat permafrost microbial communities from Stordalen Mire near Abisko, Sweden - I_Bog_E1_1 | ecosystem: Environmental > Terrestrial > Soil > Wetlands > Peat | place: Sweden: Abisko, Stordalen... | reverse complement strand
CGATCTATTAGTCAAGGAAAGCAACGGGGGAAAGGGGCTTACTTAGGGGTTAAGCTGTGAGCCGAGATATCGGGGAAACCTCGTCCATAGAAGTCCGTGAAATCATCGTAGTAGTCTTTGGTATCTGGGTCGATGTGAAACCAGAGATAGTTTCTGACGGCTTGCTGTTGGTACCATGGCCGACGGAAGTAGTTGCTGAAGCCTCCGGAGCCAGCTTTCCATGCGATTTCAGGAGTGGCGGCCTGGGTACCGCCGACAGTGAGGACGTATGGGCATGATCCTGGGAATTGAGGCGTAAACTGAGTAGTGTTTGTTCCATCGTTGGACATACAAGCTGCTCCTACTCCGGTATCTCCTGCCGATTCCAATACGGTGATTCCTCTCAGACCGAGAAACCCGATCATGTTGCAGACGCGGACTGCATATGAGTAGGGAACGCTCTGCTCGTCATCACCGTAAGAGTTCGAGATGACTTGGGGTAGTGCCCAGTTTGGTTGCTTGAGAAGGTACTGATAATATGGGAGATACGGCTCATTCTGGTTGTCGGCAGCTGTAGGTTGATCGACGTTGGGAATAAATGGAGGACTGCCCCCAGTGATAAATTCGGTAACTGGGAGAGGGTGGCTGATGCCAATAATATTTTCGACGTCCAGGTTTGCTTCGCCAATCTGTGCTGTCAGGGGGTTCTGGTCATTGGTAGCGTTGTTGATCAGAGTGACAGTGAAGTTCTGTGCGGTGACGTTGTAAATTTGCTCGTATATGGCATTGTCTGCATAAAGTGCAGACTGGTTAAGGAAGCTTCCAAAGCCTATCCGACTGCCTGATCTTGCATTTGGGACATAGGAACCAATGTTGTAGAGTTGCCGGAGGCATGAGAGAGTGATCTTGGTCTGACATGAAGCATCGATGGCACTTCTAGTACTGTTTGTCCGGTATGGCGCTACATCGTCCCTTTTTCTCCTGATGGTTCGCTTTCTCTTCGTGTTTTCCACTCGCCTCTTCGTCTTGGTAAAACTCGTGATATCGGCAGCAATCTTCCCAAAATATGTGATCGGTGAGACGAGGTCGATGTGAGGGAGGAGATCGTCAGGAATGGAATATTGCTTGGCTCGGATCTTTGAGACACCAGAATTCTGATACGTTAAGAATGTTGTATTGAGCAGAGAATTTGCATTGCTGGTAGTTGTAGCAAAGTTGATAAAATGTCCGTCATTGGTCATTTCCGAAACTCCACTTGCTTGGAGCCATGATTGCACCGCTGTGACTGTCTCTGGTGACGGAGCGAACAGCGCGTTGACGGCGTCCGCATCGAGATGATTGCCATATTCAGCATTGCCTGGAGTTGAGACTGCGAGTAGCTTGGGTTCCAATTGATCGAGATTCTGCTGTGCAAGACCTATCGTGAAGCTGAGTATAGTGTCGGGATGAGGTGCAGCGACTTCAGTCCATCCAACTGGGAGGACATGCAGCTGCTCATGAACGGCACCAAATGCAGGCAGAGATTGCGACAGCACTGCTGCAACGAAAACAGCTTTTGGAAACATGATTGAAGCTTGCGAAGACCAATTGAGGAAATGGAAATACGAAGGGACGACGAGCACGTCCTTGGATGGCAGGAATGCGACTTCCTCTTATCCATCTCTGCTTGTTATCATCCTGATTGATCCACTTGGAAGAGAAGCTGGAATTGCTCCAAATTATCCGAGGCACAGTTGTTGACAAGTACCCCGAGCTGGCAGGAAATAGGCTGAGATGATGCTAAGATCGCTATCACGACATCTCGCGATATGGGAGACGTTTGCTTCCGGAAGGTCAGGGAAAAAATCGAAGATCAAGGCTCACAAGTGGTAGTTCACTGCTCTCTGCGCCCTGAAGGGTTCCTTCCTATGCAGGGCAGGCGTGTAAGTATACATCTAGAAGCCTGTCAGCACCTTCCTGTTCCTGAGATTGTTCGCGGGTTCCTGAAGATGAAGCTTGCTGTCGCGGTCCGGCAGATTTGGAATGCAAGGGCGCCCCGTGCTGCAATTGCAAGGGTTCGGACTCAGGGCGGAGTTTCTCCTCGTGGATCTTTTCCCGCACAACTCTCTTCGAAACACCAACGAAGTCGGGATGAACGCTCACAAGTCGTGTTTCCGGCTGCTGACATCGACAGCAACAAGGACCGACGTGCCTCACTGTAGGCCAGGCCAAGACGCAATCTCCCGGAGACAGCACTCACCGCTCGACGAGGTTTGCCGCCCGAACGCACTGCTGACCCCTAGCATGATTGAAGCTCTAAGTAAAGTCCCGCGTCTCTGCTTGCAACTTAATACTTAATTCCGGTCTCCACGATGATCATAGCTAGCTACTTCTTTACTTCCCAGCATATGCTACTCTCCAGTGCTAACAGCAAGTGCAGATTCGTCACTCCATCATGCGAAGGAGAGGTGAAAGTCCCCTGTATGCACCAGCTCCTTTGATCTTGGGTCCTGAGCATACTCGCTAGTTCGTAAAACCTCTTCAGCCTCGTCCTCGACTGCCACACTGAAAATGGAACCATTAGACGAGGAAGTTCACGCAGAGCTGGTGGAGCCTCCAGGCAGAGAAGCTACTGAGAATGATGATGCATTCGTCCATAATTGCAACGAGTGCCATAAGATAATAGTCTTGTGTCACCAGAGCGTTTTCCAAGCATGCAGCAACTTTGCAACGTACTCGCCATCCATCACCTTCCCCGCAGTTTTCAGTGCAATACTCTGCCCCTCAGCTCCTATGGTCTCGAACCTGACTTCTGTCCCTTCCTTATGAGAGTTCTGCGCCTTCCAGAAAGAGAGCAATTTCCTGCTAGGATTCTTCTTGATATCTTCTTCACTGGCGCCCAACTTCTCAAGCCAAGTTTGTCGGTCGACCTTCTCAAACTCGAAACCTGCATCTTTGAGAGCGGGGAGAAATTCATTCTTCCACGAGAACGGCCTAGGATGAACGAGGTTGAGCACCAGCTGCGGCTTCAAGATCTCAATCTCTCCCGAGATCGCTCGATCTAGCTGTCCAATCTCCAAAATTACGTTGGCCAGCGTTTCCACATCGATCCACGAACAGTGATCTGCACTTCCAGGACTTTCGGGCAGTACACCAGTACTCAGTGCCGAGCGAACCATGAGTGGAATCATCTCATTCGGATTCCACAACATTGATCCAGATTTTGGAGATGGGATTATTTGCCCAATTCTTAGAATTGATGCTCGAGCTCCTCCAACAGTAACGGCCTTCTCGATGATCCTTTCGGCAACGAGTTTGGAACGAGCATATCCGGTCGGTGACGCGTCTGTCAATTCCTTGATTGGTGCTTCCGGAATGATGATTTCTGCACCAGCGTAGGGTACTGGGGTCCCCATCGCGGTGCCGACTGAGGAGCAGAAGAGAAGATGAGAGGGTTGGCGAAAAGGAGATGACAGCGAAAGATTGATTAAATTCTGAAGTGCTGCCAGTTGAGGTTTGAAGGATCTCACCGACAGGGCGAAGTTCACTTCCCATGCACAATGGATGATGTGTGTCGTTTCTGCCTGAAGCTTCTGGAACAATGGAGCTGGCAAGCCAAGATATGTCTGGGTGAGATCTGATAGAAGTGGATGAACTTCAGTGGCCGATGTAATGTGGGTCGAGTGTTGTTCTTTCAGAGCTTCATTCAATCTCTCAATCGCTGTTTGAGCTGATGATTTGGCTCGCAACAGGCAGTAAACCTTGGAGACATTCGGTAAATTTATGAGTTGGGTGAGAATATGAGAGCCCAAGGACCCGGTTGCGCCAGTGAGAAGCTGAATCTCGTTAGCAAAAGCTGAACCCATCAGAGACTCTCTACATACTACCACATTGCTCTCGGGAGTTTGTTTCTCGCCGTTCTCACGCTTGACGAATTGGGAGTATTCTTCTATGAGGCTATCCATCTCCGCGATCTCGTCCTCAGCCCAGCCGTTGCCTGTCATTCCAGACCGGATGTCCAACAGGGCTTTGGCAAGCTTACGCGTGTTACCAGAATCATATACCACCATTGAGGGACACTCCGAAGCGTGGCCACCAAGAGAAAGATTTCGAATAATCAATCCTCTCATCTGGATAGCTTTCTGACTATCCACCCCAGCTGAGAAGAAATCCTCTTCCGTGTCCTTGAGATGGACACCCAACATCTCGAATTCCTCCACAATCCACGCCTCCAGCTTTTCCCTATCCAATACGAGAGTTCCCTCTTGACTATTCTCCAGCCTCTCATATACAGCGTTAATAACATCCTTGAAGTCTCTGTAGACCTGCGCTCTCTTGATCGAGCTCTTATCGGTGGAAGGGCAGTCCACATTTTCTCCAAGGACTACAACCATCTCCCTGCTGATCTGCGAGAACCCCTCCGCCCTCGAATTCGCAACCTCAATCGCGGGCCACACTCTCTCCAAGAACTCTTCATCACTCAACCCCCTCGCTGACTCGGCTTTAAAGAGCAGCAACCCAGGAACGGGTCTGTCGATTCCAAACACAACCGCCTCTCTCACCAATGGATCTTGCTGAATTCGACCTTCAATGGGCAGCGGTAAAACTTTCTCCCCATTCGTCAACGTCACCCGATCATCTAACCTCCCGACGAATTTCCAAGCGTTGGGAATGGAAGGGTGTGCAATGAAGAGATCTTTGGTGTGGAACGAGTTTGGCGGATCATTGGAGTTCGACGTCATCTTTCCTTTATGGCCATCCAGCACAACACACTCGCAAATCGGGCCATCAATTTGCTTCATTTTGATGAAAGGGGCGATGTGTGGTGGCGGACGGAGGTAATTCCAGGCTTTGTCCTCCTTCGGTCTGTTTAGAGACGTCAAGATCAGAGCTACTTCGGTACTGCCTTTCTTGTCAGTCAACATCCTTGAACCTCAAGGGAGAACTCACGCTCCAAACACAGTCCCGAAATGAATCCCCTCTCGAACCATCAAATCCCCTAGCTCGTCTGGACACCGACTCCCGCTGCAGCTCACCACTTTACATTTCTTTAGCACCTCGACTCCATCTCTCTTCTCACATAGGAGCTTTAGCACATACGGCACCGTCCACACGATCTCCGGGTTTGCGGCTCTGATTGCTGCCGTCACCGTATCGTGAGTCTGTGGCACGTGGCCATTGAATAGGTAGATGCATTTCCTCTTGTAGATCGCTTGAATGAAAGAGATGAAACCATGAGCATGGAACAGAGGTACGGATTGGAAAGCAATAAGCGATTGTGCAGTGAGCATAGTTGCAAGAAGCCGTTTGTGTGTGTAGTGTATTGGACGCGGGAGACCAGTGGATCCGGAGGAGTGCATCATGATCAACTTCTTCAGGTTTTCCTTCTCACCATCAACACCTTGCCTTTCGAAAGGAGGTGTGGCGTCATTTGGGAGGTCATACTGTTCTCGAGTGAGGATCGGGACGAGGCTGAGTGAGAGAACCTCCGAAGTTTTAGTAGCCAAGTCCAAGAATTGGGGTGCGTAGAGCAGAGTATTGGCTCCTGCATCTTGAAGTAGATTCACGCATGCTGTGACAGGTAGGCGCGGTGAGAGGATGAAAGTCGTGTATCCAAGTCTTCCCAGTCCGAAGATTGTGACGATGTATTCAAGGTCTGAGATCCCATAGATACCGACGATTTCATTTTCAACTCTTTTCTATGGTCCATCTCATCAATATCACTTTCTTAACATCAAATCTTTATGAATGTGCTACGAAAATGGGGACAACGCACAAGTGGTCTGACACCAGCTCTCAAGAGAGCCTTCGCAGCACCATCAACAAGCCGATCCAATTGCCTTCCTGTAAAAAGCTCATAATCCGTAACCCCTAACTTAAACTTCGGGTACGCGATCAAAGGACTCTGGTCTTCGTCACTTCCTCGCTCGCGGATCACTTGGTCGAATGTGTAGATCGTCTTTGGCTTTAGCACTGGCTGGCCGATATCGCCCATTTCGTCCTGTTTTCTGATCGAAGGATCTTGAAACAACTCAGTGTGCAGTCAGAAGAGCACGTGCAAAGCGCTTCCTTGCACTCAAAGGATTCAAAGTCAGGTATGAAAAAGCGCATGCACGAATGAAAAGCAACCATGGAAGAATGAGCTTCTGGAAGTCAGTTCAGAAATGAAGAAATCAAACGTTACAACGGTTGAACATCCTTGGGACGTGCAGATGCGATGAGGAGAAGGATGAGGGATGTGACTGGGAAATATGCAGACCCATGAACCTGGACCTGGTTCGTGCGACATGTCTAAGCTGCAGGACTGGGATCCGGGGACATTTGAAGTTCCTGGGAGACGGGACGATGGATCGTTTGATCCGCTGATTTGTGGGATGATTCGTAGCTTGGATTCGAAACTTGTGCAGACGATGTCGAGGATGAGACGAAGATTGACGGCATTGCATGGTTCTGGCCTTGGAGAAGTGCTATGTTCTGGCACTCTTTTGAGGAATCGGCAAGTCAGTGTGATTTTTGGTGTGAGATTACAATAACGGAACTTATTCAAAGTGATTAAGCAACAAATTTTAGCTTTGAGAATTCGTTCAGTCCTTCCTTCTAGCCTGAGCTACAGGGCTCGGCTTCGACCCCCACGCCTCGATTGGATCATAGAGGAAGTGATCAACGCGACTTTCTTTGCTCCAGACTCAAGGACGGACATAAGTCCAGAGATAGACCAGTTTCCGATACGTGGAAAGTGGTCGGAGACCTCGAAATTGAGCTGATCCTTTCTTTTTCAGGCTCGAGGCCCGATTGTTGGATCTTGGAGTGTCTCGCCGTGAGATACGGGTGTCTCACAGATCAGGGTTGAGATTTGGCATGTCCGAACAGACCCTCGAAAGTAATGATAGTATGCTTTAGGCTTGTATATGATACTTGTGTAATATGTAAAAATAACCCATGCAACCCCGGGCTCCAGGCTCTGCATGAAGGCTACCTTTGCCTCCCAAAATAATACTAGCAGATACCTAAGACCCGACAAGTTTGGTGGTTTCAATGACCTTCTCTCCCTCCTCAGTGTCGTTCAAGCCGCCAACAGTCCACTCTCTGATCTGATGACCCTTCCACATAAGAAGGCCAATGAAGCCAAATGACAACACATCAAGGAATGCCATCATTCCATACGTCCATCCCACATTGACGTCTGCAACCCAATCATTGATATAGAATGCTACCGAGAGACCGAAAACTAGACGCAGCATGTTTGCGGTGATGCTAGCTTCTGCTGGATGTGACACAAAGCATTCACAGATGTAGTTGACAGTGATCGGGATCAGCGAGAGGGAGCCGAAAGTCACAAAGGCTTGTCCGACGGCTATGACGACCCAGCTCAGATGATACTTCAATGCAGCACCGAAGAGTCCCAGACCGATTGGGTTGAAGATGAGGGCTGGGATCCAGAGTGCATGTAGACGGTATTCGGGTTTCCAGACACCTCCATTTCGTGCGCAGATTGCAAGAGGAAGTCTGTCGCTGACGAAGTGCCCATAGATCAGGGCGATTACGATACCGATCCAGTGAACGAACGAGACTGGGAGAATCTAATTAGCTAGAGGGACAAATGGAAAGAAGGGGCAAAGTACAGTTTGCGTTGTCTGTGGTGCTGAAGCCGTATCCTCCTACCTTCACAGGCTTCTGCAGGAAAACTGGCGTGAGGGCATTCATTGCGATGTAGAAGCCAAAGCTGATCAACGTGAATACACTCATGATAAGCATGACTGGCGACACTAGAACCAGGAAGGGGATTGCAGCAACTCGGGCCTGAAAACCTCGTCAGTTTAAAGTTCATGATTTCCGCAGGATACAAGGATTGAGTCTTACGGTTTGACGTGCAGAGGACTTTGGGGTAACTCGTGTACCGGGAAAGAATGTTGCAATCCTGTTGGAGAAGATGTTTTCTGGTGCTGGCTTGTTGACTGCATCTGGTTCTCTTACCCAAGACGTCTCGTGCATGAACAAGAAGCAGGTTATGATCGTGAATCCGAGAAGTCCCACAGTCCACCAGAATTCTAAAGTCCACGATCGATTGGCTGAGATATACGCCGAAAGTGTTGGACCTGCGACACTCCCAAAGTTCAGGCACCAGTGAAAGGCTGTGAAGGCTCGACCTCTTTGGTGGAGGAAGAAGAGGTCAACCAAAACCCGTGGGCCGAGGACTCCAGTAACACCACCGAAGAACCCGGAGAAGAATCGGGAGACAATAAAGCTGTTGAATTGGTTCTTGTTGATCATCAGAGCTCCCCATACTTGTGTGAGGAGGCACGCAATCAAGGTCCAGAATATGACTGAGCTGCGGCCCAATTTGAATGAGACCGGTGCAAAGAAGAACCCTCCGGTAGCGAAGCCTGCTGAAGCCGCGGAGTTCTGTTGATGGTTAATCGAGGCTTCTCCAACCGGAGTCGGGGTGAGAACATACTTGCCATGCAATGTGTGTAGTGCTTTGTTTGTACAGAACTGATTGGGACTTTACGTTGAGCTGACCTGCCAGAGGAGCTACGAAGCCAGAGAACACAGCGAGACAGAGTACCGCAACAATGCCGATTTTCTTGCTCATTGGCCAGTTCTACCATGAATCGTCAATGATGTTATCTTTGCTACAGCAAGGCATCAAACTTACCAAAGGATCTCGAGGGTCGTCGCTTGGACGAGGAATCAGCGTAACTCCATGATCCTGTTTGAGCTCGGGAGTCTTTGGTTCCTCGGCTTCATGGACCTGCTCAATACTTGGGGTCAAAGTAACCTCCTTGCCGTCCTCCATCTTGAGAATCCCGTTGACGAGAAGTGAAGTCTGTCGTGTTCAAAGATTTGCCGGGTGGTTGAAAGGACCCGGTTCTCGGATGGCAGAAAGTTTGGAAGAACAGATTCGTGAGAGGTGCTGTAGGATCACACACCTTCTTCTTTCAGGGACTCGCATATGCGGGATCCTTTGCAGCTTTATCCAACATTGCAGGGGAACTCGTCGCTCTGGACTGTCAGGTTGAAGGGTGCACAAGTGTCTGCAACTAGGAAGGGTTACACAGGACGCCCTGTCCTACCTATGGACCCTGCAATACTACAAGGGTTAACATTGGACTAGAGATTCAAGGATTTGTGGGGGCTCAGGAGAAGAAGCTCGACGGAAATCGACCAGTCTTGCGAGTTCTCGGAGCACTAAGGATGTTTCCGCTCTACCAATGGGATTTGGACCAGACCACGGTTTGCTCTGCTGCAACCGAGACAGCATGCATGTGCCGACGGTAGTTTAATCAAAAGCTGTGAAGGATTGCATCGCGTCCAATCACCATTTTCGAATCTCAAACCTTGACAGACTAGGGTCATGTCATTTCGAGTCCGCTTGCTTGGAGTTCTGGTATCTTCCTGGGTTTGGAAAGGGACATCCATGTCGGGCCGTTGCGTGGCTTGGGTTGAGAGAATGGACCCGAGACTAGCAATTGCACGGGTGGCGCAAGACATCCGAGAGACGTGAAGTTGGGGTAGCACGGGGCACAGTTGCGGGAGACTGTGCGGATTCTCTGGGGAACTCAGCACAGATGCAAAAGTTTGCTAGAAGAACGTGGACGGTGGAGAAAATGTTCTGTCCGCAATGTCTGGAAGGACCGATGGTCCGACTAAAGTCCGAGGGGGATCCCGGATTCAAGTTCGTCGAAGCTGTCAACAGGGAGTTTCTCCGTCTCTGCATCCGAAACAATTCCGATTTCAGAGGATTCCAGGCCAGGAACAACTGGGAGTTGCGGGAGGAACAGCAGGGTTGTCTGTGGAACGGAACATCACATCGTGCCGGGACCAGTGGACGATCCTTGCTTCCAATCTTTGTCAGTTTATCCCCGAATGACAGATGCACGCGTCAAATACTGTTGGGACGTGGGTCGATAATGTTTGGAGAATCTTGGTCTCTTGCGTGTGGATCCCATCACTCAGGGGCCTGTATTGAGTGGAGAAATTAAAGGGGAAGTCTGGAAGTCTTCCAACATGCGAACCCTGGGTTTCGCAGTCAATTGGGAAATCTGAAGCGGAGTGTTATGATATCAGAACAGGAAATTCTGCACTTGAAGTGATGCCCTCGGATATCACAACATCCTTCGACAAGCTTGACCTATCCCCGCCCTTCCTCACGCCCAATGGAACCACTACTTTGACGCCACATGCGAGAATCTGGCAACGCAGACTTTCCTGGCTCGTGGTGGACATAAAAAGCGGCACCAAATGTCCCAACAATATAGGAAAAATGCGACGATTTTCTTGCCCAAATGTTCTTTCTAGCTATGGTACATTCATAGCATATTTTTCTAAAGTCCAGGAGACTCTTGAGGATATTTGTGCCTTGGGCTTCCCGAGGTATAGTGTGAATATTCCTCCACAACCGAGGACAATGAAGATCAGTGCCGCTTTTTGTGTCCACTGCGAGCTGGGATAGCTGCAATTTATGCTCCCTCGGGCTTAGAACCTCCTCGAATCACTGTGTTTCGCTTGCTGGGTTTCGCAGGCCAGGCGTTCTTCAATTCTGTTTCCCTTTCCTTTGTCGATCTAGCTCGAGATTCTTGCAGGAAGACCAATCACGCCTGGAAATTCCCCAACAGCATGCAAGAGCCATCATGTTTGCTCCGTCTCGCAGATCAGGCAAGTACAGGGACAAGGCCTTGACTTCAAGCTCTACTTTTCATCCCACCGGACCGAAGTCCGACTAGCTACTTCCAAGTAACATTGGCTCCTTCCATACCAGCTTCCAGATCTAACGTCGTTCCGAGGAATCTCTTCTATCCATTGGTTTCACTCAAGTCAGGGTGCTGGGATTCTGACAGCGAAGCCAGATCCCAGCCTCTGATGTCTCTCGTTTCGCGGGAAAGGAGTTCTCCGCTGTGATTATCACAAGCCACAGCTATTCATGCGTTCGAGTGTGCTGAGAAAGTTTCCAGATGCAGGTGGCAGCAATCTGCTGTGGAATAAACCCAGTCCGCTGGAAGGAGGGAATGCAGGTACCGTCCACCGAGAGGAGTGGCGGAGAATTGCCGTGCCATTGGGTACGACTTCGATGCAGTCACAGTCCATTGGGTCCTGTCAAGGAGGGCACAGCAAGTACAAGTAAATCGGTCACGCCGCTGATCTTTGCCGTGCTCTGTTGATGTTTGCTATTTGCTGTTTATGCTTCACGTTTGAGTCAGGACTCATAGCAGTGACAGCAACTCACCATGTCTTCAACGAAACTCATCCCGATGGTCGATCCAGCGGCGGTCGAGTATAACAGGAGAATCGTCCTCGCATCCACGATAACGGTGCTGGTCCTGTCTAATGCATCCTACGTGTTGCGGCTTGTTGCACGACGAATGCAACATCAGAGATTGCAAGCAGATGACATTTTCATGGGATTGGCCTTGCCATTCAGTAAGTCTGACTTGGCCATGGAATATCACAATGTTCCAGTACTTGCTGAACATTTGCTGACAAGTCGAACTTACAGGTTATATTCCTGCTGTCTGTTTACTCTACGGTCTGACATGCGGCTTGGGTGAACACCAAGTGAACGTATCGAAAACAGACCTCAGGAAGTTTAACATCGTAAGCCCTCACTTCGAATCATTTGCTTTCGTGGTCACTAACCTGAAAAGTCGCTCTTCATTCTCCAAAGAGGCAACCCACCATGTCTCTTCTGCGTCAAGACGTCTATCCTGATTCTCTACGCTCGTCTGTTTCGAACTCAAACTTTCAAACGAGTTTGTATCGGGGTATGGGTGTTCACGCTGGTAAGGTCGACGAAGCTTCTATCTCCTGTCAGCAATCATACATGCTAGCACCAAGGGGTGTTGGAAACCGTGGCGCAACGGGTAGCTTTGATACACCATAACTTAAGAAATATTCACAAAGAGAACTTCCATGCTATTTAGAATGTTCCGCAGACCTTGGGACATTCGAGAAAGCAAACTGGCAGTCAGGCTTTGAATGTTCTCTAAGAAATCGTACATCAAAAGCCAGCATTGCGCCACGAATTTCTGACAACGCCTGGTACTAGCGAGGGTTCTGATATCGACGAAGAGCCCCATTCTATACTCGTACGCTAACACTCTCCAGTGCTGGGCAATCGCAGCCTTCACCTCCAACATCCTGCAATGCACGCCAGTCTCCTTCTTTTGGAATAAAGCCCAACCCGGACACTGCATCCCCAACGCTCTTATCCTCATTGGCACGACAAACGGCGTTTTGTCCTTCGTCGGTGACCTCATCATCCTCGCGCTCCCCATCCCAATGATCTGGAGCCTACAGATCAACACCAGACGAAAGATAGCATTAAATGGAATCTTCTTGATCGGAGGCTTTGTGTGCTTGACAAGTATCTTCAGATTCGTTGCGCTGGCTCGTATCAATGTTAAGGATATTACTTGTAAGTCAAATCTCATTGTTCTCTATAACGAGGTGCAATGAAGCTATACTGACGAAGCGGCAGTCACGCAAGTTGCACCAGGTGTGTGGACGTACATCGAGCTCGGAAGTGGAATTACGTGCGGTAACTTACCATTGTTGCGCCCTCTGTTCGGCCGTTTCTTGGCTGGTACTCGAACCGGCACGAGCAAAGGCACATATGGAAACTCCAAGTCCACGAACTCATTCCCCCTTTCCCGAGTTACAGCATCAGTGAACGGGAGGGGCGATACAGAGGGATTCCAGAAGATGAAAGGGAACTCGAAATATGGCGTGGAGGTCGATGTCGAGAGTGTTGGAGAAGGGAGTGAAGTCGAATTCAACACAGCAGCGGCAATTGGGACGGCCCATGGTGGGGCTACACCCATGCCGGCGCATACATGGGATGGGGAGGGAATCCAGGTTAAGACTGATGTTGATTTGAAGATTGAGAGGGTGAGGAAGGAGATTGAGATCGAAAGTGCGAGGAGTCAATCGCGAATGGCGAGGTGATTGAGTGTCCTGCTGGAAAAGCGTGATGGTGTGTATATATCGGGTAGTTCTGGTTCCTACCCACGACTCTTAAGTCGTTGTTTTCTATATACCCTTCACTTCATCAGCCAGTCTGCCCAAAATAGACAATGAACTCCATCATTTCAAGACTGCCGTAAAGACATCTGCATCAGGCACCTACCCCCGCATTTTTGCTTGGGTTGTGATATACCTTCCCAATTCGCTATTATGCGTCTGCAGCCACGATCGTTCTGCGTTGGAAGCGGCCAATAGGGTAGCATCCGTCCCTTTCCAAGCTACCACCGAACCTCAAACGCGGACTGATCTCGGAAAAGCAAGTCCAGAGCGGAATAGAGGCCCGTTCCTTCCATTCGATGTGCAACAAAACTTTCCTTTCATTGCGCCGTATGCGAGGAGAAGGTGCGGCACTGGGCGAGGCTCTGATCCTAATTTATGACTAAGGGCGCGCGATGGGCAATCATTGAGGTGAAAGCCAACTTTTGTCTAATCGCCCAGAAAATGATCGGATAAAAAGAAACAGTGAATCCGCTCGAACAGACAAAAGCAGAATGCTGGGACGTAATGAGGCTTGGCCAGCGAAGACGCATGGGCATTTAATCTCTCGAGCAAATGGACGCCTCCACAAGAAACACAATCGCCTGGCCGGGCCTTCATGAAATCTCTGGATTATGCGAAGTCTACCTATAGCACAACAGATACAGCTAAACTTTCGCCCTTTTCCGTTTCGCCGTGCCCTTACTTTTGCTTTTGGGTGGCTCTCTATATTCCTCTTCACTCTGACTATCACCATCCACGTCAACCTCCACTTCTTCATGGTTGGCGCTCTCTTCTTCTTCAATTACAGGCGTGACGCGCGCTTTTCTCTTCCCCTTTCCTTTCCCACTTTTCTTGTAGTGTTTCTCTTGCTCCCTCTCCGTCCAGCCTATATCATTATTCTTAGCCCATTCCACAGCATGGTCTGCAAACGTGCGGCTCTCTCCTCCAACCGGCTGGCTCTTCTTCGCTTTAAGCTTGTTGACTGCCTCCTTCATCCTTCGACTCCCCACTACTTTCTCCCTTGGATTTCCAGCAACAGCGGTACCAGTAGTGCCAGTCCCCACCGCACCATCGAAAAACCTCGTAATGTTGCTTTGCGTGCCTTCGAGTTCTCGTCTGTTCATGTCACGAATGACGGGGACAAGGACCTCGTCAGTGCGCTCTTGAGACCAACCTATCGTCGCCATCAAGAACTCTCTCAAGCGATCCAGATCCGGGACGCCCCATTGGAATGGTTCGGGTGTCGAATCGACATCTGGCTTCAGATATGCTTCGGTAACAGCGGGACTCGGGAACCCAGGGGGCAAGAAAAGTTTAGCGGCTTGTGATCTCCGGAATTTCTTCCTGAAAGTAGATGGCTCGGTGGAAATTGGTTGATTGTTATGTTGCACAGACGCCCACCAATCCTTGAATTCTTGCAAGCCATCTGCGGTAGGAAACTCCGACAGTATTTCGACCGCGGTGACAGGCCCGACGCCAGGGAGGCCTTCGGTGTAATCTGAACCCAATAGATGTGCGATAGCGATTAATTGGTCGCGGGATAGAGACAATTCTTTCTCGATAGCTGAGGAGAGATAGCACTCGACGAGCTTGTTGCTATTGAACATATTCTTGTAGACACGGGTACCACCGAAGAGGAATATATCGCAATCATCTGTCACAACACCGTCGACGAGGCCGAGCCGGACAAGCTCGGCACATTGAGCTTCTGCCTCCATGGGAGCTGTTATGTACGGGAGGCCAAAGAGCCGGAGGAGAGCTTGGCATTCTGTAATCATAATGTGCGAGACCTCATCGGCGTCTCGTCGGTCCTTCTTCTGTTGATTACGTAGAGCTTTGAGTTCTCTTTCATAAGACTCTTGGTTCTCTTGCTCTGACTTGTTGTTCAGTGTCGAAGCAAATCTAGCATGTTCTTCAGCCTCGATAGCTAACTGTGCAAGAAGCTCTTGATCTTCAGGGTCGCTGAAGTCGTCAAACTCGGCATCCAGTTGACGTTCAAAAGATTCATCTTCCGGAAGTCGGCTTGGTTTTGAGGCCGAAGGAGGTTCTGATGGGAATATGGATGTAGAATCTGGCACGTTGACATCTTCAAAGAGTGGACTCGGACTCCTGAGTATCGGTACTGATGACTGCTTCTCAGCATGAACATCGGCTACTGACATTTCCACATCCTCAAATGCGGGAGAGGCTGATTTTGATCCAGGGGATGCAAGATCAGTACGACCTCCAGCCGGATGTGACATATCGATAATTTTAGCAGGTTTAGTAACAACATCTCCATAGTCGCTTTCAGACCACCCGACCTCTTCTTCATCTGTCTGATCTTCTTGGTGCACTTCAACGGCCTCGACTGAAGGCTGGCGATTCTGTGGAATATCTGACACAGGTGGCTCAGCCCTCACATCCTCTGCCACCTCACCCAACTTCTCAGTCGGGCTCTTCCTCGGCAATGGCGCATCGACAATCTCGACATCGCTCTCGTTGTCGGATGAGTCAATCTCAATTGGTGCATGTTTCTTTCGGTATTCACGCTCTTCTTCCAAAGCTCTCTCTCGATCCTCGGCATCCAACTCCAGATCTCGTTCCCGCTGGACCGCAACTTGAGACCTGATGTCGTCCTTACCAACCATCCAAGGTGGCAAAGGCCTTGGAGCTTCTTCCTCGAGGGCATTAATAAATCCGCCAGCCATATCATCATCGTATCTGTCGTCACCATCTGACACAGGTCTTTCGGGTCCCTTTCCCTTTTTGCTGAATATTGAAGTCCCAAAATCCAGTTTCTCAAACGGCAAAGGGCCGTCAAAAGGATTCTTGGTATTTGAGACAACCGGAGCAGGCTGCACTCTCTTCTCAGGTGCTTTCTGCTTCCGTGCTTTTGCCAACGCCGTCTGTAAATCCATCTCACTATCACTGTCACTATCGATAGTAACAGCCTTCCGCTTCGGAACTGCCGCATTTGCTCTGTTATTAACAATATGAGCTATCATTCCACCACTAGAGCTCGTAATCGGCTTTGGTGCTTCAGCAGGTCTCTGCTCAAATTCTGGCATGGGAACATCCTCAAAGTCTTCTTCGTCCTCAGGTTCGGAGTGGTGGTGATTTTTCTGTAACGAGAGAGCAATTGCTTGTCTGAGATGCTCCTCATCGTCCGACTCGCCGGCATTGTCCTGCTGCAAAGACATGGCAATAGCTCGATTGAGCTCTTCTTCCTCCTCGTCAAACACAAGTCCATTGCTTGTTGAGGGTCCCGGCTCATCGTCAACGAACAGCGATCCAGGCTCTTCTGAAGGAATCCTCGCTGACGTTGAACTCTCTCCATTTCTCGAAGCGTAAATTTGCTGTCGATGTCTAGCCATTTCCCGTGCCTGAAAATCGTTGTAGCTCAAGTTCTGTTCCCGATTGGGTTGTGCCTTCGGTAATCGATTCAGTCCCTCGACTGGAATATCCTCGAAATCTTCTTCTTCCTCGTCATCTTCCTCGTCCTTCTTGATTTCTTGATGTAAAGCGTCCACATCAATCGGCCTTTCTCTCTCTCCAGCACCTTTCTCCGTACTCACAACCCCCAACGCCCACCCTCCTTCCACACCATCGTTCTTAACCAACACATATTCCCTTCCCCTCTCGCCCGCAATCCTGCCACCTCCAACACCAAATAACCCATCTTCTCCATTCATGCCATTTAGATTCATCAATCTCTGTGTCAACTCGTTTCTCTCCCTGACTCTCTCAATCTGAAATCTCGAAAAGGCCATGCGATCCGGAAACATATCCTCCAACTGCTCCTTACTCAGACCCATCCGCAGTCGACTCCTCAACCTCGCCGCATTAAGGATATTATACCTATCTCCGGCTGGCAGACTCAAAAAGAACTCGCCATTGAAGTCGATCTTGCTGAAATCATACAGATTGACATCCTCTCCATTATGAAACTGCCTGGCATAATCCTCCAACTCTTCCGCGCTCATAATCCTCGGATCATTCGGCTGTCCCATACCCTCGATCCCATTTTCCAGTTCTGGGAGATGATACGCGTCCGTCTTCCTAAACTTCCGGTTTCGTTGGCGTTCAGCAGACGACATGCCCATCTCACCCACATACACCATATCCCCCAACGCCGGCAGCGGTTCCTCCTCCTCAACATCATTCCTCAGACCGACCCTCTCCCTCTCTCTATCCCTCTTCCTCTTCTCCTCCTCCTCCTCACCACGTCTCTTCATCTGCACCGCCAACAAGCGTCCCGCCGTTCTAACCGCATCCTCCCTCCTACCCTCCCTCCTCTGCTTCCGCCCCAGAATCGTCTGCCGCTTCAACGCCGGCGCCCCGCCATCAAACACAAACACCGGCTTGATGCCAAAGTACAGCAGCTTGCAGATCCGTCGGAAGAAGCCCACGACGTGCGAGTTGCGCAGCGCGTTGCCTTCCTTGTCCCGCACGGCTTTCAGGAACTGGTAGATCCAGATCGAGGCGTCGACTGCTAGGCGCTTGCGGTTCAGTGTTGGGAGGGGAGTCGGGCGCGCGGAGGGCGCGAGGATCGGCCAGAGGCCTGTTACTCCCATGTTGAGACTTCAGACTTGGTACTGTCGAGTGGGTTCGAGGTGGGGATGGTATGTCGAGCTCAAGGCGCCGAGAAAGGGAGCGTGGCGTGCTTGCAGAGAGGCGCGCACATCGTGTATTCTTCTGCTCAGATATACGTCTCTTTCACCTCTCTCTGGTGTTGGAAAACTCTTCTGGAGTTAAAGAACTCGTCGTCGTGCATGACGTTGATGACTCGACACCGACAGTACACGCCCTCACGTGCTGGCTGCTATCTAATCACACCCCTGTCCACATTTCCCCCTTCAAGTCATCCCTCCATCCCTCCTCCAATTCTCACCGGAGATGGAGAAAGCCCAAGCAGAAGACTACCTCGCCTCCCTGCTAAACAAGACCCTGCGCATAACAACAACAGATACGCGAATGTTCCTCGGCCAATTCAAATGCACTGATTCCGTTTGTCCCCCTCTTCCTCCCCCTTTCCCTTCCTCTCTCATCAACTCCCCCTCCCCGTCCCCTATCCTCACACCCACAACTCCAATCCCAACCCAGATTGCTAAAAGTGAATAGGACCGCAACATAATCCTCTCCCAAACATTCGAATACCGCCTCCCAGCACCACCAAAAAACCTCGACGCGAGCGGGAGCGCAACAAGTGTTACACTCGATATGACGAGTCGGTACATGGGCTTGATTGTCGTGCCTGGAGAGTACATTGAGAAGATCGAGGTTGAGGAGTTTGAGAGTCAGATGAAGGGGAGGATGAAAGCTGGTGGTGGCAGTGGGAGTGCGGTGAAGGAGAGTTGAGGATTAGGGACTTTGATACTTTGGTTGATTAATTGGGATTTTGGGGAGGTCTGTGGGATGGTTGAGGGAGGGAAGAGGCTGAGAGTGTGGGTTAAGGTGGCATAGACTTCAGCATGAAGTATGTGTATGAGGAACTACGAGACGGGGTTGAGCAAGAGAGGGAAGGTAGACCCGAAAGTATGAGGTCTTCATGATACCCCGCGCGAAGAGGGGAGTATGTTCAGATCCAGGCAGAAGAGATGAACAAGGCTCACGCCAGGGAAGGCAAGAAGTCTAGAAAACCTACGAGCTTTTATTGCATAGCTACCAGCCCTATAAATACAACACGCACAATCTGCCTCCATTCCGCCTCTCACCTGTTGCCCCAAGATATTACGTATTACCACCACATATCCCATCCACGCATCCATCGTAAGGCACTGCACGCAGCAAGCAGATCAAAAAGGAGTTCAGTCAGTTTTCAATCCTTGGGAATATCCTCCGCCAGTCCGCTTCGACTCATCCTCTCAGAACACCGTGTACTGCCGTTCCTCTTTCAAACTACGCGATGGGGTATTTAGGCAACGACAGTCTCCTGACGACCCCTTGTCTCTCCGTTCACGGTAGAGTCTTGGATGGATGGCGCACCAGCCTCTTCTTCCTCTTCCTCGTCCTCATCCTCGTAGTCCTCACCGCCCTTGTGAGCGGAAGCTGGGACCCACAGACCA
>Ga0302140_10003907_pt1 | contig 19021 bp, 19 predicted proteins | sample I_Bog_E1_1_FD_202095 | JGI IMG/M metagenome (GOLD analysis project Ga0302140, IMG submission 202095) | Peat permafrost microbial communities from Stordalen Mire near Abisko, Sweden - I_Bog_E1_1 | ecosystem: Environmental > Terrestrial > Soil > Wetlands > Peat | place: Sweden: Abisko, Stordalen... | reverse complement strand
TAGTTGGTGATGAAGACGGCGTTGTTGTCATTAACCCAAGTGATGCTGAAATTTTACTTGAACAAGCCAAAGCTAAGTTCCATATGGAACGTAAAGTAATGGAAGACATAGTTAATTTGGCATGGGATCGTACGTGGATTGAAGAAGCTCTTAAAAAACAAGGGGTTGCTGTTATACAAGAAAAAAGGAATTTTCTTCGTGCGGAGGTCAATATGCCTGTGATAATTAAAATGAATGGATCAGGACAATATATTGAGGCGATTGTAAAAAACATGAATGCTGAGGGCGTATTGCTGAAAAGTGAGCAACCATTAGAACTTAATTCATTAATTTGTTTGTATTTACCAAAAAAGTTAGGGGATATTGATGTAGCAGCATCCGTTATATGGCAACAGGACGATAATTTTGGCTGTAGTTTTTTGGATACACCAGAGGACATACAAGTGATTTTAAACATCGTTACAAATTTTTATTTACGATAAATCAGGTAATGAGGCTGTGGTGAAATGAATTGGGATAGTGAATTTTATGGACTTGTTTAAACGTTAGATTGGGTATTTTAGCATTTGTTGATTGAGTCGAAAATATGGATATGATTCTGTTTTTTGATTTATGAGTGCGGTTTTAAATTCGTTTGGATGTTCTATCTGATATTTTTTAGCATGAACTTTACTTTTGTATGGTTTTTGGGATTAAATTATATAAAAATTCATGCTATTTTATATCTCTTACTATAGATAAGTCAGCAATTTGTAAAACTTTGTATAGTTTAGTTTGTGAGCGTCCCCCAATATAACGAATTAAATAACATAAATTATAAAAGTATGTGGATCAGTAGGGACATTTGGATATGTATTTTGTAGTGCGATCGCTGAAAATAAATTGGATTACTTGAAATCCATACCATAGAAAGATATAATAAATTAGGCAATAAGGATATTACGTGATCATTTTTCTACATAGATAATTGGTTGCATTGTTAATGGTACTTCTCCAGGTGCACCAATTTAAAAGATTTTGCCATTATAGACGTTGCTTTAGAAGTCGCGCTTATAGGTTTTTTTTGTTATGAAACATATAGAAAACAGGGGTGGATTTATGATTGGATGGTATGAATTGATTTTTGGCAGCATGTATTGTGGTAAATCAGAAGAGCTGATTCGCCGATTGAAACGCTGTCAAATAGCCAGTCAACGTTATATTTTATTTAAACCGATGATGGATAATCGCTATGAACTGTCTCGTGTGATGACACATGAAAATAACAAAGTTAAACAGTTTATGTTAAAGTCTTTAGCAGAAGCGAAATACGATGTTGGTAAAGGGTCGTTTTTTCATAAAATTATTAATAAAATTCCCGGATCAATTGAAGCCGTGAACATTGATAAACCGGAAGAAATACTGACTTATGTAAGCAAAATGCAATATGATGTAGTAGGTATTGATGAAGTGCAGTTTTTTGATGAATCTTTATTACCCATTCTTGATCAGCTTATTTTGCAGGGGAAACGGATTATTGTTGCTGGTTTAGATCTATATGCGTCGGGAGAACCGTGGCCGATTGTGGCGAAACTTGCCTGCAAGGCAAAGTATGTTGAAAAATTACATGCGGTGTGCGTGGATTGTGGTGAAGAAGCGATGTACTCTTTCCGCCTTGACAGCAATACGAAAGATGATATTGTGGAAGTTGGTAGTGTGGGAACCTATATTGCCTTATGCGAAAATTGTAAACAAAAAAGATTGATTCATATTTAAGCGACCATGGTTTTTTATAATACCAATTTCCTCTTATCGTTTTGAGAAGCCCTTGACTTTACCAATCAATTGTTTTAGTCTATAAGTTATGTGATAATACATCAGGTAGAATGGCCTAGTTGAAAAGACTGTTACAAAATGTGTTTGGATCATTTTTGTGAGGGCCTTTTTATTTTTGCCTAGAATACCCGATAGATCAGTCAGGAGGATGCAGTTTGACAACACAAACAACAATCAAAGTAAATTTTTATGATACAGATGCGATGGCGGTTGTTCATCATGCGAATTATATTCGCTGGTTTGAGATCGGACGTGTTGAGTTTCTGCGTGAAGCAGGCATTACGTTAGATGAATTAATGGATGATGGATATGTTTTCCCCATTATCGATGTGAATTGTAAATATTTGGTACCTGGAAAATTTGATGATATTCTTGTTATTGAAACGATACCAACAGCACTTACGCAGGTCAAAATGGCTTTTAATTATAAAATTATTCGTGCCGCCGATCGTGCTGTTTTGGTTGAAGGGCATACACAAAATGTATTTACAAACAAGAAAACTGGCAAAATAACGCGTTTACCAGAAAAATATTATGCAAAATTGCAGGCTGCTTTGAAATAAAATTTTGAAATGCCGATAGAATTGGGTATAATGAATTAATGTTTTTTTTAGAGAATGGTATTGGTTTTATACGACAGCATTGAATGTATTGACAACACTAAAAAATTACAGAAACAACTTGCGAAGCAGGTAAGTTTAGTCTTGCGCACAAATAAAGCAGAATTTAAATGCATTGATCTGGAAAATTATTGACAGAGTTGATGACTAAAATTTTTTTTGGAGGAATTATCGTGGAATTTTTATATGGTTTAATCGGAATTGTTATAGTAGTTGTGATATTAGTAAAATTATTTCTCCTGCGTGAAGGGGATGCTATTATTGATGTGCGTACGGATGCACATACGGCATTTGTTGTGGATGAATTAACAAAAGACAGTGTAACTGTCAGTACAAAAGTAGAATTTGCCAACATTGGAACACAATGCGGGACCATAATGGATTGTTATGTGAGAAGTTTACTTCCTTATGAACAATTTGATGGTGTAAAGGTTGAAGCAAAAGCAGAACTTGATGGGGCGCCGCGGGAAGATGATTATTTTGAAGCGGTTTTGATTCAGCGGAAAGAATCCATCAATGTATGGGTTAAAATCAAGATTACAGCTCGTAAAACAGCCGATATTAAAGAAGCACTGATTGATATGGTTGACTTACCAGTTGATCTTGTTTACCAATATGCAGCACGTAAGCCTTGGGCTATTACTAAAAAACGTATTGTTTTAAAAGCCGAAGATATTGCAAAACTTGTCGGTGTTATTTTAGCGAAATAAGAAGGAGCGATTAATATGGCGAATCTTGAAATTATTCCGGTGCCAACGCGCATCTTAACAGATAAAGATGATATTATTGATATAGTTGAAAAATATGCAGGAACGAAAATTGGTAAAAACGATGTTATTTCTGTGGCTGAAAGTGTTGTAGCAATCACGCAAGGGCGTATTGTCAGACCTGAAGATTTAACAATTTCGCGTGTAGCACAGTTGCTTTGCCGATTTATTCCGGATTATGGAAGTCTTGCCAGCCCGCATGGAATGCAGTCTTTGATGGACATTGAAGGAAAATGGCGTGTAACGTTTGCTTTAATCCTTGGTTTTTTAGCGAAAGTGATTGGTAAAAATGGTGTGTTCTATAAATTTGGTGGTGAACAAGCAGCCTTAATCGATGATGTGACGGGGACCATGCCACCATTTGATAAGTACATAGTATATGGTCCGAAAGACCCGCAGACGGTAGTGAAGAAGCTTCAAGAACGTTTAGGCTGCTTTGGTGCGGTCATTGCTGATGTGAATGATTTGAAACGCTCACGTATCGTTGGTGTTACAGATGGAGTAGATGGTGATAAAGTGGCACATCTTCTGATTGATAATCCATTTGGCAACGCATCACAAAAAACACCAATTGTTATTATTAAGAATTTTAAACAGTATCAAGGCTGATAATCAAACCGTATTTTTATGGAAGGGATAGAATGCTATCCCTTCTTATTTGTGTCTGGTTCTTGAAAAAACAAAAAAATATAAGGTGTTGTTCTAGCTTTAGAAAAAAATAATGGTATTTGTGTTGTTTGATAACAATTTTAATTGATACTTTTGGGATGACGTTATAAAATGAGAATGAGTACAGAAACATTCGATAAAGTTCGGGGGATTCAGATGAAAAGATTAGATGGACGCACAGTTGATGAGATGCGCAAGGTAAAAATTACAAGACATTATTTAAAACATCCGGCGGGTTCCGTATTAATAGAAGTAGGTAATACAAAAGTGATTTGTGCGGCAACAATCGAAGAAAGAGTTCCAAATTTCTTAAAAGGCAGTGGCGAAGGCTGGGTAACCGCTGAATATTCATTGCTGCCAAGTTCTACACAGACGCGTAATCCTCGCGAATCTATGCGTGGCAGGGTTACTGGCAGAACACATGAGATTCAGCGTCTCATTGGTCGTTCATTGCGCAGTGTGATTGATATGAAAGCACTTGGAGAACGCACAGTTATGATTGACTGTGATGTTATCCAGGCTGATGGCGGGACAAGGACGGCTTCAATTACAGGTGCTTTTGTGGCACTAGTAGAGGCATTGGAAACGATTTATAATCCTGGTAAAGCATTTCCAGTGAAAGATTTTTTGGCGGCGGTCAGTGTTGGGGTCACTAAAGAAAATACAACGTTGCTTGATTTATGTTATGAAGAAGATTCACAGGCGGTTGTAGATATGAATGTTGTGATGACTGGTACTGGTGAATTTATTGAAGTGCAGGGAACGGGTGAAGGCAGACCATTTTCACGCCGTGAACTCAATGAACTTTTAGAAAAAGCGGAGCAGGGTATTAATGACTTAATTTCGTACCAAAAAGATGTTTTAGGCGGCGAACTTGTTTGGCGGGTAGGTCGTGAACCATGAAAGAGATCGTTATTGCTTCAAAAAATAAAGGGAAGATCACAGAGTTCATGAAAGCTTTTGCGGCAATGAATATAAAAGTCATATCGCTCGCGGAATTTACAGATGTTCCCGATGCAGTTGAAACGGGAAAGACTTTTCAGGCGAATGCAGTCATGAAAGCACAGTTTTATGCCAAATACACAGGTTTGGCATGTTTGGCGGATGATTCGGGTTTAGAAGTGGATGCATTAGGTGGTGCTCCAGGTGTATATTCGGCTAGATATGCCGGTGTTCATGGGGATGATGCGGCTAATAATGCAAAACTTTTGGCTGAACTTGAAAAAGTGCAGGTCTATCATGCAAATGCTAGATTTCGTTGTGCTTTAGCCTTTGCTGATACGAATGGTGAATTATTGATTTGCGATGGTTGTTGTGAAGGTACAATTTTGCCTAAGCAGCAGGGGAAAAACGGTTTTGGTTACGATCCATTATTTTATATCGAAAATTTAAAAAAGACATTAGCTGAAATTACGATTGAAGAAAAGAATAAAATCAGCCATCGCGGCGCAGCATTAAAGGTGATGACGGAAAAATTGGCGGTTTATATAAAATGATTATTGGTGTAATGAGCGATAGTCATGGCGACTATCAGGCAATTGAAAAAGCGGTAAATAAGATCGGTACTGTTGATTTATGGCTGCATGCTGGTGATTGCTGCACAGATGCTGAATTTTTAAGAACTTTGAGCGGCATAAAGACGATTGCTGTTGCTGGTAATTGTGATTGGCCAAATCCTAAGGCTGAGGTTGAGAAATTTATTGAAGCCGAGGGGCTTAAGTTTTGGCTTACACATGGACATCGTTATGAAGTAAAATTAAATACCAAGCTGTTGGTCGATGTGGCAAAGCAGCATGCTGTAAATGTCGCTATTTATGGTCATACCCATATACTTGAAAATAAGCATTATGGGGATATATTGGTTCTGAATCCTGGTAGTGTTGCACGACCCTATGTGGGAGCACCTTCTTTTATGAAATTGCGGATTGAAAAGCAAGTTGTGACAGTTGAAGTATTGTTTTTACCTTGAATTTATAATTTATTTATAAAAAATAATTATGATTGGCAGGAATATTTCGTATCTATCACTAATAAGAATATTGATGTAATTAATCGAAAAATATTTTTATATATTTTATATTTATCGTTTGATAATTGTAAAATATTAGTTCTAAGCAAAAAGCTAGTGATCGTGTAGAGAATGAATATTTCTTGTAGACAGCTTCATAAACGAACAAGATTCACCTTTCGGATCGTTTAAATGCGGGCTTATAATAAGTTGAAAGCGCTTGGAAAATGTGGTATTATGAAGCCTATGAGTGTATTATATATTATATTTTGGGAGGGTTTACATTGCGTACAATCCAAGTAGAAAAGATTACCGAAGAAGTAGCGCAAATGTGTAAAGAAGCTGCTTATTATTTACCGAAAGACGTTTATGATGCTTTGAAAAAAGGCAGAGAAACTGAAGAATCTCCGGTCGGCAGAGATGTTTTGGATCAAATTATCAAAAATGCTGAAATTGCTAAAGCAGAAGATAGACCAATCTGCCAAGACACTGGTATGGCTATTATTTTTGTTGAAGTTGGACAAGACCTTCATATTGAAGGCGGTAGTTTAGAGGCTGCGATTAATGCTGGGGTAGCAAAAGGCTATACCGAAGGGTATCTCCGTAAATCCGTGGTTGAAGAACCTTTGTTTAATCGTAAAAATACCCAGAATAATACACCAGCGATTATTTATACTAAAATCGTTGATGGTGATAGAATCAAAATTCAGTTAGCACCGAAAGGTTTCGGTAGTGAAAACAAATCTGATATTAAGATGCTCGTTCCAGCCGATGGTGTAGAAGGCGTGAAAAAAGCTGTGCTTGATATTATATTACATGCAAGCTGTAATCCTTGTCCGCCAATGGTGGTTGGTGTTGGTATCGGTGGTACTATGGATAGAGCCGCAGTATTATCTAAACGTGCTCTCATTCGTCCGACCAATGTTCGTAACGCACATCCTGATTATGCAAAATTAGAGCTAGAATTGTTAGATCTTATCAACAAAACTGGTATTGGACCACAACTTGGTGGTACGACATCAGCTCTTGCTGTTAATATTGAATGGGGCGCTACACATATCGCCGGTCTACCTGTTGCTGTAACAATTTGCTGTCATGCAATGCGTCATGCAGAACGTGTATTATAATAGGAGGAGAAGAGAAAATGGCTGAAAAAATTCGTATTACTACACCTTTGATGGAAGAACAGTCCCGCAAATTAAAAGCTGGTGACAGTGTATTGATTACTGGTACAATTATCAGTGCTCGTGATGCTGCTCATAAAGTCATGACCGAAGCGCTAGCTCGCGGTGAAAAATTACCAGTAGACTGGAAAAATCAAATTGTTTATTATCTTGGTCCTACACCAGCAAAACCTGGCGATCCAATTGGTTCTTGTGGTCCTACAACATCTGGTCGTATGGATGCTTACACACCTACAATGCTTGATCAGGGAATCAAAGGTATGGTTGGTAAAGGTTCTAGAACACCAGAAGTTGTTGAAGCTATGAAAAAACATGGTGTTACATATTTTGCAGCAGTTGGCGGAGCCGCTGCGTTAATTGCGAAATCAGTACAGAAATACGAAGTTCTCGCTTATCCTGAACTTGGTCCTGAAGCAGTAGCAGCGCTTACTGTTGTTGACTTTCCGGCAATTGTTGTCATTGATTCTGAGGGTAATAATTTCTACGAAATGGGTCAAGCACCTTACCGTAGGTTATAAAAGTTTTTCCCCTTCGGGGGAAAGAAAAATATAGGAGGTTTAAGCATGAGTCACACTAGTTTTTATGTTCGTCGTTTACATTCCTTATGTGGGATAGTTCCAATCGGATTTTTCCTTTTAGAACATGTCATCACTAACGCAAAAGTTTTGGGTGGACCAAAACTTTTTAATGATGCTGTTGCAGAACTTGCTGCAATTCCGCATGAAATTATGCTCCCAATAGAAATTTGCGTGCTTGCAATTCCATTCTTATTTCATGGACTTTATGGTGCTTATATCGCATTACAAGGGAAAAACAATCCTAGCCAATATGGTTATACCCGTAATTGGCAGTTTGCGCTGCAAAGATGGACCGCATGGTATGTTGCTGCATTTTTGATCTGGCATGTTGTTTATTTGCGTATCATCGTCAAAGGTGGCGGTACACCAATCAGTTATGAATTATTGCAAAGTTATTTCAGCAATCCTATCGTGTTTGTACTTTATACATTAGGTATGATTGGTGCGATTTTCCATTTCTGTAATGGTTTAACGACTTTTACAATGACTTGGGGTATTGCAAAAGGCCCTCGCGCGCAGGCAGTTGTTAATAAATGCGCTATGGCATTATGTGCTCTTTTATCGGTTATTACATTAATCTTTATGAGTAGCTATCTTGCATAATTGAATTCATAAAATCTTAGAAATAAGGAGAGGACCTACGTGAAAGATAAAAAGAAAATTATTGTTGTGGGTGGCGGTTTATCCGGTTTAATGGCTACCCTGAAGATATGTGAAGCTGGTGGCGATGTAGATTTATTCTCATATTGTCCGGTAAAACGTTCGCATTCACTATGTGCCCAGGGTGGGATTAATGCCTGCATGAATACAAAAGGTGAAGGCGACAGTATTTGGGAACATTTTGATGATACGGTATATGGCGGGGACTTCTTGGCTGATCAGACTGCTGTTAAAGGCATGACAGATGCAGCACCAAAACTTATCAAGATGTTTGACCGTATGGGTGTACCGTTTACACGCACAGCGGAAGGTGTTTTGGATCTTCGTAATTTCGGTGGTCAGAAAAATAAACGTACATGTTTTGCTGGTTCTACAACAGGACAGCAACTTCTTTACGCCTTGGATGAACAGGTTCGTAAATGGGAAGTTAAAGGTAATGTTAAAAAATATGAATTCTGGGAATTTATTAAAATTATAAAAAATAAAGAAGGCGTCTGCCGTGGTATCGTAGCTCAGAATATGAACTCGATGGAAATACAGGCATTTCGCGGTGATACAACGATTCTTGCAACTGGCGGACCGGGTATGGTATTTGGCAGATGTACAGCATCAACAATTTGTAATGGTTCAGCAGTATCTGCTGTATATCAGCAGGGTGCTCATCTTGCTAATACGGAATTTATTCAAATTCATCCAACAGCTATTCCGGGTACAGACAAAAATCGTCTTATGTCGGAAGCTTGTCGAGGTGAAGGCGGTCGTATATGGACGTATAAAGATGGTAAACCTTGGTATTTCCTTGAAGAAATGTATCCTGCATACGGTAATCTCGTGCCACGTGACGTTGCGTCTCGTGCCATTTATGATGTCTGTGTAAATCAGGGTCTTGGTATCAATGGTGAAAACAGAGTATATCTTGATCTTTCCCATATTGATGCGGACTATCTTGAACGCAAACTTGGCGGGATTTTGGAAATGTATTCGGAATTTGTTGGTGATGATCCACGTAAAGTTCCAATGCAGATTTATCCATCCGTACATTATTCAATGGGCGGTATCTGGGTAGATCCGAAACATAATACAAATGTACCAGGGCTTATGGCTTCTGGCGAATGTGACTATCAGTACCATGGTGCAAACCGTTTAGGTGCTAATTCCCTTCTTTCTGCTGCTTATTCAGGAACAGTTTCTGGTCCGGAAGCTATGCGCTGGGCGTATGAAGGCGAAAGAGGTTCTGACCTTACAGATGAAGATCTCGCAAAAGCACAACAAGAATGTGTTGATGAATTCGAAGCGATTCTGAAGATGGATGGGACAGAAAATGCTCATGAACTTCATCATGAACTTGGTGATCTTATGAACAAATATGTTACGATTGTACGTGTCAATAAAGAACTTGATTATTGTTTCGACGAAGTAAAGAAAATACTTGTCCGTTGGGATAATATTGGTGTAACGGATACAGGTAGATGGGCAAATCAAGAAGCAATGTTTATAAGACAGCTTCGTAATATGATCATTTATGCACTTGTTGTAACAAAATCTGCACGTATGCGCGATGAAAGTCGTGGTGCTCATTATAAGGCAGAATTCCCACAACGTGATGATGAACGTTTCATGAAAACTACGATTGCTGACTTTGACTTAGGAACGAGTGAACCAAAAATTAGCTATATTGAGTTTGATCATTCACTGGTTAAACCGCGTCCTCGTAACTACGCTGTTGCTAAGAAGGAGGATAAATAAGAATGGCAGATAAAAAAACAGTTCATTTTATTATTGAAAGACAAGATTCACCAACAAGTGCTCCCTATACAGAAGAATTTGAAGTTCCTTATCGCCCAGCATTAAATGTTGTTGCTTCTTTAATGGAAATTCAAAAAAATCCTGTAACAAAAGATGGTAAAAAAACTCGTCCTATTATTTGGGAATGTAATTGCTTGGAAAAAGTATGTGGTGCCTGCATGATGGTTATCAATGGTAAAGCTCAGCAGGCTTGTGCAGCACTTATTGATCATTTGGAACAACCGATTCGTTTGTCTCCGGCTCGTACTTTCCCGGTTATTCGCGATCTTCTTATTGATCGTTCTGTAATGTTTGAAAGCCTCAAACGCATTCAAGGCTGGGTTAATGTTGATGGTTCATGGGAAGTTAAAGATGCTCCAATCCAGAACCCGAAAACAGCTGCTACAGCTTATGAAATTTCTCATTGCATGACTTGTGGCTGTTGCATGGAAGCATGTCCTAATGTTGGACCACAATCCGATTTTATTGGACCTGCACCTACAGTTCAAGCTTATTTATTCAATTTACATCCAATTGGTAAATTTGATAAAGAAGAACGTTTGAGCGCATTGATGGAAAAAGGCGGTATCACGAGTTGTGGTAATAGCCAAAACTGCGTAGAAGCATGTCCTAAAAATATTAAATTGACAACTTATTTAGCACAACTCAACCGAGATGTGAATAAACAAGCAATCAAAAATATCTTTAATAAATAAGATTTATCTTAAAAAATGTCGATCTCAATGAGGTCGGCATTTTTTCTTTTCAAAAAACAAGTTTACCAGCTTATTTTATGGTAAAATTTTAAATAGAAAATCAATAATGGAGGTGCATCGATTGCATTTAAAATCTATCGCTGGTGGGCTATTCGTTCTTTGTATTTTTTTTATGACAGGAGATGTAAAAGCTATGGATTCAACACTTGTTTTGCAGCCGTCGCCACAGTCTTTTATAATACAAGAAGGGACATTGACATTAGGTAAAGCAGTTCATCTTGCATTTGGAAAATCCGTGGATACGGATATGAAAAATCATTTCATCGAGATACTACAGCAAAATGATATTAAGGTTTCCGAATCGGGTGCATTTGAATATCCTACGATTTACTTAGGTACTAGATTAGATGTATTGCCAGAAAATATGTTTCATAGCCAAAAAGAGGAAACTTTTCCAGCACAGGGCTATGAAATTTTAATCAATAATAAGATGCAGAAGGTTTCTTTAGTCGGAAATGATCAAGATGGTCTTTTTTATGCAATGCAGACATTTTCGCAGCTTTTGGTAGAGTCTTCGGGAAAATTGCCAAATGGAGAGATTCGAGATTATCCTATCATCAAGAAACGTGGTGTTATTGAAGGTTTTTATGGGAAACCCTGGACACAAGAAGATCGTTTAGAGCAATTCCGTTTTTATGGAGAACAGAAATTAAATACCTATATTTATGCTCCGAAAGATGACCCGTATCATCGCGAAAAATGGCGTGAGCCATATCCGAAATTTGAAATGCAACAGCTCCAAGAACTCATTACAGCTGCTGAAAAAAATCATGTTGATTTTGTTTTTGCTTTATCTCCCGGGTTAAATATGGTTTTTGGTGGCAAAGAGGGAGAACAGGATTTGCAGTTGTTGCTGGATAAATTTGAGTTGCTTTACAATATGGGGGTGCATAGTTTTGCGGTTTATTTTGATGATATTAAAAATAAAGATGGTGCAAAGCAAGCCTATGTATTGAATGAAGTGAATAAGCGTTTTGTGAAAAAACATAAAAATATAAACCCGCTCATCACTGTACCAACCGAATACTATACAGCGGATATGCTTCAAAATAGTCAAGTGAAGCCTTATACAGCGGATTTTGCCAAGAACCTGTCTAAGGACATTACCGTGATGTATACGGGCGAAGGTGTTGTCTGTGAAGGCATATCAAGCAAGGCTTTGCAGCAGGTAGAAGCTATCTATGGACGTAAGCTAGCTGTTTGGTGGAATTATCCAGTTTCAGATTATTTGAAAAGTAAACTGGCCTTGGGTCCGATTACTGGTATTGATGATAGAGCTGGATCAAACTTACAAATGTTTATCATGAATCCAATGGAACATGCTAACTTATCGAAAATCACCTTAGCAACGGGAGCGGATTATGCTTGGAACCCAAGAGACTATGACTATAATAAATCATGGAAACAGGCGATCACAGCACAATATGGCAAACAGGCAGACGCAATGGAAACATTTGCTTACCATTCTAGTCGTATGGAAAATAGTTGGGCGCATGTGGGATTGACGGATGCACCATCTGTAAGAAAACACATGGATATATTATTCCAAAAATTACAAACGGGACAGGACTGCTCTTTCGCTATAAATCTATTGCAGCAAGATTTTTTTGACATGAAAACTGCCTCACAAACCCTACAAGCCCAATTGCCAAGGCAAGACAAACAAGAATGTCTTTTGCAATTAAAATTGTTCGAACAGCTTGCTGAAGCAGATTCTATAGCTTTGCAGATGCTGGAAGCGAGGATTAATGAACAAAAATTCTTATATCAAAAATATCGCGCAGATTTATTAACTAAAAAGGGAAATTTACCATCAGAAGAGGTGGTGCAAATTTCCGAAAAAGTGGCAAGGTCTTTTATTGACGAAGTTTTATCATATAGACCAACAAAATGAGATATAATGTAATAAAAAGTGCAAATGCATTAAAAGGGAGAATATATGGATAATTTAAAAGGTCCGGCAGCAATTTATAAGCATGAGCATGCTGCTGTCCGCAATGTGAATGAAGAATTTAAAAAAAAAGGTACCAGAGGGCAACGTGTAGCTGATAAAGTGGCGCAAGTTGTCGGAAGTTGGCCGTTTATTATTTTTCAAAGTGTGATTATCCTTGTTTGGATGGGGGCAAATGTTTATTTAGTCTATATGGCTGGGTCAGATTCTGATTTTTTTGTATCGTGGGACCCCTATCCATTTATTTTACTTAATTTGGCATTAAGTTTTCAAGCGGCGTATACTGGACCTGTTGTTATGATGAGTCAAAATCGGCAAACTGAAAAAGACCGCTTGATGGCCGAGCAAGATTATGAAGTTAATAAAAAAGCAGAGGTGGAAATTAAAATAATTATGGACCATCTGGTTTACCAGGATGCAAAAATAAAAGCTTTATTAGATGAAATCAAAGCATTAAAGACTGTGAATGATAAAAACTGAAGGAGTTATATATGACAACGGCATTAATTAAGAAATTTGTTCCGCACTATGAACAGATTCATGATTCAAAAGTTCGGGCAAGTTATGGAATATTAGCAGGCAGTGTGGGAATTATAGGAAATCTACTGCTTTTTGTATTCAAATTAACAGCAGGGGTATTGAGCGGTGCTGTATCTATTATCGCAGATGCGTTTAACAATTTATCGGATGCAGGTTCGTCTGTTGTGACGCTTTTGAGTTTTAAGATGGCTGAAAAACCGCCAGATATTGAGCATCCTTTTGGGCATGGGCGCATCGAATATTTGGCAGGTTTATTTATTTCCATTGCAATTATTCTGGTAGGAGTGGAACTGTTTCGTACATCGTTGCAAAAGATTTTTTCGCCGGAAGAAATTACTGTGGACTTTATTGCAGTGGGGATTTTGATTGTTTCGATTGTAGTAAAATTTTGGATGGCTGCTTTTAATAAAAATCTGGGAAAACGAATCAAATCCGCTGCAATGGAAGCTACATCGGTTGATAGCTTGAGTGACTGTGTTGCGACAACTGTCGTTTTGTTGGCAATGGGGATTTACTATTTTACGGGTATCAATATAGATGGATTTGCTGGGATTGGTGTAGCGATTTTCGTTTTTTATTCGGGAATTATGACAGCGAAAGATACATTGCAGCCCCTATTGGGGCAGGCACCTGATGTCGATTTTGTTGAGGCAATTGAACAGATTGTCAATGCGAATCCTATCGTTGTAGGTCTGCATGATTTAATTGTCCACGATTATGGACCTGGGCGCCGTTTTGTTTCTTTACATGTTGAGGTGCCAGCTTCTATGGATATGATGGAAGCACATGAACTAATTGATGGTATCGAATATAAATTGCGTAGAAGCTGTGGTTGTGAAGTGACGATTCATATGGACCCGATTATTATAGATAACCCTAAACTGGCGATTATGCGAGAAGCGGTAGCACGAGCAATTGCAAAAATTGACGAAGGCATAGGCATGCATGATTTTAGAGTAACGAAAAGCTGTAATGGCTTTAATTTGATTTTTGATGTTGAGGTTGTATTTGGTTTTAAATATTCAGATGCTGATTTGAAAAAAAGAATTCAAAAAGATGTTTTTGTATTGAATAAAACCTATAATACAGTTGTCAAAGTCAGTCATTCTTATATGTGATAATCACGTAATAAAAGTATGCATGACTGTATACCGCAGAAGAAAGGATGCTGCTCATGCCCCCGATAAACTGGCAAAGCGATTTAACACAAATGGCGGTTGATTTACCAAACTGTCATAAAAATTTATTCTTTCAGCAAACGAAAAAAGATTTTTTTAGCCGTGTTGATATACTTAAAAAACATATTTCATTGCTGGGTACGCACGCAATTGTTATGGAAATTGCTAAAATTGTTGCAACGATTGGTGATGCTCATACTGCAGTGGTTTTACCGCGTTATAACCGACTGCCCATTGAAGTATATTGTTTTCAGGAGGGGGTGTTTGTTATAGCGGCAATCCCATCCTACCAACAGTTGCTGTATCAAAAATTGATTGGAATCAATGGGGAATCCATTGCCACCATCTGCAAACGACTGGAATCGGTAATTTCCCATGAAAATCAAAGCTTTGTACTGGCACAGCTGCCGGAGTATTTGATTTGTACGGATATTTTATTTGGTCTGGGTATAATTGATGATCTGTATCATGTAACCATACAAGTCGAAACGGATCAGGAAAAACAAATTGACTGCCAAGTAGGTACAATCAAGTATGAAGATTGGCAGCATGTTTTAACAGAACAAAAAAAAGAAATTGTCGCACTGCCTTTGTATCGGCAACAGCAGGGGCAATATTATTGGAGTCACTTGAACGTAAAAAAAGGCTTTTTATATATTAATTACAATAAATGCAAAAACATGCCAGGCTATACGATAGCCGATTTTTCCACTCAACTTATGGTGGCGATTGAAAGCAATCCCAAAATTCAGTATCTCGCTATCGATTTGAGAAATAATGGTGGTGGAAACTCGGAACTTTTAAAAGAGTTCTTCCAATGGTTGGACAGTTTTGGGCGGCTTAATCAGAAGGGTCGCCTGTTTGTAATTGTGGGACGGGATACTTTTTCATCGGCACTGCTTAATGTCTATTATCTTAAATATCATTCTGAGGCGATTTTCGTTGGTGAAGCGACAGGCGGCAAGCCGAATTGTTATGGAGAAGTGAAATACCTCTCTCTGGCAAGTTCTGGCCTCGTGATACGATATTCGACGCAGTATTATAAACTTATTAAAGAAAATTCGCAGCTTTCCTTTGAACCAAATGTAGTAAAAGCGGTGACGTTTCAAAATTATAGGAACCATTTTGATCCATGCATCGAATGGATTTATCAGCAGATACAAGTAGTAAATGTTTAAAATATAATAAAGATGAAAAAAGATGACAAGCAAAGTCGGTCTATACTATTTTGCTTGTCATCCTTTTTAGCTATATTCGCAATTTTAATAGCAATTTTATCATTTTTATTGCGAATATAGCTTGCTATACTAATAAGTAAGCAAGTACTTACAGAGAGGACTGTTATTAATGAACTTTACCAAAATGCATGGATTGGGCAACGATTTTATTATACTAAACCAACTAGATGATACAAAGCAGGACTATGAGAAACTAGCGCAGATTTTATGTGATAGGAATACAGGAATTGGTGGAGATGGTATACTACTTATCTTGCCATCAAAGATTGCTGATATAAAAATGAGGATTCTTAATATTGATGGCAGTGAGGCAGAAATGTGCGGAAACGGTATTCGCTGCTTTGCCAAATATCTTTATGAACATGGTATCTTAAAAAAAACGACTTTTACTGTGGAAACAAAAGCAGGTATCATTAAACCAATTCTGCAAATTATTGATCAGAAAGTAAAACAAATTACGATAGATATGGGGCAGCCGATTTTGGAACGCGAGCAAATTCCAATGCTTGGTCCAAATGGGAAAGTGATTAATGAAACTTTGGATGTGGCGGGACAAAACTATAAGATAACCAGTGTTTTGATGGGGGTGCCGCACACGATGCTTTTTGTCGAAGATATCACGGCAATTGATCCCAGTGTATTGGGACCGAAAATTGAAAAACATTATAGATTTCCTAAAAACACCAATGTGAACTTTGTTCAAGTCATAGATAAACATACAATAAAAGTAAAAACATGGGAACGTGGTGCTGGTGCGACGTTAGCCTGTGGAACAGGCTGCTGTGCCTCAGTGGTTGCATCCTATCTTAATGGCTTTACAGAACGTATAGTAGATGTTCTGGTTAAGCTTGGGACATTGCATATCAATTATATGTCCAGTGAATCTGTAATGATGACAGGACCAGCAATCGAAGTTTTCTCTGGAATATATGATATTAAATAAGAAATTAATTTGTTGAAATTTGTAAATTATTTTCTCGGCAAACCACTTTTACTGCACCGAATCAAAAGGAAAAATAAAAAAATGTTGACAAACGTATTGTAAATCTATATAATAATCTTTGTGGTTGACGGGGCATGGCTCAGTTTGGTAGAGCACCTGGCTTGGGACCAGGGGGTCGCAGGTTCGAATCCTGCTGCTCCGACCATAAATCGCGTCTGTAGCTCAGCTGGATAGAGCAACGGCCTTCTAAGCCGTGGGTCCCGCGTTCGAATCGCGGCAGTCGCACCAATGAATACACCGCTTCCGAGGTTCGGGAGCGTTTTTTATTTTATAAAAGTGTGCAACGAGTGTGCAACGATGATAAAAAATTAAGGATGTCTCATTTTATTGAGACATCCTTTTGTTATTTTAAAAAAGCATTTGCAATTTCATCGGCAATTACTTGTTTGTTTTACGCTCATGGACTTAGCTTCAAATTTATTCATCTTAAATTCTACATCAATTTGGACACGTTTCCAAAAACGTTTTTAAAAATTTTGTGGCAATAGCGGAGTATGCTTTGATGTTACAAAAACTAAATCAGGGTATAGGGCGTCAGGTTTTTTGAGTTTACTTTGGGATCATTCTTTTTTATGTTCTTTTAAAGCGCTAACTGTCTGTAATGGGATTGTTATTTTACGTTTACTATTTTTAGTTTTAGGTGGTTCAAAAATGATGCCAATTTTATTCGTATTTTGCAGGCTCTGATTTATACTTACTTGATTGTTTGTCATATCGATATCCTGCCATCTTAAACCTAGTAATTCATCTAGCCTCATTTCGCTTGTAAAAGCTAATAATAAAAATGGGTAGTATTTTGAAGTTTTTGCTTGATCTAAAAGTAGTTCAACTTCATTTTTATTAAAAATTTCGATTTCTTTATGTATTACTTTAGGGGTATCTACTAATTCTGCAGGATTGCTTTGAATATATTTATTAATTTGTGCGCGATGAAAAGCAGCATTAATGAGTTGATGAACTTTCTTAGTCGTTTCACCAGAAAATCCTACTTCTTGCATCGAATTATATAGAGTTTGTAGGTGCATTGTCTTACTTTTGGTTTTGCGTAGGTTTCTACAAAGGTTACAAGCCATTGATAAAGTGTCAGCGCAGATGGTTCAACATGCTGGTTACGACCGATTAGGAGACGTTGCTCATTTAACCAATCTTTGACAAGGCTTTCATCTTTGGATGATTTTGTCATACGTTTACCTGCAGGAGTCATAATCATAGCTCTATAAAGCTGCTTCTTTTCATATTATATTATTGAGCTAAAATTTGAATATGTTTTTCTAATTCTTCAACTTCATAATTGGCAATAAGAGTCGTCATTGCTTCGATATCATTGCCTTTTCGATAAGCATCAAAGGTATTATAATACTTAAGACGATCTGTAAATTTAATATTGACTGGCATCATACCCGCTTTGATAAGTTCCAGATTCATAAGAAGACGTCCAGTACGACCATTGCCATCAATGAACGGATGAACACTTTCAAAGCGCAGGTGAAATTCAGCAATTGCTTCAATGATATGTTTTTCTTGTTGCATCTTTGTGTAGTCGTGGACAAGTTTTTCCATTTGTACCGGTACTAAATATGGTTGTGTGGGCGTATGCTCAGAACCAATAATTTTTACTGGTAGGCGACGGTAGACTCCACGGTTGTTTGCATCATTTATAAGTATAAGAGAATGAACGGTTTTGATGACGTGTTCAGTGAGGTCGGTTTCATCATCAGCCAGTTGAATGATGTATTCAAAAGCATCTTTATGGCCGATCGCTTCTAAATGATCCTTGATTGGCTTTTCCGCAATAGTAATACCTAATTGAAGAATAAGGGCTGTTTCTTCAAGAGCTAAAACATTTCCTTCGATTGCATTTGAGTTGTAAGTATTATCAATAATGAATTCATCGCGCAAACGTTTAAGTTCACCGGTATTTAGTGGTTGTATCATTTTAAGCGTTGTACGAAGTTCTTCTATTTTTGTGAAATCCATATGATCACTTCCTAGTGTTGTGCGTTCGTGTTGTCCAGGAACGTTTTTTTATTTTACAATGCATTTTTCTTTCAAAAAGGGATAAATGTAGGTGGTTTCGTTTGTATTATAAAAATCTACCATCAATGTATTAAATTCAACTATATCTTTTGCTTTTATATTGAAGATGCCCACATCATAATGCATTAACACAATATTAGTAACAATACGACTGGTGCGTTTATTTCCATCCCAAAAGAACTGATTATAAGCACCCCAGAGAAAAAGGCGAA
>Ga0302140_10003904_pt1 | contig 19044 bp, 11 predicted proteins | sample I_Bog_E1_1_FD_202095 | JGI IMG/M metagenome (GOLD analysis project Ga0302140, IMG submission 202095) | Peat permafrost microbial communities from Stordalen Mire near Abisko, Sweden - I_Bog_E1_1 | ecosystem: Environmental > Terrestrial > Soil > Wetlands > Peat | place: Sweden: Abisko, Stordalen... | reverse complement strand
CGACGCAGAAGGGCCGACCCTCGCGGACCGGCCCTGACCTGCACTGCCTTTCGTGGCGGGGGCAAGATTTGAACTTGCGACCTTCGGGTTATGAGCCCGACGAGCTACCAGACTGCTCCACCCCGCGTTGGTTGAGTTGCAACTATACCACACCCGCATTTTCCTTGCAAACAGAGGAATTACAAGGGTCTCGCTGTGGCCAAAAGTCGAGTGTTGTGCAGACGCCCTTTTCGCCAGCTGTTAACCCCTCTGAAGATTGATCGTGCAAAACGAGTGCAACGGACGCCCGTCGCTTGACGAGTTCGCAAGCACGGGCTTGTCGAGGTTCCTAGACTGGAAAACGTGGGAGCGAAGGTAGATCCGGATGACCTGATCGGTGCTGCAGAAGTGCAGGCCATCCTGAGGCTGTCCCATCCCAGCAGCGTGACCACGTACTTGAAACGCTACTCGGACTTCCCGCAGCCGGTGGTCGATCTCAGCAACAGCCGAGTCCGACTCTGGAGGCGTCAGGACATCATCCGCTGGCACAACGCAAGGTTGGCGTCGTCATGAACGTTGGCGCACTGATGCCAAAAGATTTTGGGTGGGCGGCGTGCGCTTCCCGAGTTGCGGAGTGTCCCCCACAGGTGTTCCTCAAGGAGAGGCCGGGTGCGCCAAGGCGAGACGCAGTCCTCAGATCGCCTGAGGTCAGTAAGTGACGGAACACCGGTACCGTTTGTCGTTCACTACTGGCGGCCTTCTCGTACGGGAAGCGGGCATCGCGGCGCCGCTCTACCAGCGAGACGGTGACTGGTCGAAGGTTCGAACGACGCTTGAGTCAGAGAACCTTCTCCAAGGGCGAACCGTCTCCTCGGGGCATCGCGTCGCTCGGGAGGTAGTGCAGCGCCTCGCAGAACTGACCGATGATGAGATTGACCTGCTCGTCGATGCGACCAGCGTCGAACGCGGGCACCTGATGTGGGCTGCTGCGTGTCGTCGTTACAGCCTGCTTGGCGAGTTTGCCGAGGAGGTGCTGCGCGAACGGTTCTTGGTGCTCGCGCCAATACTCGACCACTCCGATTTCGATTCGTTTGCGCACATGAAGGCGATGTGGAACGAGGAGCTGGCCGAACTCAAGGAATCGACCTACCGCAAGCTGCGCTCAAATGTTTTCCTGATGCTGCGCGAAGCCGGCCTGCTCAGTGACAACGGACAGATCATTCCAGCCGTGCTGACCCAACGACTCGCCGCCGCCTTCGCCAACAGCACCGCCAGCGACGTTCGCTTCTTCCCGACGAACGAGTCGGTGGCTCCGAGGGGTGGACGATGACGCGTGCGGACCTGACAAGACAGGAAGAGCACCTGTTCTCGGTGCTCAGCAGCAAGCGCTTCCTTCAGATGGAGGGACTGAGCAACGAGGTGCCGTTCTTCATTTACCCTTATGACCCTGAGGACGCGCTCGAAGTTGCGCACGCGAAGAAGCGGATCAAGAACAAACTCGCAACAGAGCGCGGCATCAGAGTTCGCGAGGTGAATCTCTACGACCTCTCGGTCGACATCCTCAAGGAGCGTGGCGTGTGGGAGCGCGTTCTTGAACTGGAACCCGTTCAGGACAAGGACGACTTCCGTGAGTTGCTCCAGGGCATGTTGGACCCACAACTCCACATAGCCCCAGCAATCCGATCCAGGATCGAGGACGGCGACTTCGACATCCTCTTCCTCACCGGCATCGGTGAGGTCTTCCCGTACATCCGATCGCACAACGTGCTTAACAACCTTCAGAGCGTCGTGACCGGAAAGCCCATGCTGATGTTCTTCCCCGGCCGTTACGAGCAGTCGGAGACCCTGGGATCGTCGCTGGTGCTTTTCGGAAGGTTGAAGGACGACCAGTACTACCGAGCCAAGAACATCCTGGAACAGGAGGCGTGACCCAATGCTACTGAACGAGATTTTCGCCAAGGACGTCCAGCGTCCGATCGAGGGCGTCATCAAGGCGGATGATGTTGGACACCTCGGCACGGAGGTGGAGGAGTACGTCCTCACCAACGAGGTGTCCAAGGGTCTCGAACTGCTGCTGGAGGCGTACACCAACTACACCAACGCCAACGGCGTCTGGATCTCCGGCTTCTTCGGCTCCGGCAAGTCCCACTTGCTGAAGATGCTTGCCCACTTGCTTGGTGACGTCGAAGGACAAGAATTCGATCGTGCAAGAGTCGCCGAGAGCTTCCGCTCCAAGGCAAACGGCGCATTTCTTCCCGCGTTGCTGACGAAGGCCGAGCGCATCCCCGCCAAGAGCCTCCTGTTCAACATCGACCAGAAGGCCACGCTCATCACTAAAGATCAGACCGACGCTTTGCTCAAGGTATTCGTCAAGGTCTTCGACGAGAGCCGCGGCTACTACGGCAACCAGGGGCACGTCGCACGGTTCGAGCGTGACCTCGACAACCGCGGCCAGTATGAAGCGTTCAAGGATTCGTACGCGCGCCTTGCCGGTATCCCGTGGAACCAGGGCCGCGAGCAGAGCGCACTTGAGGGGACGAAGATCGACCGCGCGTTCGCCGAAGTGAATGGTGGTGAAGCCACCGAAGGCATCATCAAGCAGTACCAGGCGTCCTACGCGGTCTCCATCGAAGATTTCGCCGACGAGGTCAAGGCGTGGCTCAACAATCAGCCCGACGGCTACCGCCTCAACTTCTACGTCGATGAGGTCGGCCAATTCATCGGATCCGATACGCATCTGATGCTGAATCTCCAGACGGTCGCCGAGAGCCTCAACACCAAATGCACCGGACGAGCGTGGGTGTTCGTCACCTCGCAAGAGGACATGGACAAAGTTGTCGGCGACCGCACGAAACAGCAGGGTAACGACTTCACCAAGATCCAGGCCCGCTTTAAGACCCGCGTGAAACTCACCAGCGCCGACGTCGAAGAGGTCATCCGCAAGCGTCTGTTGGAGAAGAACGGCGACGGCGAGGCTGCGCTCGAGGCCATCTACGCCAAGGAGTCGGCGAACTTCAAGACGCTCTTCGACTTCGTCGACGGCGCGAAGACCTATCGCAACTACACCGACATCGCCCATTTCGTGGGGACCTATCCGTTCGTCAGCTACCAGTTCCCTCTTTTCCAAGCGGCGATCGAGGGAATCTCCGACCACAACGTCTTCGAGGGTCGTAACAGCTCTGTCGGTGAGCGTTCGATGCTCGGTGTCGTCCAGCAGGTCGCCAAGGACATTGGCAACGTCGAGGTCGGCACACTGGCGACCTTTGACCAAATGTTCGCCGGCATTCGCGCTTCATTGAAGTCCGCCGCTCAGCGCTCAATTGACGTCGCCGAGCGAAACCTCGACAACCAGCTGGCGATCCGGCTCCTCAAGGCCTTGTTTCTTGTCAAGTACGTCGAGAGTTTCCAAGCCACGGCCCGCAACCTTACGGTGCTCGTGTACGACCGCTTTGGACTCGACCTGCCAGCGCTCGCAGAGGACGTGAAGGAGGCGTTGACGTTGTTGGAGACGCAGACCTACGTCCAGCGCAACGGCAACGTGTACGAGTACCTCACCAGCGAAGAGCAAGTGATCGAGGAGGAGATCAAGAATGTCGACATCGACGCCTCTGAAGTCAGCTCCCAACTCTTCAAGATCTTGGCAAGTGATGTCCTAAAGACCAGCAAGATCCGCTACGCGAAGAACGGCCAGGACTTCGCGTTCGGCTTCAAGCTGGACGACCAGGTCCATGGGCCGCAGAAGGAGCTCACGGTCCACTTCATTACCCCGGAATACCCGTTCAGCCCAGAGGAAGTGCGGATGCACAGCGCAGGTAAGGACGAATTGCGTGTGGTTCTTGAACCCGACGAGCGGGTGCTGTCGGACCTGCGCTTGCTGCTCAAGACGGACAAGTACACGAAGCGCAAGCAGACCACTTCGCTGTCAGCGATCGAGCAGCAGATCCTCCGCTCAAAAGCTGTGTTGAACCGCGAACGCGAGAAGGAGCTGGTCCAGCGCATCCAGGGTGCCGTGGGCAAAGCCGGGCTCGTCATCAACGCTGCCGACGTGACGGCCTCGTCGCAAGATGCACTGGGGCGCGTGACCGAGGGCTTCCAGGAACTCATCAGCCGTACTTACACTCAGCTCAAGCTGCTGGGCGCTGTGACATACAGCGAACAGCAGGTGGCAGGCGCAGCCAACCCTGAGAGCGGCCTGTTTGACGCCAACGCGCTGCTGGAGATCAACCCGCCCGCCGAGGAGGTCATGTCATTTATCGTCCGAAGGGAGAACCTCGGCGAGCAAGTGACGATGAAGACCATCGTTGAGACCTTCCAGGCTAAGCCATACGGGTGGGACTTGGCCGCGATCGAGGTGATCGTCGCGTCGTTGATTGGCGTCTCGAAGGTCACCCTGACTATGGATGGTAACGTCCTCAAGCGCAGCGAGGTCGCCGCTGCCCTGCGCAACACACAGAAGCACTCCCACGAGATCGTGTCCCCGCAGAAGACCTTCGACGAGCGGAAGGTGTCCAACTTCCGCAAATTCTGCACCGATTTCTTTGACGAAAACACCGCCCCAAGAGACCCCTTGGAGTTGGCCCGGCACGGTGCGGACAAGCTCAAGGGCAAGCTCGACGAGCTGAAGGCGACCGTCAGTGGCTCGAAGTACCCGTTCGTGGATCAACTCAGCGGTGCAATTGGCCTATTGGAGCAGGTCGTCGGCAAGTCCGAAGACTGGTACCTCAACGACTTCGACCTCGGCGACGAGTTGCTCGAAGCCAAGGAGAACCTGATTGACCCGATCCAGTCATTCCTCAACGGGGCGCAGCGGTCGATCTACGACGAAGCGTCAACACTCCTGACGGCCCACAGCAGCAACCTGAGCTATCTCCCATCGGGCAGCGACGAGACCATCAAGAACGCGCTCTTCGACCCCAGCGCCTTCCGAGGCAACAAGATGACGCAGCTCAAGCAGGCAGTCGATGACCTGCGAAGCCAAATCGACAACGTCGTCGCCAAGAACCGTTCATCAGTCACTGTCACCATCGAGGGGCGTAGAGCTGAACTTCTCAGCGGCGACTTCTACGCGAAGGCGACGCCCGAGGCACGACGGGGCGTTGCTCAACGGATCGACGAAACACAAGCTCGCGTGGTTTCGGAGAGCCAGATCGCCCTCATCCTGCAAATCGGGTCGATCTTCGAGTCGAGCGACTTCCCATTCCTGCTCGACATGCTTGCCGCATCGCAGGAGGGAGGAGACTCACCTAAGCAGACGGTCTCGGTGAAGACGATCTCCGTCATCGGGGCATCCGGTGTTCTCCAAACCGAAGAAGACGTCGACACTTACCTCGCTGCTCTGCGCAGTGCTCTCATCCAGACGCTGAACGACGGAAAGCGCATTTCGCTCTGATGGAGACCGCTCCGCTGAAGTCCTTTGCGACGTGGGCACGTAATGCACTCATCCGCGATGTCAAGGCGCGCATCGCTGCGGTACTGGCGCCAGGGTCGTTTGAGCGGGTCGAGCAGACACAAACTGTCGCGGCTCTGGAGAAGGTGATCGCCGTTGCGGGTGGTGGCGACAAGGGTCGTGCGGCAGTGGTCGACCGGGTCGCCTACACCTGGTTCAACCGGATTATCGCGTTGCGATTCATGGACGCCAACGGCTACACCGACATTGGCGTGGTCTCACCCCAGGCCGGTATCGAGGTCGGCCAGCCAGAGATCCTCGCTGAGGCCAAGCGCGGTGTGATCGACACCAAGGTGGTGAGCCAAAAGACCCGCATCGCGGTGGCAGGGCTGCTCGACGGGACGCGAGCCAGCGGTGAGCCCCAGCGTGAGGCGTATGCGCTGCTGCTCGCGGACTACTGCCGCCACTGGAACCATGCGATGCCGTTCATGTTCGAGCCCGAGGGTGACTTCACTGAGTTGCTCATTCCGGCGAACCTGCTCGCCGACGACTCAGTACTCAACCGCTCGGTCAATGTGCTGACCGAAGATGTCTGCAAGGACGTCGAAGTCATCGGCTGGCTCTACCAGTTCTACATATCGGAGCGAAAGGACGAGGTCTTTGCTGGGTTCAAGAAGAACAAGAAGGCCGGCGCCGACGAGATCCCCGCAGCAACCCAGCTCTTCACACCGCACTGGATCGCCCGATACCTCGTCGAGAACTCACTCGGTCGTCTCTGGATGCTCAACCGGCCGTCCTCGGGCCTGGTCGACCAGATGGACTACTACATCGGCCCGGTCGACGAGGAGACCGAATTTCTCAAGATCACCAGACCCGAAGAGCTGAAGGTCATTGATCCCGCCTGCGGGTCAGGCCACATGCTCACCTGCGCCTTCGACCTGCTCTACGCGATCTACGAGGAGGAGGGCTACTCGCCGGCCGAAATTCCCGGTCTCATCCTCACCCAAAACCTCTATGGCACCGAGATCGATCCGCGGGCGGGTGTTCTTGCGGCGTTCACACTCACGATGAAGGCTCGTGCCAAGCAGCGGACCTTCTTCAACAAGCAGGTCGAGCCAAACATCTGCGTCATCGGCCCCATCTCATTCGCTCCGGACCTACTCGGATTCCTCATCACCAAGGGCGGAGACCGCCATCAGGAGGAAGCCTTCTGGAACCAGTTCGCCGAGGCGGACACTTTGGGAGCGCTGATCCAGCCTGACGCGGACCTCACAACCCGCCTGGCGAAGCACCTGGCCACGCTCAAAGATGATGGCGACATGTTGAAGGCGAAAGCGATCGAGCTGGCAAAGAGCGCTGTCGTGCAGGCCGAATACCTCACACCTCGATACTCCGTTGTGGTCACAAACCCGCCGTACATGGGTGGTCGCAACATGGGCGCGCGGCTCAGCACATTCGCGAAGGCTGCCTTCCCGATCTCAAAGTTCGATCTCTATTCGATGTTCATCGAACGTAGCGCCGGTCTATGTCGGCCTAGTGGCCGCGTCGGCATGATCACAATGCAATCGTGGATGTTCCTTGGAACGTACGAAGATCTCAGACATCGTCTTCTTCATGAGCTCAGCGTCGAAACGATGGCACACCTCGGCTCAGGGGCTTTCGACACCATCAGTGGAGAGGTGGTAGCGACAACCGCATTCGTTCTCAGGAGGTCGCCGAGCTCACTTCCCGGCGTCTACATAGGACTGACAGAATTGACCGGCGAGGAGGCACAGTCATCGGGGGTGCTGGCAATCTCTACCGGCGCCGACCGAAGTCGCCGTCACGACGTTGCATCCCAGGATTTCGCCTCACTCCCACTCTCCTCAATGGCGTATTGGCTATCACCTGGAGAGCGGGCGATTTACCGGGACTTCCCGCCCATCGGAACTGTTGCGGAGCCTCGGGTTGGCATTCAGACTGGCGACAACGACCGATTCCTTCGTTACTGGTGGGAGGTGTCAATCAATCGAACGTGTAGGACGGCGAAGTCTACGGAAGAATCCGTCAAATCTGGCGCCCGCTGGTTCCCGGTTCAAAAGGGGGGAACGGCTCGCCGCTGGATTGGCAATGACGAATTTGTCATCAACTGGGAAGGTGGCGGAAAGGAACTTCTTGACTTCCGGCCAAAATCAGTCATCCGTAACCCCTCATACTATTTTCGCTCCGGCGCTACATGGTCAACACTCTCAAGCGACTTCGCGATGAGATTGTCATCTGAAGGTACTCTGTTCGAGACGAAAGGCTCCGTACTCTTCCCATTCAGTGAAGGGAACCTTCAGTGGCTACTTGGCTACTTGAATACCCCAATTGCTCGGGAGCTCATCGACTCATTGTCTCCAACGCTGGATTATCACGAGGGTCCCTTGGCTCGCATTCCTGTCATCCATCCGAATGATCCGTCATTTGTCACGAACCGTGTCGAGCAAGCACTTGCAAAAGCAACTGAAATCTGGAGCCGATTAGAGGTCTCGTCTCTGTTTGCTGGCCTCAACCGGGGCCAGGGACAATTTGAGATGGCAACGCAGGAAGCTCTCGTGGCCGACCTTGCCAACCGACTTGCACTTGACGATGCCATCTTGGCGATCGAACGAGAGATCGAGGACCACTTCCGAGCCTCTGGCAAAATTGGTGGCGATGTCTTCCCAAGTGAGGAACAGCGTCCGACAAGATTGATCGAACAGGAACTTCGCAGCAGGCCATCCGCCGTCCGACTCTTAGTTGAGGACCTTGTCTCGTATTCCGTTGGTTGCATGTTCGGGCGCTACAGCCTCAACGAGCCCGGACTGATCCTCGCGGACCAGGGGGCGACGTTGCTGGACTACCTCGCGAAGGTGCCGTCGCCGAAGTTTTCTCCCGAAGAGGACAACGTGATCCCTTTCGTGGACGGTGACTGGTTCGAGGACGACATCGTCGCTCGCTTCCGCCAGTTCCTCCGGGCTGCGTTCGGTGATCAGCACTTCGAGGAGAACCTCCAATTCGTTACCGAGTCCCTCGGTGTCAAGAACCTGCGCGACTACTTCCTGAAGTCCTTCTACAAGGATCACGTCCAGCGGTACAAGAAGCGCCCGATCTACTGGCTGTGCTCCAGCCCCAAGGGCTCGTTCAACGCGCTGATCTACATGCACCGCTACACGCCATCGACCGTTTCAACGGTCCTCAACGAGTACCTCCGTGAGTTCCAAGCAAAGGTACAGGCGAACCTTGAGCACACGGAGCGTTCCAACAACGCGAAGGAATCCGATCGGCTCCGCAAGATCCTGCTGGAACTCGACGAGTACGAGCACGACGTGCTCTATCCACTAGCCTCGCAGAACATCGTCATCGATCTCGACGACGGCGTGAAGGCGAACTACCTGAAGTTCGGCGACGCGCTCAAGAAGATCCCTGGCATGGAGGCGAGCGAATGACCGAAGTCGCCACCGTTAAGCCGCACTTGGAACGCCGCTTCGTCGACCATCGCGTTGTGTTCTGGCACGACCCGGAGGCCCAGTACGCCTCCGACCTCGACAGCCTCGACCTGCCAGGGGTAACAATCGTCCGCGTCGCCAACGACGAGTACGCGATCAACTACCTACTCCTTCTCGACAAGCCCGGGGAGAAGTTCCTCGTCTACCGCTCAGGTCGGGTGCCTGCCGGCATTGAGAACTGGTTGCTCGACCTGGAGCTTGCCTACGGTATCTTCATCGCGGACCGCGGCTCGCTGATCTCGCAGGACCTCGGCCTGACCGCCGATGGCATCGACGACGTCGTCATGGCGCATGAGAAGTTCTTCAACTCGAGCAAACGTATCCAGAGCCTCAAGGCGCTGCTCACGTCCCAAGATGACGTGACCAGACTTTGCGCCAAGATGTCTGCTGTCGTGCTCAACCAGAGAGAGCACAGCCTCCTGGAGCTCACCCGCACGTTGCTGTCCGAGAACGCCAAGGAGCAGCACGCCAAGTACGACGCCCTCGTCGACCACGGTCTCGACGACTTCTACTGGCGCGGTGTCGCGTCGATCTACGGGTATGAATCCGCCTCGCCCAGCATCGACGACTTCATCCTTTGGATCTTCCGCAAAGCGATGGAGGGCTTCAAGTCGGATCGGCCCGGCGGTCTCCAGCAGATTCAGCTTGACTTCGCGAGTTTCCGTAACGACCGTCGGAGCCAGGACGCCCTCTCGTCGCTGGCGAAACGTGCGTCTGTTGACCTCGACTACAAGGCGAGCATCGAGGACGCCGATTTCCGCGACCTCGTCTCGTTCGACCTGTTCGAGGAGACCGACCAGAAGATCATCGCAGACCTCGCCCGCGCACTCACCGAGCAAGCCGTCACAGCCCGTGAAGTCACTGAGGTGGTGCGCGCTCGCCAAAGCAGCGTATGGATCGACGGCTACCGCCAGCTCTACACGGCCATCGGCGCAGCAGCCGAACTGCTCTCAGAAATGAGCACCATCGACTTCGCCTTTTCGTCGTTCGACGAGGCGTTAGAGCGATACTGCACCAACTGGTTCCGGATCGATCAGCTCTATCGCCAGTTCACCTACGCCCGTCGTACGTTCGAGGGGCCGCACCCCCTCGACGTGTTGGGCGAACAGGTAGAGAAGCGCTACACCAACAAGTTCGTCTACGAGCTGGGCAACGCGTGGCAGAAACAGGTCGACCAGGTCGACCGCTGGGCATCCTTGGCGTTTCGCTCCCAGCGCTCGTTTTACGGCGACTACGTGGAGAAGCTCCTCCGTGAGGACAAGAAGGCCGTTGTCATCATCTCCGACGCTCTCCGGTACGAGATCGCCGACGAGTTGGGCTCCCGCATCCGCCAGGAGGACCGCTTCGACGCCGACCTTGAGGCCGTCCTCGGGGTCCTGCCAAGCTATACGCAGCTGGGCATGGCAGCACTGCTCCCGCACCGCTCCCTCAAACATTCATCCGACGGCAAGACCGTCTTGGCCGACGGCCAGCCCACCAACGGCACAGGCCCTCGCTCGAAAGTCCTTGAGGCAGTCGGCGGAATCGCCTTTCAGGCCGAAGACTTCAAGGCCCTCAGCCCCGAGGAACGGCGCGAGCTCTTCAAGAACAACCGAGTGCTGTACGTCTACCACAACCGAATCGACGCAACCGGCGACAAGCCTGGTACTGAGCGACAGGTATTCGAGGCCGTGGAGGACACACTCCGCGACCTGGTCGACCTTGTGAAGAAGGTTGCGAATGCCAACGCCACTAACATTTTCGTGACCGCTGATCACGGGTTCTTGTTCCAAGACGCGGAGTTACCCGATCAGTTCTTCCTTTCTGAGAAGCCGCAAGGCGACGAAATCCTGGTCACCAATCGCCGTTACGTCCTCGGTCGTGGCCTGAAGGCCGACCAAGCATTCACGACGTTCAGCGCTGCGCAACTCGATCTCGACGAGAACATTGAGGTACAGGTTCCCAAGTCGATCCACCGGCTGAAGTTGGCCGGCGGCGGCTCCCGCTTCGTCCACGGTGGTGCGTCCCTCCAAGAGGTCGTCGTGCCGGTGCTCGCAATCAACAAGAAGCGCAAGAGCGACACCCGCCTCGTCAACGTCAAGGTTCTGCCCGATACGGACAAGATCACCACCGGCCAACTCGTCATGAGGCTGTTCCAGTCCGAGCCCGTCAGCGACAAGGTGCAAGCGCGAGTACTGCGCGCCGGCCTCTACGTCGGAGAGACTCTGATCTCCAACGACCCGCAGCCCGAGTTAACATTCGACTCGACATCGGCAGAGCAGCGCGACCGGTACCAGAGCATCCAACTACTGCTCAACAACGATGCCAACGACTACAACAACCGCGCAGTCGAGTTCCGCCTTGAAGAGCGCATCCCCAACACGAACCAGTGGCGCGTTTACGAGAAGGCCATCTACACGCTCAAGCGCTCCTTCACATCGGACTTCGACTTCTAAGGCGGCTTATATGACAGAAGACACTGACCTTCACGTAATCGACGATGACTTCCCCGAGGGAGTCGCAGCCGAGGGAGCGACCGACGAGACTCCGGAGCAGACCGCCCTCGACAAGAAGATCAATCAGCACTTCGGCGGTGTCGTGGTCCGCAAGGACTTGGTCAAGATCGTCAAAGGAAACGCGATCGTGCCGTCGTACGTGTTGGAGTACCTGCTCGGCCAGTACGCCGCCTCCGACGATGAGGCCACCATCCAGGCGGGCATCGGCTCCGTGCGCCAGATCCTCGCAGACCACTACGTGCACCGTAACCAGTCCGAGCTGGTGAAGTCAACCATCCGCGAACGCGGCCGCCACAGGATCATCGACAAGGTCACCGTCACCCTCAATGAAAAGGACGACGTCTATGAGGCCGAGTTTTCCAATCTCGGCATTAGACAAGTCCTGGTCGAACCCGCCACCGTCACTGCACATCAAAAGCTCCTTGTGGGTGGTGTGTGGTGCATTTGCGACATCGAGTACTTGCACAGCGAGGACGCACGCGCGGTTCCGTGGATTCTCGGCTCCATTAAGCCGATCCAGCTTTCCAACTTCGACTTCGACGGCTACCTCGCTGCGCGTCGGGAGTTCACCACGGATGAGTGGATCGACCTGGTGATCCAGTCCGTCGGCTTCAACCCAGAGCTGTTCGGTCGTCGGGCCAAACTCATTCAGCTCGTCCGGCTGATCCCGTTCGCCGAGCGAAATTACAACCTGGTCGAGCTGGGACCGAAGGGCACGGGTAAGTCTCACATCTTCTCGGAGTTCTCGCCGCACGGCATGCTGATCTCCGGCGGTGAAGTCACCGTTCCAAAGTTGTTCGTCAATAACTCCAACGGACGGATCGGCCTGGTCGGCTACTGGGACGTGGTCGCGTTCGACGAGTTCGCCGGCAAGAAGAAGCGCGTCGATCGAGCGCTTGTGGACATCATGAAAAACTACCTGGCAAACAAGTCATTCTCACGTGGCGTCGAGACGTTGGGTGCCGAGGCGTCGATGGTGTTCGTTGGCAACACCTCACACACCGTGCCCTACATGCTCAAACATTCGGACCTGTTCGATGAGCTACCCGAGAGCTATCACGACTCCGCGTTTCTCGACCGCCTCCACCACTACATCCCCGGTTGGGAAGTCGAGACCATCCGCGGCGAGATGTTCTCCGAGGGATACGGCTTTGTTGTGGACTACATCGCCGAGGTGCTCAAGTCGATGCGGAATACCGACTACTCCGACCGCTACCAGCAGCATTTCACGCTTGGCTCGGACATCTCCACCCGAGACCGTGACGCGATCCACAAGACGTTCTCCGGACTGATGAAGATCGTCTACCCGCACGGCGAGGCAAGCCCAGAGGAGATCGAGGAATTGTTGCGCTTCTCGATTGAGGGTCGCAAGCGAGTCAAGGACCAGATCCTCCGCATCGACGCGACGATGGCCGAGGTCAAGTTCGGGTACCTCGACAAGGAAGTGGTGTGGCACCCAGTCACCACACTCGAGGAGCAGGAGTACCCCGCGTACTACCACCAGCGCGCAGACGACAGAAGTGCCGATGTTGAGGATCTGAACCAGTCACACGAGGCCGAGTCGTTCGGGACCAATTCCTCGAAGATCACAGGGAGGTCTGAACCCCTCTTCGAGGGGCACAAGGAGTTTCAGGAGAACCAGCGTGGCGTCTCCTTTGACCTGTTGTTCGGCCCGTACCTCCTTGGCGCGACCGAGATCACTATCACGGACCCATACATCCGTCGATTCCATCAGGCGCGCAACCTGATGGAACTCGTCGAGGGGATCGCCGCCAGTAAGGACCCGGCCGATGAGGTTGTCGTGAAGCTGATCACATCGAAGGAGGGCGAGAGTGAGGAGCTTGCACGCAAGCAGATCGAACTGCTGGCGAAAGTCCGTCAGGGAGCTGCGGCGGGCGGAGTTGCCTTTGACGTGACCTTCGACGACTTGATCCATGACCGCTCGATCGACACGGACACCGGATGGAAAATTCTCCTTGGCCGAGGATTGGACATTTTCCAGTACGTGACCGGCGACACGTTCGACCTCGCCTCGCGACTCCAGGAGTACCGGCAGGTGAAGGCCTTTGGCGTGACCTACGTGCGAGCAGGGGCCTAGCCGACTGGGATACGCCACCATCGGCTACACGTTCTGAATGCGCTCGCACGATCCTTTAAACCCTGCGACGACCTGTTCGCCACCTCCGGCCCGCCCGCGAAGTACTCAAAGGAGTAATCGCTCGTATCGAGTCCGAAGACGATTCAATCACAAGGCCCCGCTGCTTCGCGCTCCTCGGCTTCTACGTGCTCGACTACCCACTGACGAAACTGTTTCCACGTGAATAGGTGACAGTCCTTAACGTGCATGTGCCAGTCAAAGTTCTTCCACTCGGAGATACCCCAATGGCCTTTGGTTGTGCTGAAACGAAGTTCACCGTCGACATTGGCGTACCAGTTCGTCGTGTGTGCCTTCTTCGGCACCTTGACCCTTTCTGCGACAGTCTTCGCAGCACCCGGAACCCTTTCTCTCATCATGTTGCCAGCCACTTTTCGGCCCAGTGTTCAGGTACATCCGTGGCTGAAACTACAAGGAATCTCGTTTCCACCCCGTTGCTTCCCGGAAAGTCGAACTGGCGAACGAGGAACTCTTCTTCGTCTTCTTCGAATGAGAACTCGAAGGAGCTGATCCCGCCGAGGTCCCTTATTAGGTCGGCCATGGTGCTTTCGACCCGTTCTAACGTGTCGAGCTGAGCATCGTATTCAATTCGATCACCGCGCTCGAGGTCCTCTTGGGCAATTCGATAAGGCATTGCTCTCCCTTCTTTACTAAACCGTCCGCGCGGAACGAGATTGCGCAATCACCTTGCTTTTGGATAACTCGGCGTCGCTGCGACGGTGGGTGGCGTCAAGGACCCGAAGGTGCACATCACGTACGCGCCCGTGATAGCGGGCTCTTTTAATGATCTGGTCTTGGACACGTCGACGTTGCTCCCGGTTCGGGATTTGGAGACCTCATCAGGGAACTGTCGCGGCCGAGCCACAACTCGCAATAGAGCGCCGAGAGACCAAGTGATCACTGGCTATTTTGAAGACTTTTCGATCGAATGATCCGATGATCCGGCCGTGACTTACTACTTACTGGAACGCAAGTTGCGAACCAAGAAAGGAAACACCATGACTGCCATTACCACATCATTTATCCCCGAGTCCCACGCTGGCGTCTCGCTCAATGACAATCGCTCGAGCTTCGAGTGGTTCGAGCTCAACAACGAACTCTTCACTGTCCGAGGCAAGTGCCCCCGCCCCGACAATGGCGACACTGGCTCCGGCCTCCAGTCCGAGATAGCCGAGCTCCAGTCCATTGCCAAAGACGAGAGCAGCAACGGACAGCGCACTCGTCTGCGCCGCCTTGAGTACGAGCTGGAAAAGGTCACTGATTCGGCCTGGGTATTCCGGAGACTCTCCCGCTGCTGCAGGAGAGGGTGCTCGACCAGCGACGCGTCTTGGAGAGTCGCGAGCAACTCCACTTCGCCTTCGTCACTTGGATCGAGCACACCTACAACAACCGACATCGTCAGCGCCGGCTGAGCAAGCTCACGACAGTCGAGTTCGAACTGGCATTCTCCGCGACGAACGCGGCATAATGTCCAAAACCGGTGTCAGGGGAACTTGGGGCAGACCCGTATGGAACCTTACGAAATTGAAAGGCTCGTTCGCATAGAGCACGAGGGGGAGATTCTTCAATCAAAGCCGAACAAGAAGGGAGTCGCCCCATTCCTGTACACGCACGTACTCGGCGTTGGTCCGGAGTCCTGGGAACTGTGCGCGATTTTGACATCCAGCCAAGGAATTGAGCGCGCTCGCAAAGGGGCCCTTCTGGACTCCGACATGGGCAATGTGATCGCGGGCGGGAGCACGAAGGATCTGTTTGTCTACAGTTCTAACGACGGTTTCCAAGCTGAGTCTGACGGTCGCGTCATTGACCTGCGTGGAAATTCCAAGGCTACGACTGGTCGTGAGGATAAAAATCTCGCCATCCTTATGGAACAGTTCTGTCGCGTTCGTCCCGCCATGGCCCCCGTTGATTACTTCTTCGACTTTGTCGAGCGATGGATGGACAGGGGGACGAGAGAGCCTAAAACTTCTCAGAGAATGGTGATGTTCGAAGGAATACTCCAGAGAGGCATGGGCCTACCAGAGGCTCAAAACGGCGTGCCTGCTGGGCTGTTTGTTGATGATCAAGGCATACGCCTCTTCTACACTGGTGACGCCAGCAAACCGCCCGTAATGTTCGATCCGGGATACGCAACTCTTTTGAAAGTCGAAGCGTCAGGCCGCGAAGCCGGTCGTGAGAGCCCTGGGGTGAGTGGTTTTGGCTTCGGCGTTGTTGGTTCGGTGAAGGGTATTCTTGGAGCGAGGATAGTGAACGAGGTCTTTGCGACCGACACCCCGCCCTCGTGCTTATTGCGTTTCATCTACCAAGACGCAATGTTTGAGATGCGCCTCTCCCCACCCTTGCCGCCGTCAGTGGTGTTAGCTCCTTTGGGTGGCATCAGGGTTCATTTGGAAACAGAGCGACTAAAGCGGGAAGGGTCCGACAATACTGCGCTGAGAGAAGTGAGCCGAATGGAAGAACTGGAAAGGGCAATCGACTTGCGCGACAGGGGTGAATTGACGGACGAAGAGTTTCAGGTTGTGAGATCTCGGATCTTAGGTACCCAGTAGTTGGGACTGCTGTCGGTGTAGTCTGACAGATTCTCCGGAAAACCCAGGCCGTTTCATAAGCGGGGTAGTTCTGAGTCCAGTTCGGCTCTAAGGAACTATGGGTGGTGCGTCAAAAAAGACGCAGGTCAAAATTGGCGCAAACCCGGGACCGACACCGCGTGGGCCTGGGTCTGTTCGACTCGGGTCGCTACGACTTCTATGAAGATTTTGAGACCGGGGTCGGACCCGGTTGGGGATACCTGGTCAGATAGTCGAAACTCGACAAAGTGGAGTCAAGGGTGACGATGCGGGTTGCACTGGTCGCGGCGTCGCAGAGCACACATGTCAAGGACCGAAGTTACGGCGCAAGTAAGCTTCCCCGTCCTCGAGGTGCGCGCCAGCGACGCCGTCGAGTAATGGGCATCGGCTTCGTTTGTGCCACGAATCTCCTATGCCAATGCGCGCTGTTGGAGGGGTCCTTTTGGTCGCCATGGTTGCGTAACACTGGGTCCTCGCTCGCGTTAGCGCTACATAAAGCAGGCGGCGCTCCTCGTTGACGTTCGCATCGCGGAAGGGCATCTGCTCGTGCTCGACACCGACGACGAAGACAGTGTCGAACGTGAGCCCTTTGGACTTCGAAATCGTCATCAGTCGCACTCCATCGGCCTCCTTGAGGGCCTCGTCGGCCCCCTTGGGCTCGAGCTGGGAGAGGTAGCGGGTCAACTCGACCGTCGGCTCGATGACCGAGTGGACGAGTTCCAGAAGTCGGATCGCCTCGGGGGACAGCGGCCCAAGCCCGAGTTCATCAAGCCAGTTCCCCGTAGTGGCTTCGTCTATTACCCACTCGCTCCACGAAACGCCTGGGTGTGCAACGCGCCAGGCCTCGATGTCGGATCGCGCTGTCTCGAGACGTCTTTCGACGATGGCCATCTTTTGGCCAACGCGGCGACCAACCTGAGGTCCGACATCGGGAAACCCCGCGTCTCGGAGCCGCATCAGCGATGCAACGAAGCCCTCAGCAGGCCCGCACTGCTCGTAGGCCACGTTTGCCACAGCCTCGTTGGTCCCGGTGATAGGACCGACCAACGCCCACCATGCGAGGGCGTCTTCTGGGTTGTACGCCAGGTGGCCCAACGCGATCGCGCACCGCAAACGCGGCGACGCGAGAGCTGTCTTGACCCATTCGACGTTGGCCAGTGTTAGCCCTTGGCGGGTGAAGACCAGTCGAAGCACACCGGCCCAAGTGTCCGGTTGGGTGCGCACGAGTACTGCGACCTTCGCGCTGGGCTCGTCGCGGAGGCGGTCCGAAGCGATGCGCGCGATGGCCTCAGCCTCGGCGTTCCCGGTCCGGAAGCGTAGGTAAGCGAACGTCCCGGGCACGGCACCGACCGCGGCGCGTAGAGGTGGTCGCACGGTGCGGTCCGGTGCAGCGCCGATAAGGGCGCTCGCGACCGCCACGATGTTGGCACCGAATCGGCGCGTCTCGGTCAGTGTGTAGTCGTCGCACCCAGTGAATCTCCCGTCGAAGTCGCGTATGCCTTTGGGGTCCGCGTAACGAAACCCGTAAATGGATTGGTCCTCGTCGCCAATGGCCATGACCCGCACGCCCTTGTTGGAGAGCGCCTCGATGAAGGCGATGTCCGCGGAGTTGAGATCTTGGAACTCGTCGACGATGAGAAAGTCGACGTCGGGCTCAACATCGCCACCGAGGTCCTCGATTGCTTCCGTCGCTCTGAAGGAGAGCTCGGCGAGCAAGGTGTAGCCGAAGCGCCGTCGGTGCTCGTTCCAAAGACCCATGTAATGGTCCCGAAGCGCTGGGTCAAACGTCGCGAAGGGAGTCGCCTCGCCATTGAGGTCCTCCCATTGCGCGGACATCTCCCTCTCGAGATACTCGACCTTCTTCACCCTGAGGCCCCGGTGTCCGAGCTTGCGTAACAGATGCGCCTGGTGCTCGTGAACGAGGTTGTCTTCTTCCCAACTGTCGGCGATGCGTATGGGCTGCGGGAGCGATGGACTCCTGAGATTGAGCAGCCATGTCAGTGCGTAGGACGCGACGGTGGACGGCTCGTTGACCACGTCGTCGAGCCCGTGCTCGGCCAAGGTACCGGCGAACTCTGCGGTCGCCGCACGCGTGAAGGTGAGCATCCGCGCCCGAACGCCCCGCTCCTGGAGTTTGCCCAACAGCGCGATGGCGGTAAGGGACTTGCCCGTGCCGGGCCCGGCTTGGACTCGGCCATGATTGGTGGTGTCGTGGTCAGCGATCAACTTCTGATCGGGTGACAACATGCTCTCGTCGAATGGCATCGGCCCTCCTTGCCGTCACGTACCAGCCGCCAATGGTGGCCGGTCCGACGGGGTACGGACAGATGCTGGTCAGTCAAGACTGGCAGAACATGAGCTCGAGGGGGTGGAGGTGGCCCCCGGTGCCCTCCCGAACTGATGCGCGCCTTCTAACAGCTTTGCTGGGATCCCCTCGGCGCTAAGCGCGCGCCAGAGGCTCTACCTGGTCTTTGTCGAACTCGAATTAGCGAGACCACGACTCACGTGACGCCCCCGCAGCCACTTGATCAACCACGAAAACCAAGCGCAAGGTATCACCAAGAACACGATCCAGGCGCACCAAGCCAAATCACGAAAAAAGTCGGAGTGGGCGGCGAACGGCGGGGCCATAACGAAATACGTGAGCATCAAGACGACGGGGAACAAAGTCAGCCAAGGTCGGCTTCTGAAATACACCCAGTAGAGCTCTTCTTTCGAAGACGAGGACTGAGGTCTGACCGTGGACGGGTAGGTAATAGGCCCCGCGAAGCCGGGTTCAGGCGATGTCGGCGGAGGGGGCGCCTGTGCCTCGTAATGCGACCCGGGCGATGCGGGCTCTCGGGTCTCGCTCAACAGTTCATTGTCGTACGCACAGCGTTTGGCCGCGTCGGTAAGAATCTCGTGGGCATCGTTCAGCCGCTTCATTTTCTCGCCGGTGGCCCCGAGGTCCGGG
>Ga0302140_10003903_pt1 | contig 19044 bp, 21 predicted proteins | sample I_Bog_E1_1_FD_202095 | JGI IMG/M metagenome (GOLD analysis project Ga0302140, IMG submission 202095) | Peat permafrost microbial communities from Stordalen Mire near Abisko, Sweden - I_Bog_E1_1 | ecosystem: Environmental > Terrestrial > Soil > Wetlands > Peat | place: Sweden: Abisko, Stordalen... | reverse complement strand
CTTGCTATATTTACAAACAACTCCAATGACGATATGTTCAATATCAGTGGTGATATTGGCCCCAATTTCATCTTAGATCAGGGTCACGACAGAGGTATTGCCAACATTGGCGCGACTCAGAACCTGACAGTCGATGTAATTGCAGATATGCCGAATGAGGCCCCCATAGATTTTGAAAGGAGTGGTCAGAGAATGTCTAGGCAAAAAATCGAGTCGAATATTTCAGACGCCACCATTGAACCTGAACCCATTAGAAAAAAGTCTAGCTCTGGATCCCGGTCTCAAACACCGGCCCAACCTCAGAAGTTTTTAGCCATACCACCTTCACTACCTCCAACTTCTCACAGGTCAGTAACTCCGCCGGAATCCCCACACATTCCTCAAAGGGAAAAAGAGACTGACACGCCAAGTATGAATTTCGGGTTTGATGACCTACTGGACAACAGAAAATTGAAACCGACAAACGACAACAACGACAATGCAAGTATTGGTGGCGACAGTCAGTCCACCATTAAGCAAGCAGGTGGGAATGACTATGGAAGTGAGCCGAATAGTCCTGACTACAGGTCATTTAAACCCAGTTCACAAGATCCGCCTGAGTCTCCCTTTCCTACGACCTTCCAGAAAGACAGAGAACGCAGAAAAATGGAGAGGGGCGGCAGCGGTGGGGGTGGGTCAGATTCACCCAGTCAGTCTGCGCCAGTTTACCAAGAACCTTCCAGGTACATCAACGACGAAGACGAGAAAATGGACCTCCTGCTCAAACTGAAAGCCCTCGAAGAACGTGGCAAAATTACCCTCAGTAAGCACTATACCCTTAAGTCAAGTATTGACGATATCAGAATGGAGTACAGGAATCAAACCTCAATTCTTGAGACACAGTCCAGTATCAACTTCATGAGAAAGGCATTGATCTTTAGTACGTCGGCAGTCGAGTACATGAATAGACGTTTCGACCCAGTTGGAGCCAAATTGGATGGATGGGGGGAGAGTGTAATGGAGAACATGATGGACTTTGATGGCATTTTCGAACGTCTTCACAACAAGTACAGGGGATCAATGGAGATGGAGCCTGAAATGGAACTGCTTCTCACCTTAGGGGGAGCTGCCTTTCAGTTCCACTTGAGTCAGACGTTCTTCAAAAATGCCATTCCCCAGTTTGGCCATGTTCTCAGGGAAAATCCTGACGTAGTCAAGGGATTTGTCAACGTAGCCCAGGAAGCAGTGAGAAGAAACGGTGGTATGAATTCTGCCCCGAGACAACCAATGCCAGCTAACGAAATGGGAGGTGGTATGCAGTCCCCTGGTATTGACTTCGGGGCGTTGTTAGGACAGGTTGGAATAACCAGTGGCGTTCTGTCAGATTTTGCCAAGACGATGGGGAACCCCCCTCCGGTTGCGCAGGCTACAAGGGACTTTCAGGAGCCTCCGGTGAACGACTTGTACAGACAAATGGTGCAACAACAGCAAAGAGAAGATGATGCATTATCGGTCTCGAGTGAGACTAGTGAAAGATCGATTGGGAAGCACAGTAAGAAGGCTATAATCAGTCCTTTGCCGACCAGTAAAAGAGGTGGTGGAGGCAATATTATCAAGTTGTTATGAGCCCAACCTCGCTAATTTTAATATATCCATTTAATTAAAGGCTCAAACTATGCCTACAGTCCCATTCTGTGCTTTAGACGACGTATATGCCGACTGGGGCTTCAAAAAGCCTAACACAACTCAGCAACTACAGATGACTCAACAGGTTCATCCCAGTCTACAACCCGTTCAGAAAGAATCAGACGATGAATATACCCCAAAGGGAAGTGATCTGCGAAACTTCTGTCCAAATTGCAATGGTTGTGTCAAGGCCAATGACGTCCTACAACAGAGGATAATTGAACAGAACATCTGGCCAAGACCACGATGGACCCCACAGAATCCACACTCATATGTTCCATATGACCCGTTCAATAGGTACTGGATGAACAACGTACCTCCGAGCCATAGGGAAGATTTTGGTATGTTTGAAAACTTTGGTATACCAGGTAAGAATGGGGTGAGTACAGAGCTTCTGCTGCAGATCATTTTGTTCATTCTGATTGCCCTCTTCGTTATCCAATTGGTTGAGTGGCTCTATATTAAGTCCACTGGGTGAATCTTACTGATAGGTCAGTTCCTAATTTCTGCTATATCCATGTTGACGTAGCTCAACGTTTCGGTGGATATTAGAATGGACTTCGTCTTATCGATGGACCTGAATGAAGCTATTGTCATATAACCCCCAAAGTTTTTAAGACAAAAGCGGGGAGGAGCCACGACAATGTTTTCATTGTATCCACACACTTCGTTCTTCATTTGGTAGATCAACGAAAGACTCGAGTACTCCTTGACAGAATGAGCCGCTGCACAGGACCAACTACAGAAGACTCCATTAACTTTGTATCTGTTCCTAATTTCGTCGTATTCGATTGGACAAGGGATTGGGATCGTGTCAAACGAATGACAGCACCACCAACACAATATATCTGTCTTTGTGGGCCATGATGTTTTGGCGTCTGAAATGAATTTGGACAGTACCTTGTGCACACCAGTTCTCTCTACTTTAGGTTTAACCACAGGGACGGGCACTGGAGTAGGTCTTACCTCATTACGTTTAGCTACGTACACGTCGTTCTCCATTATTGGTTCAAAGACCATGTTATCGTCTTCTTGAACCATTAATTTCGCTGTCTTTTCGGACTCCTCTATCTTGAATTTGCCATCGTAGTACGTTCTTAGTTCCTCTGCTGTCATCGACTCCTTCTTCTTGACTGTGATGTTGAATTTGCCGAATGATATCTGTGATTGGTTGAGTTCGTCTTTATCGTCCTTCTTGGTGGCCAATTTTGGTTTAGGTGGGTCCTTTGGTTTGATAGGTTCTTTGGCAGGTTCTTTCGCAGGCTTAGCGCTGACATTGGTCTTAGTATCACTTTTCAATTTCTCTAGGGAGTCTATCTCGGCATTTTTCTTTCTGATGCGCTTCTTTTTGACTGCAGGTTCTCCATGATCTCCTTCCATGTTTGTTACTAATGCGATCAAGTCCTTAAGGACCTTTTAAAAATGGTGTAGGCATTATCCTGTGACAAATTGGGTCGATACTTCAGTGATAATAAGGGTATGGTAATGGGATAAGAATGAGTGGTTTGGATGTCGGCGGGTTTGTCAGGGGTTGTGGTGTGTGCAAAAAGGCCTACGGCTACACTAGCACAGGTGGATTTACGCCACCGCCGGCGACCCGCGGCTCGGGGTAAATAGTTATATTGGTACCAATATAAACAATGGACGAAGAACGGCCCGAAAGTTGTATGTCTAGATTCTATTGTATACTGTGCGAATGTATGGTAAAACTGTACATCATGACGTTGAATGCACTAGGATATAGTATTGGAGAACATAAACACGTAGAGTCACTGATCGTCACTGAAGAAAGTGTCCAGGTTCTGAATTTATCCAAGACCGTAGACAGTGATAACGTCAGTAAGTACCTCAGACATCACATCATGTATACTGACGACAAATTCCACGAAATGGACTTCTTTGATGGACCGTTGGTGGTCAGATTCAAGTACCAGAACGAAACATACCAAATATGCCTTAAACAACTAAAGAGCAAAAACAACGAACACACAGTAGTGGTGAGACAGCCTAAGTATCTATCGGCGGTCATCAAAGTCGGTGACTCCGAGGAGTCTATAACCGAAAAGATAGTCGAATTCCACGGACCAAGTCAGAACTTTTTCAGTCATATACTCGACGCAGTTTCCGACATCGAAGTAATTTTGAAGGACCACAAAGGCACTTTATACACCTTCGATATGCTAGGTAGACAACATGAAATCCAGTTATGATCTACTCAGGCTCCGGCTCCGGTTGTTTTTTAGCCCTTCTGTTCTTCATAATACTGCTTTTTCGGGTTGTTTTGACAAGCTTTACCGTAGGTTCAGACTCTGGTTCAGGCTCTGGTTCAGGCTCTGGTTCAGCCACGACTGGCTCAGGTTCTGGCACCGGGGGTTTTCCGAACTTGCGTTCCCACGAATCTCTGATAATTTGTCTCCTGGACTCAGCAGTCAGTACCGGAGTCGGTGGCGAGGGTGGTTCTACGATCTTCTGTTTAGTAACCACCACAGGAGGTGGTTCGACTTGGGCATTCTTTCGTTCGTCGGCGTTTCTATCCAGAGCTAGGGCTATCGCAAATTCGACCATTGGGTACTGAGCTTGTCCATTCTCATACAACAGTGTCTCTTCAGTCAGAAATTCGAAGATGTATCTGACTGTATTGGGGTCCTCGTTCTTGACCATATTTGAAAGAAGTTCCCATTCATGGCTTTTGACGACGCTCATTATGGATGGTGTGATGGGTAAGTTACTTGGACTCAACACACCAACTAGGTGAGTAAATTTTTTAATTTTTTACGCTAATTCGGGTCTAAACCCTTTGGCAACCTTATATCCGATGAAAATACTAGCAGTGGACGTAGGACTAGTTCATCTGGCCTTGGTAAGTGTCGAAGTACCTGACAACTACTTAACCAGAGACGAAGTCCTTCTCTGTTCAGAACTGACTACGTGCAACCTAATTGATATCATTGAGCTTATGGCTAAGTGTCGTGACTCTAATTGTGAGCTTTACCACGATAAGATTATATGTGATTACGTAACCCATCTATTCAAAAAGTATAAGGATCTGTTCGAAAGTGCGGACAAGATCCTTATAGAACGTCAACCCATTACTGGCATTGTCGCAGTACAAGAACTCATCATGAAGGAGTACAGACACAAGTCTGAACTGATTAGTCCGAATGCAATGCTCAACTTCTTTGATATACTGCAATACGAGTACAAAGTCAGAAAAGTCCATACTGTGAAATTTGCCTCTACATACTTGGGTTCATTTGAGGAGTTTGTCTTCAATGAACGTAAACATGATATGGCAGATGCTTTGTGCTTGATCTACTACCACCTTTCAGATCTACGCAAAACGCATCGAGTAGAACAAGACAGAAAGATGAAAGAGGAGCAAGACAAGCTAAAATATGGCAGGGTTTGTCTGAACATAGAGTCATATGCATATACTGGCGAATGACGTAGGTCTGACCCACTTCGCTGTGCGCGCCTTCGGCGCTTGGCCGGTATAAACCCTTTTTGGAGGACAAATTCGTCGGCGTGTGCTAGAGGGCACCTGTTAAGAGGCCAGGCCCAGTTACAGTACTTTTGTGGGCTCACCCGGGTCAGCGGCCCGGCGGTTTTCACGCGGACCTCCTCCATTAATCAATTGATTAATGGAGGTGATGGTCTTAAAATTTTGAAAAGTTCTATAGGAAGTAGTCTCATGTAGGAGGTCTAGTTAGACCCAATTACTTGGGTGGAGGGTCCGACGAAATTTACGCGGACCTCCTCCATTAATCAATTGATTAATGCTAGCCATGGTCCCAAATTTCTGAGAGGTTTCTAGGAAAAACCACTGGAAGTGTCCGGTGCAATGGTACCAGTAGGGCCGTAGGAGGGTTTTACTATCGGACACCCCCTCGGCAAAAAACGCGGACCTTGGCCATTAATCAATTGATTAATGGAGGAGGTCCGCGTAAATTTCGCCGGACCCTCCACCCACAGTACAAACGGCCTACGGCCTATAAGTACATAGACCTACTTTCCTATAGAACTTTTCAAAATTTTAAGACCATCACCTCCATTAATCAATTGATTAATGGCCAAGATCCGTGTAAAAACTGCCGGGCCGCCGACCCGGATAAGCCCACAAAAGTACTGCAACTGGGCCTGGCCTCTTAACAGGTGCCAAACGGCCTACGGCCCCTATGGCACACCGCCGATAAACCCTCGGCCATTGACTTTTTGCGAATTAGTCCTCCAAAAAGGGTTTAGACCCGGCCAAGCGCCGAAGGCGCGAGTGGCGCAGTTTGTATACGTTTGGCAGTGGTTATCAACGCTGTAATTCCAGTAACAATAAGAAATGGAGCTATATGCCCACAAAAACATACCTGCAAAGTAGAGACCCTGCCCGTATACCATATAAACCCCAGGTATAGCCCAATAAAAACTACTGTGCACTCGATCGCTACGTTAAGCCCATATTTCAATGATATGTCGTCTTCATGTAGTCTGTTTAGCTTGTCCGCGTTGTAACACGAGATAATGAAAAAAACGATGAACGCCAGTTCGACTACTAAGTATATAACCCACTCCGACGTCAGACCTTTGTAACAAAAGAAGTCCTTGAAATTTGACATTTGACAATAAAAAAGATTATTACTTTAGGTCGGGTGCCCAGTGACCAGTACCACAAAAATGGCCGATCAGGACTTGACCGATCAGATATCTAGACTGCTTGAACACTTTAAGATCAGACCCACCTACATAACCCTAAATACAGTCTATATGGTTCTGAAGAACCATGGCTACAGAAACATCCCTAGGATTCATTTTTCAGAAACCAGTCAGAACGTCGTCGACGCTGGGGCGGTTAGAGAATACTGTAAGAGTATAGAAACACTAGTCAAATTAGGCCCGATACCAGAAGACCCTAAGAAGAAGAACTCCTCTAAAGAAGTACACATGTTTCAAGAGTCTAGCATGCTACCTCAGAATGTGTATGTCTCTGAAAAGAGAGACGAGGAGAAGCTTGAAGATAACTACGTAGAGGACGGAGTGAGCAGCGTTTCTGGGTCGGAAACCTCGGTAAATTCAGAGGCGGAGGACCAGGAGGAAGGGTATGTGATTTACGAAGATGATGACAGCGATCAATTTTCCGTGTAGTACGCCAAATCAGTCCGCGGCCGGTATTTCGTGAACTTAGTCCGCTCAGCAGACTTTTAGACGCAAAGTCATTTAACGAAAACAATACATTGGTATTAATTATAATTGAATGACCGACCTTGACTCCGATACCCTCGTGACCCTGAAGAAGATGTGCAAGTTTTTGCACATACGGAACTATTCCTCGTTAAGGAAGTCCGCACTAGTTTCATTGATAACCAGACACTACGCGACCATTAGACTACAGAGATGGACCAGGCGGGTCCTATCCAAAGGAGAGTCCTGTCCTATCAGTTGCGAATCTATCAAGTATCCATGTTTTGCCTTCAAAACAACTAACAACGTACTGATCTACTACAACCTGGTCGAATTAAGAAACTTCCTGATAAAGACCGGCGACTTTAGGGACCCCAGCACTAGGGCAAACTACACAGACGAACAACTTCTAGAAATGGATTCCGTGTACAAGTACTATTACGGACTCCATCCTCAGACATCGAAGACGGAAGAGACTGGATTTAAGTCGGTCTTTAAAGCCTCCAAAAGCACCCGATTTTACGAAAAGATCAAAGAAAAAGAACAAGAACAACTGATATTCGAAAGACTACTTGACTCAATATGCGATGACATGATAAGATTTGTAAACGAAACGAACTGCGACAATCTCATGATGTTAGAAACAATGTACCTGTATGACTATAGGATCCAATTCAGAAGACTCGTAAATAGGTCCAAGACACATGCTGAATACGTGGTCAACAGGAATATATCCAACGTCAATCAAGTCGTGGCAAAGGAGACGGCCTTCAGCAAGAATCAATACAATACCTGTGAGTACATAGTACTATGTATGTATCAACTAAGGGAAGAGGTGTACTTAGGTACTTAGTGGTTGTCACAACCTCGCATGGCCGATCCCAAGTACCAGTTTGCGACTCGCGTCGTCGTTTGGAAAATCGGAAATTCACTTGAGCCTGCTCGTCTCCCAGACGGGAATGTGGCAAAGAGAGGGACCTGCAAACACGAGGCCGGTTGTCTGAAAGAGTCTACCCGCGGAGACTGCGCGTGCACCGCTGGGTGCTCTACTAACGGGACGTGCGGCTGTGCTTGCTCGGTAGGAAGTACAAGTGGAAGCCCCTGTTGCAACAAGCGTGGTGGGTCATAATTACGACTTCTTCAGATAAGTTGTCCTTGGCTGGAGAATGTCCTTTAGACGACCCTTGTTCAGTTCAGTATAGTACTCATCTCGGTGAGTCTCTTGAGACATTCTCATCTTTTCCTGTTGTTCGGCGGCGAAATTGCGCGCTCGTTCAGCGTCCATTAGTTTCTTGTCGATGGGCAGGTTGTATATACCTCCTCTCTCTACTTCCAATTGAGCCATTCGTTGGGTAACGTTCCCCTCATCCTTGAACTTTGCCGACAATTTAGAGTCACGTTCGACAGTCTTTGACCACGGTTCGTAGTTTTGACCATACGCACTCATTAGGTCAACGCCACCCAGCGATCCTTTGCCAGAAGTAGTCATACTGAAGTCACTTACATTGGCCAGACCCAGTTCTTGATACTCCATACCAACCGCGGCGAATGGATTTGATTCTGGTAGGTACTCAATCAAACGATTGTCCTTCATGTCCGGTCGGTGGAATACTTTGGAGGGCTCAGTGTCGATATCGCCTGAGTAAGTAGGCATGGTGAGTTTTCCGGTATCGGAGAATTTCTTACCGGTATCGAACTCCCCGTAACCCCTTCCAAATGCGTCGGTAATTCCGGCCTTTTTGTCTCGCTCCTGACTCTTGTTAAATTCCTCGTTGAATTTTTTACTGTTGAAGTCCTTAGCGTCCTCTGCAGTAAAGTCGCCGTGCATATTGATCTTTGAGTCAGGGTTAATCTCGTAGTCGATCTTGTAATCTGGGTACTTTGTCTCCCTTCTTGCGGTTGTAATTGTGTTGTATGCTGTACGAACTAGTTGTAAATATTGTAGCTTATCTTCCTGTCGCATGTTTAGGCTCCTAGCCTCTGGGGTATTGGCCTTATCGGGGTGTAGTACTAGAAGGAAATTCTTGTATACGTTCTCTATGTGTTCTAACGAATCCTTTTCCGAAACGCCCAATACCTCATATGGATTGATGTTCATCTTCGATTTTTAGTTACGGTTATTATAATTCAGGACAACTGACGAATAGATAGTCTGATCGAATGTATAAACTGCTCCTTTCCCGAGTACTTCTTCCAGTACTTTACCCCGTATGATAAGTACAATTCGTTGCCCTTTTTGATATCCTTGGATGCTTTTATCTTCAGTCCAAACCTCCTCTGATCATTTTCGCCAAATAGCCTCAGTTTCGATGATACGTTTACGTTAGAGAAGTCCTTTGATAACTTCTCATAGCGTTTCTCTGTCAAGAACGACATGTCAACGTAGTCATTTATCATATGACCCACGAAGTCACCGACAACAACTTCACTGTTGCTGACCCCTATTATTTCAGTGGTTTCGCAGTCAGATAACAACCCACTGATGTTATTGATATTACCCCAACTGTACCACTTGCCACCACTGCCGAGATTTAGAATTTTGTCCTTCTGGACTTCGCACAAAATTCCATATCTGAAGTCTATCCTGTTGGTCTGTTCCTTGGTGACGTACCATTTGTCGTCTATTTGAAAATAGTCTATAGGCATTATACAGATGAATTCTCCCTTTTTTATATCCCTCACGGCAAATAGACCCCTTTCGCCGTCCGACCTTATCTTCACTTCGACCTTCATTTATAATTGGCGTTATTTTTGTGGTGGAGTGGGTGTAGGTAGAGGTAGGCCAGTTTCAGGGTTTTTATTGTTTGTTAAGGTCAAATGAGTACCTACAACCCCATGAGTTCGCAGGAACCAACCAGTTCTGAGGAACCGACAAGTTCTGAAGAACCGACAAGTTCTGAGGAACCCAGTAGTTTTGAGCCAGTCGTTAACAGGGAACAATACAAGATTTTATGGAGACTTAACACTGGTTGGTATACCTGGTCTAACCAATTAGACTATCCGCGTCCGCAAGGTCGGGTCCCTATGTTACTCAGGCTAACACCCCAAAAACAAGAGTCGCTTCTAGAAGCCTACTTCAGCGTGTATGCAGATGCAGCAGATCACGCAAACCAAGAATGGATGCCTTATGAGTCTAACTAGTCGTAGTACATGTTTTTGACTTTGTTTACAACGAAGTCAAGGTAGGTTTTGGGTATAGAGTGCTCAAATAGACGACCGTTCTCGCAAGTAAATAGCCTGTAGTTTCGGAATGGATTCGACTCGAATTTCCCGTCGGACCAGTACTTAGCGTCCTCCTTGGTTACTATCAGAAGTCGCGTCCTCTTGTTCGATATCAGGTTGATTTTTTCGATTTGCTCCGAAGTAAATGGGTACTTCACATAGGGACTTATCATAGATACCGTCGTTTTGAGGTCCTCTTCCGATCTGGTAATTTTGTTGTATAGCGTATTGGTCCAACTCGTCCCGTGTAAGTAGTGTACATCACCATCTTTCAGTGGAGTACTAAGGATTCCATTAACTACGGTATCTGTCATGATAACGTCTTTAATTGGAGTGACTAGGTCTGCATTTCCTGGTATGATCACGGCTTTGTCCTCTAAAATTATCTTAATATCGTTACTGGTCAGGTTGATGAAAACCCCGTCCATTTACTATCCACAAAGTATTTAGTTTTCGAATATATCCCTATCAATCCTTGACCATACAGCATATGTAAAATCTGCTCAATAACCTATTCAGGTTGGCGATCTGTTTCTCACTAAAGGGTCTGTTTGAGTCCAAATATTGGTCGAATAGGTCCCCGTCAAGGTCAAAGTCGTACTTGATGATATAATTTGCCATTGGTATGTTGTTTCTCTCGAATGTCTCTATCAGCAAACGGGTACATACTGAGTTTGTTAAGAAGGTATCTGAGTCTTCCATTATCTGTTTTAGACATTCAAGGTCATTGTTCTTGATACACTCCAACATGTTCTTTAGGGACATTGTACCCTTTACCCTTTACCAATAAATTTTATCAGTTATAGGTAAATGGCGCCTAGGCCAAGACGGTCCAGAAGGTCTAGACGGTCTAGACGGTCTAGACCACTGCGTAGACGCAAATTGAGTAAACCAAGAAGACCTAGACGTTTTGGTGCAGGTCACGGTACGTGTTTAACGTGCGGAGAACCAGCGTGTCAAACGATGAGACTACTAGACAGAGACAAATTTGACGATGATAACGACGGTGATGTCGATTATGCCGAAGCAATTGCAAGTGGAGTGGAACAACCTGCTATTAAGTACCTCACAGTGTCATTATGTAATAGGCATAAAATGAACTCTGTACCTGGTGGAGTACTTTACGCCGGGGAATCGTTCATCGACGATTGCGGTCAGTAATCTTATTTTGTTGGTTCACTAGTAGACCACTACGCAGACGTAAGTTGAGAAAACTCATCAAACAGAGAAGGTCAAGACGACTGCGTAAATTGCGAAAGCAAAGAAGGTCAAGACGTTTTGGTGACGAAAGTAGAGTATGTCTTTTGTGTAATAGACCTGCTTGCCAAACTATAAGACAACTCGACATCAACAAATTCAGCTCAGTGAATGACTTCATCAATGCCGCGAACAGCCAACAATCCAACAATCCAATGACAAGTATTTCATTGCCCACTTTTGTAGTCGACATAGGATACCAAATGGTCTGTGTCCTGGCGAAAAGGTCTTATCGGATAATTGCTGAGTTTGACGCACTATGCAATCTCTGTAGTAGGTTATCTTTAGTCGGTATTTGTTTTCTTTTGCCTGACGATACCACTTTGTACTTACCGTATGGGTTCATGTTCCTTCTTTCATTGGAAAATAGTCCGATCAACAGGGATTGATCAGAGTAATAGGGTTCTTCGGAACTACCTGGTTCTTCGGAACTTGTAGGTTCGGAACTAACTGGTTCTTCAGAACTCGTAGGTTCTTCAACGATACGCATTCTGGCGAGGGTGGCCATTTGTATATTAGGGATAGTTCCTAACACAGGAAGTTTGTAGGCATATACCAGATTTTTGAAGTTGCTTGTTCCAGAAAACGCCAAAAGTGAGATGACAATGATGAAGATAACGATACAGACCACCAAGGCGATATTGACTGGGGTCATACAGACTCGCCAGATATTTACTATAGACTAGATATTTTTGGAAGATTTTTACCTTTAGACTAGTCAAATGATGGTCACCAATCAAATCGGTTTTACGCTTCTCCTAGGGATCTTCGTCCTGACCAGTGACATGACGTCTAAGTTCATGGCCGGCTTTATAACCGGCATATTTATATCGACCAAGTACGACTTTAAGCCTTACGTCAGTCTCGTCGAGGACAAGATAGTCAGCTTTCAGAGAGAAGTGGAGTCCCTAAAGACAGGTACCGCACAACTGCCACAATCGCCTCAACCACTACCTCCCACAATTTGGCCCAATGGTTGGCCATGGTCTAAAAACTAGACGTTCAGGTTGTATGGAGTGTAGTCAACGAGGTTGATCTTAACAATCTCTCCCTTCCTATTGCTGCAGTAAACGCTCTTAAAATTGAGTCCCTGAAGGAACTTCTTACAATTCTTACAAGGCATAGAATCGTAATACGTCCCGTTGTTTTCCTTTGACACCTTCACTATCACAAGAGTATATCCTCGACCCATTACGTCCCTTATCGGCCTACACTTCCTCAAACAATCTATCTCTGCGTGGAGGCTGTTAACGGACGACCCCCTAAAACACTGTCGACCCATTTGGTTGTATCCAAATGAAACGACCTTCTTTCCATTCATCAAAAGGGCAATGTGGCAAGACTTGTTGTTCTTATTGACCTCAATGGCATCCTCCACGAATCCCTGTACAACACTATGAAAGTTCATAGTGGATTGACAAGTATCGTTTAGTAGATCCCTAGGGAATTAAAAAATTTATTGTCGGTGGTGTGCCATTGGGCCGTAGGCCTTTTGCACTAGTTTGTCAGATTTCTCATTTGTCAGGTTTGTCAGGTTTGACAGGTTTGTCAGGTTTGTCAATCAGTGCCAAAAGGCCTACGGCCCTATGGCACACCGCCGACAAACCCTTTTTAGTGGACTTTTTGCGAATTGGTCCTTCAAAAAGGGTTTGTCGGCGGTGTGCCATAGGGGCCGTAGGCCTTTTGGCACTGTTTGACAAACCTGACAAACCTGACAAATATTGAAATGTAGCCACTAGTGGTCTATATCTACAAACCTATCCTGCGTAGGTCACGAATCAAACCCGATCACTGAATTTTGTTCGTCATCGTCAGCCATATTGTTGTTGCCTTCCTTGATATCAACTCCTGTGATGAACGTACCGTTGAAGACCTTTTCGCCCGGTAGATTTGGATATCGTCTTCTGCCGTTTTTGATAAGTCTGATACCAAAGTCCGCAAATGGTCCTGAGTAGAATTGACCAGTCCACTTGGAATTTAGAAAGTGACTCTCTTTGCAGTGGTCGTTGAAGGCAGCAACGAAGACCTTTTCTCTGCAGTATAGGTCCTTTCCCAGTACAACAAGATCCGTCTTTAGGAAGTGGGTCAGTGCATTTGTACTTTCCGCCAATGACTCCTGGGTAACCTTGAACAGTTCCGGAAGTACTTCCCAAATACCTGACGTACCGTGTCTGTCAATTGCGTCTAGGTATCCCTTGTTGGAGCCCTGGATGATGTAGGATAGTTCTTTCTGAATTTTTTGACCTAATCTGGTGTCGGATTTCTTTACCTTATACTCAAATGGGAACACTATCGTACGCCGTGACATACTTCCAGCGTTATCCTGGAAGTCGGGGGCTACGTTACCGGCGATGGCAATTGGTGCATTGAATTTCTGGGACGACGCTTGCTTGAACTTAGTATTGACTTGGACAGATTCACCAGAAATCATACTCTGGAGTTCTGCCTGATCTATACCCCAATTACCCTTGATCTCTGGTCCAACGACAATTTTTTTGCCGACCAAACCACTGAGACCAAACTTCTTCTCTATGTTATTTCCAGCGATACCAACGTCGGCCGCTTCATAGAGCTGTTTTAGGATGTTCTCTATGATAGTGCTGTTGTGTGTTACTGTATGGTCACCTAGTAGGTACCTTTGGTTTCCGTCGATTTGGATAGAATATCGACGATGGTACTCTGGACCTTGGTCGTAAAATGCTTGTTCTACTGGGGCTATGGTAATGCCGGTGAATAGGTTGTTCTTGATTTGCATTCGTGGATTGGCCTTCTTTCGAGGTATCAGACAAGGTATGTCGTCAATGCCATTGCCCGAAATGGTCTGTCTGTAGTAGGTTCCAATTGCGCCTGTTTGACAACCTTTCTGACACTCAACCACCTTAGCAGTAAATCCTAGGCACCTCGCGATGTATTCAATATCTTTGGCCAATGTATAGTTCTTTTGGACTATGTCATAGCAATTACTGCCCAACGATCCGTCAGTATCTAGTAGGCCTGCTAGTAGTTTCAGTTGTTTCTCACGGCTGTTGTACTTATAGATGTCTGGTACGTGCTTATTGTTGATGAGGTTCAATCCTTTCAGGTGTTGTTTGATAAAGTTCCTACCCGTTCCCTTTTCAAGGGTCTGAAATCTATAATGATACTCTCCGCAGAACTGTAAATAGCAGTTGTACTCAGGTAGTTTGTAGGCAAGGTAACGAAGTATAGCTGCATCTTGATTGGTAAACCCTACGTCACCTGAATTACCATCACCCAACCATAGTCCAATGAGATAAGGATCTAACGGGACTTGTTGTTCCGGAAAAACTACCGGCACTTTGTAACCCTTTAGGGCATGTTTTTGTCCTTTACTCAACCTCATATAATCTCCAACGGATATATCCACTACGTCGTCCATAGTATAGGTCCTACCATTGATTCTTCGGTTGGTGTTTAGTCCTCTTCCATCTCCCCTTTTGTTCATATACGAGATCTTCAGAGACAGTATATGGTCTACGTTTACCACATAGTCTTCACCCGAAACTTGTTTAACGCGATATAGATCATCATAGGCATTGCTGGTCGCTAGTACTGTGCGCGGAGTGCTGTCATCACCCATCAATTGTTGACCCACTTTAATGTTTTGAATCTCTTCAAAACGCCCACTGTATAGCATCACTTTCGACCCGTATGATTGGCATTTACCTGACCCCGCCAAACCCAGTAGGAAAATATAGACTTGCCAGTCATCGAGCTCCCCTACGTCGTACAACATCCTACCTGTTAGAATGCACATCCATCGCTGTACGTCCTCAGGCCATTGTTGGTAGTCCATTACGCTCATGAAGAATGGACAGTTTTTTTTGACTATGTCGAACCAGTCCTCGTAACTAGAACAGTCCTCAAAGTCCAGATCGAAGTACTTACTACTGACTACTGATGCCCCGATTTTCTTTGCTTCATGTCCCTCAAATGGAATCCATTGGTCTATCCAGCCATCGTCTGGACCCCGTACTTTAGTGATATACACTCCATTCTTGAAACTGAAGATGTGTCTATCCTTGGATAGGTCTTCAAACTCGGGTTCCAAACAGTCAGTCAGGTACTGAGCCACAAATTTGCCGTTCTCCTTCGACGACGTTAGGTTCTTCCACATATTAGCGTTGATCTCGATTCTTGTCATATCGAAGATGAAGTTCTTAACCGTCATTGCCGGCTTCCATGCGTGGGTGTCGTGACCCTTATCATTGTAGATCTTCTGATAACACATACCTTTGTCTTCCACTACGTAACGTCTGTACTCCTTGCGCTGTAGCTGCCCGAGTAAGTACATGATTAGACTCTGACATGCCGTCAGAGACTCGTAGTCTAGTTCAGAGTGCCTGAACATTTCCAGTTTAGTTGTTTTTTCCTTACCTATGTCCTCCAAGGTCATACTTGACATCAAGTATAAACTTGAACCAATTGCGTTCTCCGCATCGATTACTGCCCTGAACAGTTTAGTGAATTTGCCTTCGTACTCATTCCTTTTCTCGTCATCTATGTCATCAGGCTTAACCATAAACATGTGAAGGTAGGTCAATTCGAACTTAACAACCTTCTGGGCTCTGTCAAACAGACCAATCTGAAGGTTTTCGGTACTCAAGTTGAAGTTGCTTATGGCCAACTTCAAGTAGTCAAACATGTTGTTCTGTTGGTTTGGTTTTACTATCCATTTCTGATAGAGCTGGTCCAAGAGCTTTTCCCTGGATTCGGGCGAAGATGTTTCTATGGTCTCCTTAATCGTTAAGGCCAATTTCTTGGTGTTGTCAAGTTCGGTCTCGGCCATCGGATTGACAGGATTATATGCCAATTGGACTAAGGTTTATCGTTTTCTAGAATTCTTAAAATTTAGAACCTTAAAAATAAATTATGAATTCCGATTAACATGAATACTGCTAAACCCGAGGAAGAACACCTAGATGAACAATTACGACATATTAGACACATCGAATATCTTGAAAATGAACAACACAATAAATCATATAGTAAACGTATTTATGAATGGTTGTATGGTAGTGGTGGTATGCAGACGCAAGAACTGAGGATATTTTCATGTTTTTGTGGATGTTGTTACGCAACCGAATCTGATAAAGGTACCAGAGGGTGTATTTGGTTTTTATTTGGCAACAAGAGATATTTCTGCCAGGGAATATGTTAAAATTTTGTTTTTATCAGTGACTTAATCCTGGTTCTGCATATTGGACATTTTGAAGATACAAAATTTAGTTGTTCTGCACATTTGATGCAGGTATCGAAATGATAACATGGGTTAAATATTATCTCTTTTGGGTTTTCCATGCAAATACAACATGTCTCACTTTGAGAACTATATATAGTCTTATTAGGGTCTACTAAAGTATATACTGGTTTAACTGATAAGTTACTATAGACTATCGGGACATTGGGCCACAGTGGTAATTCGGTCAATGAAGTACAATAGGTACAATGGACTTCCTTAATATTGGGCCACAGTGGTAATTTGGTCAATGAAGGACAACAGGAACACCAGACTTCCCTGACATTAGGCCACAGTGGCAATTCGGTCAATGAAGTACAATCGATACAATTAACTTCCGTAATATTGGGCCACACTGGCAATTCGGTCAATAAACGACAATCGGAACACAAGACTTTATTAACATTGGGCCACAGTGGCAATTCGGTCAATGAAGGACAATCTCTACAATAGACTTCCCTGACATTAGGCCACAGTGGCAATTCGGTCAATGAAGTACAATCGATACAATTAACTTCCGTAATATTGGGCCACACTGGCAATTCGGTCAATAAACGACAATTGTTACAATAGACTTTTGTAACATTGGGCCACATTGGCAATTCAGTCAATGAAGTACAATTGTAACAATAGACTTTCGTAACCTTGGGCCACAGTGGGAATTCGGTCAATAAATAACAAGAGTTACAATCAACTTCCGTGACATTAGGCCACAGTGGTAATTCAGTTAATGAAGTACAATTGTAACAATCAACTATCGTGACATTAGGCCACAGTGGCAATTTGGTCAATGAAGTACAATAGGAACAATCAACTTTATTGACATTGGGCCACAGTGGCAATTCGGTCAATGAAGGACAATCGGAACAATCAATAAAAGTTGCGTCTCCAATGTCTACGTGGTCAATTCGTCCGTTTCTAATACTTGTATTTTTGACTACGAACTTGATAGGTTCCATCTTTACACTAAAAGGGTTGTAGGTGGTGTGCCATAGGCCTGCAAGTTGGACTAAGGTTTATCGTTTTCTAGATTTCTTAACTCGACTAGTTTTGACCCTTCTTAATATCCTTCGTTTGGTGGGTTTGGACCTTCGTCGTTTGGTAGGTTTAGACCTCCTTTGCGTTCGCTTCTGCGTTCGCTTCTGCGTTCGCCTCCGCCTTCTGCCGAATCCCGGTTCTGGCATTTCACCCGGTTCTGGCATTTCACGCATCATGTCCATAATTCTCTGCATGGGACCAGGTCCACCGACGCCAGAACCAGCAAGAAACTCCTTTATTGTTCTCTTATCGGACGTGAAAAGAGAAAGTACTCTATTGTTATCAAGGTATTTCTTGACAAAGTTGTACTTCTTGAGATATAACGCCCTTACTTGTTGTGTATGATACGCCTGATTTTGGACATCCAGTAGCATAGGTAGTACTTTCCGCCCAATGTTTATATCAGCCCCATTTTGTAGTAGTACTTCAATGACGCCAAAGTTATCTTTTTTAGATATACATGCCCTATAAATAGGGGTAAGTTTATTTTCATCAATCGTGTTTATATCAGATCCCTTTTTAAGCAAATACTTGATTATACGTGGGTCTGTGGAAACTGACGATGCGATGCCCAGTGCTGTGTGTAAATTAGCATATTCTAATATTTTGTTTCTTTTAAATACCATGACCGGACTAATTTTCTCATCCACGTCGAAAGGTATAGACTTCAAAGCGTCTAAGTTATTGTCTACAAGAGCAATAACTATACTGTCTTCGCGCGTTGGATAAGCTTTGTCTCTTGCATCTCTTGCAGCTTTTGCTTCTTCTCTTGCAGTTTTTTCACGTTCTTGTTTACGTATCAGACCTGGGTCCATTTATTGGATGTCAACATAATGTTCTTAACGACTTGATTATTTGGTATGTAAATGGGCAATTCGGCAAGTTCAGTCAGTTATCCAGATGCACGTAACGTACTATACTTGGGCATAGGATACGATATACTCACTCCACTTATCCTTTGTCCTAATTTTACGACCCTATATGTACTTGACTGGGATGACGAGAAACAGTCGATAATAGAACATCTAACGTCCGGAACTCAAGTAATGTTCGCGGAAGATACGAAAGATACCACGGAAAACAAGTATGACCTAACATTAGAACCCTCGGTGGACCTAGAATTGATACCAAACAAACGAGGATGGGAACTACGTTTCAAGTACAAGAACGTCCCGAGGGTACTGAAGTTCTTTAAACAGGACTTCTCCAAGAAGTGGCCAGAAGTAGTAACCGTACATAATTTTTTAAATATTACTTGATTCTTGATTCTTGAATTTTGTTTAACTAATTTAGTTGTTTGGTCTTAAATTTGGACTTATTTAATAACGGATTTATACAGGTTATTCATTTTTTAAATATTACTTGATTCTTGATTCTTGAATTTTGTTTAATTAATTTAGTTGTTTGGTCTTAAATTTGGACTTATTTAATAACGG
>Ga0302140_10003896_pt1 | contig 19077 bp, 16 predicted proteins | sample I_Bog_E1_1_FD_202095 | JGI IMG/M metagenome (GOLD analysis project Ga0302140, IMG submission 202095) | Peat permafrost microbial communities from Stordalen Mire near Abisko, Sweden - I_Bog_E1_1 | ecosystem: Environmental > Terrestrial > Soil > Wetlands > Peat | place: Sweden: Abisko, Stordalen... | reverse complement strand
GGCCCTGGTCGCGACTGCTCTTCGGAGCTTTTGCGGGAACCGTCCTGTTCATCACCGCATGGTGGTTCGAGTTTTACTCGGACGAACAAGTGTTGCGAACCGCACTTTTCGTGGGCTGTTTCTTCCTGATCTTTGCCTTTGCTCCGCGGCTGGTCGAGACAAGAGAGCAGGACGGCGGACACTTGAATGTGTGGGACAGCCTGGCGCTGGTAATCGTCCCTGTAGCCAACGCCGCTCTTGGATTCCTCGCATATTACGCGCTGCTTGACCGGCCTGAGAGCGATTGGGCTCAGCCCTGGCTCGCGGTCGCCTTTGCCGCGTTCTATCTGCTGCTGCTGCGCCTGCCGGCGCAAGGAAGATTGAAGGCGAGCCCGGAGCTGTTGTCGGCGCTTCATCTGTCGGCGGCGGTGGTCTTTCTCACGATCGCTATTCCGCTGAAAGCGAGCGGACGCTGGATCACGATCGGCTGGCTTGTGGAAGGCGCGGCACTGTTGTGGGTGGCAGTGCGCACGCGCATGCGGCTGTTGCGCGCGCTGGCTGTGCTTTGCCTGGTTCTGGGACTCGGTGCTCTGGTCACCATCAATCCTTCGGCTGCTGCAACGCCCATCTTCAACCAGCGCTTCGGCGCTTATTGCGTGGCTATCGCTGTGTTCGCGTTCGCGGCGTGGCTGGCGGCGCCGGAACCAGCAGACCCGGCCGGCGAAACGTTAGTTTCTTCGCCTGCGCTTGCAGCGCTCGCTGTGCTTGCCGTTAACGCGCTCATTCTTGTCGCCGTGAGCCTCGAGATTCATAGTTACTGGTGGTTCCTGCGCTGGCGCGGCGACTGGAACTTGTTTGAGAATTATCGGATCGATGCGCAGTTCACCTACTCGGCATGGTTCATGCTGTTCGGCGCAATCCTGCTGGCCGTGGGTTTTTGGCGGCGATCGGCGTTTCTGCGCTGGCAGGCTTTGCTGCTGATTGCCGTCTCCATTGGAAAGGTGTTTCTTGTGGACATGAGCGAGTTGAGCCAGGGCTACCGCATCCTCAGCTTCCTGGGGCTGGGCGTGCTGCTGCTGGGCGTGAGTTATATCTACCAGCGCGACCTGCTCAATCTTCGCGGCCAGCACACGCCGGAAACCGGGCACGGCGCGGATCAGGAAAACTCATGAGACTGGCTTTCGCTCTGCTTCTGCTGCTTGCCAGCACCGCATCTCCCGAGATCCGGTATTTTCGTTACGAGCGCCCCGTCGAGAATGTGGGACAAAAATCCGGCCAGGTGTGCCTCCGGATCGACGCCGGGATTTTTGCGAACGCATCTCCCGGCCTGGCTGATCTCCGTCTCTATCACGACCAGACTGAGACCCCCTACGTCATTCGCGTTACGCGAGCAGTCGAAGGCTCGGAAAAATCCGTCGCGGTGCTGAACCTGGGCACGCGCGGCGGGCGCACAGTGTTCGATACCAGGATGTCGGGTGCAGACTTCAGCGACGTGCAACTTGATGTCGAGGCAAAGAACTTCATCGCAACGGTCGCGGTATCCGGCAGCAGCGCCCTGGCCGGCAGCGCGCAAACAAAACTCGGTTCGTTCACGATCTTCGATCTCACGCGCCAGAGGCTCGGTCGAAGCACCGTTCTTCATCTGCCGGAATCGGAATTTGCCTTTTTGCACTTCAGCATCACCGGCCCGCTTGTGCCCGCGGACATTACCGGCCTCTCAGTCGAGCGTCTCCCTCCAAACCAGCCCGCCTACGAGACAGTAACGGAGTCAGCGCAGGCTTCACAGAAGGGGCACTCGTCTATTGTTGAGATTAACGTGCCCGCGCATACGCCCGTAGAGCGCGTCACCTTTACGCCGGGCCCTGCCCCCGCGCTCTTTTCGAGAAACGTGACCATTCGTGTCGTGCCCATCAATATCGCGAGAGGGTCTGCGTCCGCGTCCGATCAGTTCGCGCCACCGGTGCCCGCTGTCATCTCTGACAACTTGTTGCGAGTGCACAGCGATCAGGACGGCCACCGCATCGACGAAGAGCGCCTCGCAATCGACGCGCCCGCTGTAGATTTTGACACGCCAACCAAATGGACCATCACCATCGATAACGGCGACGACGCGCCCTTGAGCCTTTCGTCAGTGAAGCTCGAGATGCTCGAGCGCCGGCTTTGCTTCGAGTCCGTCGCGCATGTCGCTTACACGCTCAACTACGGAGATTCCGCGCTCGCCTCTCCGCGCTACGACTACGCGACTCTCTTCGCTCCACAGGCCACTGCTGTAGCGGCCACGCTGGGGCCCGAGCAGGCGAACCCCGCTTACCAGGCGCGGCCCGACGATCGCCCATTCACCGAGAGGCATCCTGCGCTCATGTGGGTGGCCTTGATTGCAGTCATCGCGCTCCTGGGTGGTGTGGCCCTGCGCTCGCCCAGAGCACCCTCAAACGAGGGTCGCTAATCGCCATCGGTAATTCTGCGCCACACACCGGCGGGCGCCGTAACGCTGGGTGTTGAGAAGTCGATTCTGCTTCGTGGCAGGACGACAAGGTCGACGCGGCGATTCTGCGCGCGGCCCTCGGTGGTATCGTTGCTCGCCACCGGATGGAACTCCGCGTAGCCCGCGGCAGAGAGCCGGTCGGCGGGCAAGGCGTCGAGGTCGAGCAGCAGGCGCGCAATGCTGGTGGCGCGCGCCGTAGAGAGCTCCCAGTTGGAGTCGAAGGCGCTGGTGTGAATTGGCACGTTGTCGGTGTGGCCTTCGATGCGCAGATCGTAGCCTGTGGGCCTGAGTGAAGCGGCAATGGCGCGCAGCGTGCCCATGGTCTGCGGCTTGGGCGTGGCCGAGCCGGAGTCAAAAAAGCCGGCCTCGCGCAGGCTGATCACAAGCCCGTCGCGCCCCATCTGGATTGAGACCGTATGCGTGGCTACCTGGTTTGAGAGCGTTTGCTGGAGCTGACGCTTCATGTTTTCGAGGTCGCCCTTGACCCTGGCGGGAGAGAGCACCTCCTCGCCCATGACAATGTTCATGGGGATTGCCGGCGCTTCACGGCCATCGGCCTCGGCATTCACGCCCTTGCGACGCAGCGCATCGGGGAAGATGCCGAGCGAACGGAAGGCCGAATCAATGGACTGCGACACCTGCACCTGTTTCTTTTGGTCAGCCTTGGCGAAGGCGTAGAGAACGACGAAGAACCCGAAGAGCAAGGTAATGAAGTCGGCATAGGAAACGAGCCACCGGTCGTGGCTCACACGCGATCTGGGCACGCGCGCATTCATGCGGCGCTCCCTTTCTTGTCCTGGCCTTCTTCGTCCACAAATCCCGCCAGCTTGATCTCAAGCATGCGCGGATTCATGCCTTCCAGAATGGAGATTACGCCCTCTAGCATCATCTCTCGCCTGCGATGTCCATCGCGGATGCGAATGCGCATTTTTCCGGCGAAGGGCAGAAAGAACAGGTTGGCAATACCGACGCCGTAGATGGTGGCCACAAAGGCCACGGCGATTCCGCGGCCCACTTCAGAGATATTGTCGAGATGCTGCATGACCTGGATGAGGCCAAGCACGGCTCCGAGAATGCCGATGGTGGGCGAGAAGCCGCCCGCCGACTCGAAGACCGCCGGCAGCCGCTCTTCGTTCTCGGTGGTGGAGTCGAGGCTCACGCGCATGATCTTGCGGAGCTCCGCCGGCTCGGTTCCATCCACTGCCAGCATGAGAGCGCGCTTCAGGAACGGATCATTAAGGGTCGAGAGGTCCGCGTCTAGCGAGACCACTCCGTTGCGCCGCGCCTTGTTGGCAAAACCCACGAGTTGGCTGATGAGTTGAGCATCCTGCTTGCGCGGCGCCGCGAAGATGTGCGCCATCCCTGAGAAGGCCGCGACCACCGTGGTGAGCGGAAACTGCAGCAGGACTGCGCCCATGGTACCGCCAAACACAATCAGCGCGGCCGTGGGTTGCAGCACCTGGCCAAGGTTGCCACCTTCAATCAACAATCCGGCAACAATGCCGACGATGGCCAGGACCACTCCGCCAATGCTCGCCTTGTCCATTCAATACACCTCTAGAAATAGAGCGGGGGGGGTTGAGGTCTATGCCTGCTCATCCGGATCGGGCCGCCTGGCGGAGGGCGCCGGTGCAGGCTGGCCCGATACTTCAAGGCTGGCCAATGCGGCTAGCTGCTGCAGCGGTCCGAAGTCGGGCAGGCGCCGCGCTACATTTGCCAGCAGGCGCGCCCGGTAGGCCAGAACCCGCTCCACTACCTCCGCCGTGCTTTCACGCACAATCAGCTTCTCTCCATTAATCAAAGTGAGCATTGTGTCGGGCGAGGCTTCGGCGACTTTGATCAAATCGCTGTTCAGCACGATGGGGTTGCCGTTAAGCCGAGTCAAGTCGATCATGAGCGTCAAGCTCCTTCGCTTGGGTTATCGGCGAGTGGCGGCAAAAGTTAAAAAATTAGAACAAATTTTCCTCAAGTGTCCCCGTACTGGACACAAATGCGGGGGGCGTAAAGTCGCCGGAGGGTGGGCCGAAAAAGGGGCCAGATGCGACGGTACGTGCACCGCAAACAGCCACCCAGGGTTAAACAAAAAATGGGGACACTTGCGGGAATCGGCTGTAAATCAACGCATCCAACAAGGAGAACCCCATGTCCCTGGGTGTCTTGAATAATATTTCAGCGATCTACGCGCAGAATAACCTTAACCAATCTCAGAGCAGCCTTCAGAACGTTCTGACTCAACTCTCCTCAGGTTCGAGGATCAACTCCGGTGCAGACGACGCGGCCGGACTTTCGATCGCCAACGGCCTCGCGGCCAACTCCGCGGCGCTGACGCAATCGTCAAGCAATGCCAGCGCCGGCGTAGGGTACCTGCAGGTCGCCGATGGCGCTCTGTCGCAGGTGACGAGCTTGCTCAACCGCGCGGTCACACTGGCCACGGAGTCGGCGGGCGGCACGTTGACCTCGGCACAGCAGAGCGCGGCTGATCAGGAATACCAGGATATTCTGGGCCAGATCGACACTATCGGATCAAAGACGCAATATAACGGCCTGGGGGCTTTCACCTCGGGCACTGGCGCGCCAACAGCGGTCCCAACTACAAGCTTCAATACACCTGCAGCTGGCGCCGCACTTACCGTTACTCTTACCCCGGGAGACACGCTGTCGGGCTACCTTGGCATCACCTCAACGGCCGGCACCCCGGGTTCAACGATCATCAATATGGGTACATATGGGGGCCTCACCAGCCAAAACCAGGCAACTGCGACCGCAGCTGCGACGTCATTGGCAGCTGCCTTGAATGCCGGCCTCGGCGCCACAACCGGGATCAACTACTCCGCCACAATGAACGCAACCACCGGAGTGTTGACGATCAGCCAAGGCAGCGGCGTCGATGTGCTTTCTGCGACCTCGAGTTCCATGACCCAGGCGGCTCCAAACGTCAGCAGCGCCGTGACTATTTACACGAGCGACGGCACCTCGACCGGCAGCGCGGGCTACACCGTAACGGTGGGGACGCTAACCCGTGGAAACGTGGGCACCACGAATGGCGGAAACGGAGAGAACCTGACTGGCACCAATTTAACCACTCAGGCCCTTGCGGAGACTGCGCTGACTGATGTCACGTCAGCTATCGGAGACGTCGCCTACCAGCGCGGCCAAGTTGGCGCCAACATCAACACGCTGACCGCAGCATCGAACATCGAAAGCGCTGAGCAGACCAACGTCGTATCAGCCGAGAACAACGTTACGGCCACCGACTACGCTTCAGCAACTTCCAACATGTCGAAGTACGAAATCCTGACCCAGACCGGCATTAGCGCTCTGGCGCAGGCCAACAGCACACAGCAGATGGTGACCAAGCTGTTGCAGTAAGAAGGTCCCCGGAGGCAGTTCACAGCCTATGGGGTGGAATGAACCGGCAAAAGCCCGCAACCGGTCAGGGGCGTCCGTGAGGGCGCCCCTGCCCGCATGTGGGGTGTGTAAGGCCCTTCAGTCACAAGTTTTTTCCAATCTGATTTTGAATGGATCGGCTCGTTGACTGCATGGTATTGAAGCGGAGGGAGAGATGGGCGCAGTTGGGCTAAGTTTCGGGTCGCCAACCAGCGGAGCGGGATTCGACGTGAGCTCGACGGTGGCTTCCATTGTGAGCAATCTCCAAAACGTGGAGACGCCCTGGAAGACGCAGTTGACGGCGATGGAGGCGCAGGACACTACCATCTCCAGCCTGGGAACACTCTTTTCAAACCTCTCCAACGACTTGAGTTCGCTCACGGATTCAAGCGGAGTTCTGGCAGTGAAGACCGGATCGAGTTCCGACGAGAATGTGCTGCAACTGACTTCGGCATCCAATTCGGCAACGGCAGGCACGCACGTGGTTGAGGTGAGCAACCTGGCCCAAACCTCGAGCGGGTACCTGGCAGAGGTGACGAGTGCCTCCACCACTCTGTCCGGTTCCATTACGCTGGGCGTTGGCGGCGGTACGACGCAGACCATCAATATCGCCGACCTGTCAACCAAGACGCTCACGGGTCTTGCGGGGGCAATCAACTCGTCGGGCGTCGGAATCACGGCCAGCGTGCTGACCGATTCTTCCGGTTCGCGGCTTAGCCTGGTGTCGGGCACTTCGGGAGCCGGCGGCAACATCGCGGTCAGCAGCAATACCATCTCGGCCGCGGCGACGAACACCCTGGGCTATACGGGCACGGCGGGAACCGCAAATGCGAACTCGACAGGCACTCTTGCGGCGGTGGCAAGCCCGAGCGAAACACTTTCCGGATCGATCTCGATCCAGGTGGGCAGCCAAACGGCGGCTTCAGTGACGATGGCCACCGTCAGCGCAGCGGAGGGGAGCGCGACGCTTTCGAGTCTGGAGAGCTATATCAACAACAACCCGTCGACGTTTGGAGCACACGCATCCATCATAAATAACAGCGACGGCACTTCGAGCCTGTCGCTCACTTCGCAGACCGCAGGAAGCGCCGGGAGCTTGACGGTCAACTCGGGTCTTACCGACAGCCAAACGTCGTTGAGCTACACCTCGACGGTGACAGGCAAGGATGCGAGTCTGACGGTGGACGGCGTGAACCTGACCAGTTCGTCCAACACGGTGAGCAACCTCATCCCGGGCGTGACCTTTCAGCTGCTCGCGCCGAGCGCCGCAGAGTCCGACGGATCGCTCGAGCAGGTGCAGGTGGTCATCGGTAACAACAATACCGGCGTCGAAAGCACCGTTAACCAGTTCGTCTCCGACTACAACTCGCTGATGAGCGCTGTCAACGCCCAGGAAGGCAACGATAGTTCGGGAAATCCGGAGCCTCTTTTCGGCTCTCCGACACTCTCGCTTCTGCAGCAGCAGCTGCTAACAGCCCTGAACGTGCAGAATCCGAGCGGATACATGGACGCGGTCTCTTCATCGGTGCCTGCGACGCTTTCCGGGTCGATCACCGTACAGGCGGGGAACGGCACTTCGGAGACTGTAACTGTAGGTCCATCGAGCAATACGCTTTCCGGGCTGGCCGCCGCCATCAACGCGGCCAACGGATCCGCTGCGATGAGCTACTCTGGTACAGCCGGGAGCAACGGTGTCACCTCGAGCGGCACATTGAGCGCAACCGGCACGGGCAGCGGCACGGCATTGTCTGGGACAATGACGATTCAGGTGGGTAATGGCACGACGGAAAACATTGTCATCGGCGCCGAGCCGAGCGGCGGTGCGGCGGACAACACCATTTACACCGGAAGCGGCTCCGCCACGGTGTCTGAGCTGGCCAGTGCAATCAACACGGCCAACCTTGGAGTGACCGCCGACGCGGTCACGACGAACGGCACTACGAGCCTGGCGCTGACCTCAGGAACCACCGGGAGCGACGGAACATTGACCGTAACCTCGAATCTCGTAGTCGCGGGCTCCGGAGTAACGGCCAACGTCGTGACCAACGACGGCACGTCGAATCTCATGTTGTCATCGATTGCGTCGGGGGCCAGCGGGGCGCTCATTGTAACTTCGGCGCTCACGGCCTCTTCGCCCTCACAACTCAGCTACACCGATTCGGGATATACAAACACGACACCGGACAGCGGATCGTTGGGGAACGTGAAAAGCGGCAGTGACGTGCTTTCCGGATCTCTAACAATCCAAGTGGGAAGCCAGCCAGCGGGGAGTGTGACCCTCGACTCGTCTGACAACACGCTCTCCGGCCTGATGAGCGCAATCAACCAGGGGAATCTCGGTGTAACGGCTGGGCTGAACAGCGCTGGCACTGCGCTGATACTGACCTCCTCAGTCAATGGCTCAGCGGGTGCGCTCGCAATAACGTCGAATATACTCGACGCCAGCAATCCGGTAAGCACCAAACTCAACTACAACAACTCGTCGGACCTGAACAGCCTGACCAGTATGGGCATCAGCGTCAACGACGACGGAACGATTACCTTCGATGCGAGCTCGCTCGATTCACTATTAAACACTGATTTCAGCAGCGTAGCGGGGTTCTTTCAGAACGCAAACAGCTGGGGCCAGGCGTTCTCGAACATCCTGACCAACGCTGGAACGAGTTCGTCGACCGGGATTCTGGCGCTGGCGTCGGCCTCAAACAGCACCATGGAATCCACACTGAAAGCGGACATCTCCAATGAAGAGACCCTGATCTCAGCCCAACAGATCAGCCTGACTGCGGAATTGAACAGCGCCAACGAAATCATGCAGGAGTTGCCTACGCAGTTGCAAGGGGTGAACGAGCTTTACTCGGCGATCACCGGCTACAACCAGAACTCGAATGGCTAAGGAGTTTTTTTGAGATGGGAAGTTATCGGGAGCATGCGCTGGATGGCGCATCGGCGGTTGATCTTGTGGTGGCTCTCTACGACGGCATGATTCGGTTTCTGTACGCGGCGGGCGACGCAGCGGATCGCGGTGACCAGGACGGACGGCGCGCGGCAGTGAAGCGTGCTCTGGACATTATCATCCACCTGCAGGCACGTCTGCGTATGGATGTGGGAGGACGTCCGGCGGCGGCGCTGAGCGAATTCTACACATCGATTTTTGCGCAGATTCTGCAGGCCTCGCAGTCAGCCTCGAGGGCAAAGTTCGACCACACCATCGACTGCATCAAGAACGTGCGTGAAGCCTGGCGGCAGGTGGCGAAGGATCCGCTTGTGAATCCGGCGCCATTGCAGGTGGCTCGTCCCGCGCAGCAGGGGGGGCAATCGGAGTTCAGCCCGCAGGATTACGGCGCCGAGTCCTCGGTGGGCCAGCGCTGGAACGCCTGAGCTGCCGAACTCAGCCGGCCACCGTCAGTTCCTCTTCCAGTTGTTGCTTCTGGTAGAGGCCGGCGTAGTAGCCGTCGAGCGCGAGCAGTTCTTCGTGCCTGCCCAGTTCCACAATTCTGCCGTGATCGAGCACGGCAATCTGGTCAGCATCGCGCACCGTGGACACGCGGTGCGAGATGAGCACCGTGGTCGAGTTGGCCGTGTACTTGCGCAGCCCGCCAAGGATTCGCTCCTCGGTATAGGTGTCTACGCTGGCCAGCGCATCGTCAAGGATGAGGATTGCCGGACGCCGCAGCAGCGCGCGCGCAATGGCCGCACGCTGCTTCTGGCCGCCTGAAAGCGTGACGCCGCGCTCGCCCACCATGGTTTGAAAGCCCTGCGGAAACTCCTCGAATTCCTGACGGATGTGCGCCGCTTCTGCCGCCTCCATCAGATCTTCCGCGCTGGCGTGAGGCGCACCGAAGGCCAGGTTCTCGCGAATCGTCTCGCTGAACAGGAAGGTTTCCTGGCTGACCATGCCGATGTTCCGGCGTAGCACCGCCAGCGGATAATCGCGCACCGGCCTGCCGTCGATGAGGAGCGCGCCGTCGGGCGCCTCGTACATCCGCGAGATGAGGTGCACGAGTGTGGACTTGCCGCAACCGGTGGGTCCAACAATGGCCAGGCTGGAGCCCGCGGGAATGCGCAGAGAAATATCCTTGAGCACCGGCACATCGCCGTAGCTGAAGTTCAAGTCGCGGAACTCGATGTCGCCGTTCAAGACCGCATCGGCGGCAATCGAGACATCGGCCACGCTGTCGTCGATGGCGGGCTCGGCCTTGAGCAGCTCGTCCACGCGCTTGACTGACGCGGTTCCCCTCTGGAAGATGTTGATCACCCATCCCACGGCGATGATGGGCCAGATGAGCATGATCATGTAAGTGCTGAAGGCGACAAACTGGCCCACGTCGATGCGATGCTCAATGACGAGGTGTCCGCCGACAAGCAGGGTGATGATCATGGAAATGCCGAGCACGAACTCGAGGGTCGGCCAGAGCATGCCCATCAGTTGTACGAGACGCAGAGCGCGGCCAATGTACTCCTGGTTCAACCGCTCGAAGAGGCTGATCTCCGACTCCTCGCGTGCGAAGGCCCGGACCAGGCGCGCGCCGGAGTAGTTTTCCTGCGCCTGCGCGGAGATGTCAGAGAAGCTGGCCTGGATGCGCTCGAAACGCGTATGAATGCGGCTGCCGAAGTACTGCACCAGGATACTGGCCAGCGGCATGGGCGCCAGAGCCACGAGAGTGAGATAAGGGCTGATGCGCAACATGAACACCAGCGCGAAGACACTCAGGAAAATTGTATTGGCGCTGTACATCAGTCCCGGGCCGAGCAACATGCGCACTGCGTTCAGATCGTTGGTCATGCGGGCCATGATGTCGCCGGTGCGGTAACGCCCGTAAAAACCGGAGTCCTGCTTCTCCAATTTCTTGAACAAGTCGTTGCGCAGGTCGAACTCGATGTCGCGGGATATGCCGATGAGCACCCAGCGCTGGGTGTAGAGAAAAACGCCCTTCACCAGCGAGATGGCCACCAGCAGCCCCGCGTAGATGACCACCTGCTGGCGCGTCGTTCCCTGCTCGATACTGTTGATGGCCCTGCCCAAGACGCCCGGAAACTGCACCCAGATGGCGTTTGTGCAGACACAGGAGAGCGTGCCCCAGAAAAATCCCCAGCGGTAGCGGCGCATGTAAACAAAGAGGGGGGCGAGGTCGCGAAGCATGAATCCATTGTACGGTGAAGTGGTCTTGGGAGGTGGCCACCGACCCGGGGGAGGGGGCGGCAATGCGAGCCGAGAATAGCACGACCGGTCGTGCTATTATTTGCTCATGGGATTTCAAGGCGCCGCCACCCGGGAACGAATCCTGCGCGAAGGACTCGACCTTTTGACCGAAACCGGCCTGTCCGGCGTGACTCTCGGCGCGCTGGCGCAACAGGCCGCCATGTCGAAGAGCGGCTTGTTCGCTCATTTCCGCTCAATAGAAGAGGTGCAGATCGAGTTGCTTGACCACATGGCGGAGGTTTCCGCCGCAAAGGTTGTGGGGCCTGCGATGCTCGCCGCGGCGGGACTCCCGCGATTGAAGGCCCTGGTCAACAACTGGCTCGGCTGGACGACAAAAGCCGGACTGCGCGGCGGATGCCCGGTGGCAGCGGCGTTGTTTGAACTGGACGATGCGGAAGGCCCGGTGCGCGCCAAGGTATTAGCCATGGAGGCCTATTGGCGCGGCCTTCTAACTCAACTCACGCACCAGGCGGTCGAGCTCGGCCACCTTCGCGCCGATTTAGATGTCGCGCAATTCGTGTGGGAGCTTTGCGGGATCTACTTGAGCCACCACGTCTCGCGGAGGTTCTTGCGGGACCCGCGCTCGCAGAAACGTGCTCAAGCAGCTTTTTCCGCGCTGCTCGACCGGTCTCGTTCAAACAAGGAAGAGAACCACTGAGCTCGATTTCGGGGTTGATGAAACCGAATGGAGGACTTGCGCGCATGTACACAGCAGTTCCACTGACTTTTCTACAGATCGTCGCGCCGCTGATGGTTGCGCTTGGGTTTATTGCCGCGTGTTCGCTTCTTAAAGAACCCGGCCGGCGGCACTTCAGCGCGATCATAATCGCCGGGGCTGGAGCCGCCTACTTGAATGGCGGCCTGGGAGCGTGGGAGTTTGCGTTCTGTGCGCTCGTGACCTTCATTGCCTACCGAGGAATCAAGGACTACCGCTTCATCGCCGTCGGCTGGTTACTTCATTCGATCTGGGACGTTGCGCATCATTTTTACGGCACGCCCATCGTGCCGTTTATTCCCACTTCGTCGGCGGGGTGCGCAATCTGCGATTTGGGGCTGGCCGCCTGGTATTTCCTTGGAGCGCCGTCGATCTACACGTGGCTGGGCAAGCGAAACCTTGGCGCGGGCACTTGAGTTGCCGGATGCAGACTTCGACTCTTAGGTTGGCGTGCGCAGCAGCAGATATCCGCCCACCAGCGCGAACAGAATGTCGGACGCCCAGGCCGCCAACGCGGCGGGCAAATAATTCACGTTGCCCATGGCCTCAAAAGTGCCATTGACAACAAAGTAAGCGAGGGCCACGCCGATGGCGACCGCAATGGCGGTGAGCGAGCCGCGCCGGCCCATGGAGAGCGCAAAGGGAATGGCGAGCACCGCCATGACGACGGCAATGAGCGGATAAGCGACCTTGTGCCACAAAGCCACCCTGAGCCGCATGGTGTCGAATCCGCTCTGACGCAAATCGCGAATGTAGCCGTCGAGCTGGCCGAAGTTCATTTCCTGCGACTGCAGATTTTCCTTTGTAAAGTAGCCGGGGTCTTCGTGAATCTCAGAAAACTCCGTCTGTCTGAATTCGCGATAGGAGATGGGCTCGGGCCCGGTCATGTCGCGCACCCAGCCGTCTTCAAAGCGCCAGGAATCCTTGTCAGGATCGCGAAACACGCGCGCTGCAAAAATCCGCCGCGTGAGCGAAAACGTGGACGGATCGAACTCGAATACGGAAAGGTTGGCAAACTCCTTGCGGTCCGGATCAAAAAACTCGTAGTAAAAAATCCGTCCCGGTTCGCCTGCGTGGGGCTGTCCGAAGATCCAGTTGTGCTCAGGATGGAGAACGGTTTGCGCGGGGCGACCCTTGATGATGTTGCGCAAGGCCTCCTGCCGGCGGTTGGCCTGCGGCAGATAGTACTGGTCAAACAGGAACAGGCACACAGACAGTACCGCAGCGATGGACACGATGGGAACCACGAGCCTGTAAAGGCTGATGCCGGTGGCCTTCATGGCGATGATCTCGCTGTTGCGGTTGAGCACGCCGAAGGTGACCAGTGTGGCGATGAGCACGGCGAGCGGCGCGATCTGGTAGAGCATGTCCGGGGTGAGGTTGACCAGGTAGGCGCCCACCGTGGCGAGTGGAACGTGATTGCGGATGATGTCGCCCACGAGGTCAAAGAAGGTGAACACCAGCATGAGCAACACAAAGCCCGCGAGCACCAGCAGGAACGTATTGAGGAACTCGCGCACGACATACTCGTCAAGGATGCGCGGAAATGCGTTGCGCGACTTGGCGCGTTGCGAGCGCGGCCGCAGTTTTTCGAGAAGTCCGGTGAGTGAGAGACCTTTGCGCCCAGCGCCCTCGGCTTTGGGAGTGCGCGAGGCCCATGCCGTGATGGCCGCCAACACGCGTCCGCCGCTGGCCATCTGCCACAGAAGAAAAATGCCGACGGCGGCAAACAGCAGATTGGCCGACCACACCGCAAAAAACGCCGGCACCTTGTTCTGCCGCCCCAGCGCCGTGCCTGTGGAAGAAAGAAAGTAGTAGAGAAACACCAGCAGAATGGTGTAGACAAAGCCGGAACTCTTGCCGCCGCGACGCGAGGCGACGCCCAGCGGAACGCCCACCATCATCAACACCAGGCATGCCGCCGGAAAAGCGAACCGGTTGTTCAACTCGATCAGGTATGCCTTCGAATCGGGTCCATGAACGCGCGCAAGCAAGGCGCGCATCGGCAGCGCATAGATCGCCGTATCCCTTCGCCCCAGGTGCACATCGCTTTGCGGGCTCAACTCCAGCGGGCGATCGGTGGTGGCGAATGCGGTGATGGTGTATTGATCCGGCTGGTCGTCCACTGTGTCGTGCTGCGCTCCATTGCGCAGCCGCATCAGCAGCACCTGCGTGGAATCGCTGACCACGGTTGCCGAGGCTGCGGTTGTAATGCGCGGTGCCGTTGGATCCGACACATCGGCCATGAACACCTGGTCCCAATTTGACGCGCCCGTCCCCGACCGCACGTTCTGCACGTAGAGCACAAAGTTCTTGAAGTCTTCGTAAAATACACGCGGTTGAATCTGGTAGGAGGCCTGCGAAGTTTCCAGCGCCTGCTGCAGGTCGAGGATAGCCTGGTTTGCGCGCGGCGCAAGATAGAGGGAGTTTCCCAGGCCCAGGAGCGTTCCACCAATGGCCACGATCGACGACACGCGTACAAAGTAGCCGATGCCCAGGCCCGAGGCGCGCATCGCAATGATTTCGCTGTCGGCGGCCAGCCGGCTCAAGCCCAGCAGCACACCCACCAGCACCGACATGGGTATGGTAACTCTGAAAAGAATGGGCAGGGTGAAGAGAAAAATCTCTACGGCATTGGAAAAGGTGGCGCTGTTGCGCACGACCATCTCAAGCATGTTGGGCAGGTAGGGCATGAAGAGGATGAAGGTGAACAGGGCGCACCCGATGAGCGTGTGGGAGAGGATTTCACCGAGAATGTAGCGGGTAAGGATGCGCACAGATAGCCCTTGAGTCAGTCTAACGTGCCGGCGTTACCGGCGCATGCTGCCAGCGGCGCAGGCGCAGACTGTTCCCGAGCACGCATACCGAACTCAGCGCCATGGCGGCAGCCGCCAGCCAGGGGGTAAGCAGGATGTGGAAGGCCGGATAAAGCAGGCCGCCGGCCAGCGGAATCCCCAGCAGGTTGTAACCGACTGCCCAGCCCAGATTCTGGCGCATAATGCGCAGCGTTTGCCGCGCCAGGCCGAGCGCCGCCGGAATGGCGGAAGGTTGCGTGCGCAGCAGCAATACGTCGCCGGCCTCCTGCGCTAGATCGGCGCCGCTGCCCATGGCGATTCCGGCATCGGCCTGCGCGAGAGCCGCAGCGTCGTTGATTCCGTCGCCCACCATGGCGACGCGCAGACCGGATTTTTGCAAGGAGCGAATGCGGGCGAGTTTGCCGGCGGGATCGAGGCCCGCTTCCACTTCAGTGATTCCCGCCTGGCTGGCAATGGGTGCGGCGGATCCAAGTGAGTCGCCGGTGAGCATGAGGACCCGCAGGCCCGAGTTCCGCAGCGCAGCGATTGCCACGGCTGCATCGGGCCGTAACGCATCGCGCGCGTCAAAGTAGCCGACGGGCAGGTTGTCGAACGCCATCCAAAGGCGCGTGACGCCCGCTTGAGGAAGGGCTATCACTTCCGGCAAGGGGATGAAGAACTCCTTGAAGAGTTCCTCGTTGCCGAGTACGCAATGGTGGCCCTCGACCGTGGCCGTGAGCCCGCGGCCGGGAAGAATCTGCACATCTTCAGCGGGCTTCCAGGTGAGGCCGAGCCCATGCGCATAATCGATGATGGCGTGGGCCAGCGGGTGATTCGAACGCTCCTCCGCCGCAGCCGCCATGCGCAACAGGTCGTTTTCCTCGTGTCCGGCAAGTGGATGCACCGCTGCCAGCACCGGCCTGCCCACAGTGAGGGTTCCGGTCTTGTCGAGCACGATCGCATCCAGGTTCGCGAGCCGCTCCAGCGCTTCCCCACCCTTGAACAAAACGCCAAGCTGCGCGCCGCGCCCCACGGCAACCGTAAGCGCCGCGGGCACTGCAAGGCCCATGGCGCAGGGGCACGCGATGACCAGCACCGCGACCGTATTGGCCAGCGCCAGTTGCAATGACCCTGCCATGATGAGCCACACCGCAAACGTGAGAACGGCCAAGCCTAGCACCACTGGAACAAAAATCGCGCTGGCTCTGTCGGCCAACCGTTCCATGGGGGCGCGCGAACCCTGCGCCTGCTCCACCATGCGCGTAATCTGCGCCAGCACCGTTGCTTCGCCCAGGCTCTGCGCCTGGCACACCACCGCACCGTCGTAGTTGAGTGAGCCGGCCAGCACGCGCCCGCCAACCTCGCGAGCGAGGGGAGTGGACTCGCCGGTAAGCATCGACTCATCCACCGTAGTGCGGCCCTCAAGAATCACTGCATCCACCGGAAAGCGCTCGCCGGGAAGCACCAGCACGCTGTCGCCCGTTTTGATCTCTTCGAGCGGCACCACCGCCTCGACGCCGTCAACGATGCGGCGCGCCGTGACCGGCCGAAGACGCGACAGGGAGTCGAGCGCCGCCAGGGCCCGCCGTTTGGCGCGCGCTTCAAGCGCCTTGCCCAGCAGCAGAAAGCCGACAATCAACAGAACCGCGTCGTAATAAACCTGGCCACCGCCGGCCGGCCACAACGTGCCCCAGGCCGAGTAGACGAACGCCACGCTCGTACCCAGGCCCACCAGCGTATTCATATTGGTGGCTCCGTGGCGCAAGGCTTTCAGGGCGCTGATGTAGATTCCGCGCCCCGCCCAGGCCACGACAGCCGCAGTCATGACCAGCAGAAACCAGCGCAGCAACCCGGCCGGCAGCGCATAGAGCCAGGGCAGCAACTTCATGAGCGCATGATCCGCTGAACCCATGGGCCGGCCCAGTGGCATGGCCAACAGCATGGCCACGGCGCCCGCGGCCAGCGTCACGACGGCTTTGCGCGTCTGCTCCTGAGTAAGTTCAGTTTCATCATGCGCGCCGCCCGCCTCGCCCGCCCGCGGAAGCACTGCATCATAGCCCGCCCCGCGAATTGCCTCGACGAGTTGCTCGGGCTTGGCCAGCGCCGGATCGAACACGACATTTGCCCGGTGGGCCATGAGGTCAACATGCGCTGACTCTACGCCGGCCGTCGCCCGCAGCGCCTGCTCCACATGGTGCTGGCACGAGGCACAGGTCATGCCCAACACCGGCAGCGTGAGCGATTCTGTGGTTTGCACGCTCAACTAGCGGACCAGGTGGGCCGCGTATCCGGCCTTGGCCAGCGCGGCAACGGCAAGATCGACCGGCGGCGGTTCCACGGCCGAGGTCAAGCGAGCCGCTCCCACGCGCACCTCGTTGACCGCCACGCCCTCAACTGCCGCGAGCGCCTGGCTTGCGCGCCGCACACAGGACCCACAATGCATTCCGTCGATTTGTAACGTAAACTCCGACATCAATTCACTCTCTTTCCCAGCAGCCGTTCTACCTTAGATGATAGCCGCGCAGTGGAGATTCGCGACCGGGGAGAACTTTGTCCAAAAGGCCGCTGCGGCAAACTATTGTAGAGAAGTCAGCAAATTGAGGAGTTGGATGCAGCGAGAGTTTCCTTCAAGTCCGCTGGTAGGGGTGGGCGCCGTGGTGGTGGACCGGGGCCGCGTGGTGCTGATCCGGCGAGGGACTGAACCCTTGAAAGGGCAGTGGTCGCTGCCTGGCGGCATGCTTGAGCTCGGCGAGTCGCTCGTGGCCGGTGTGGTGCGGGAAGTCCGCGAAGAGACCGGTCTTGTCGTCGAACCGGTTGAACTCGTGGAACTGCTGGACCGCATCCATCGCGAGTCAGACAGGGTGCGTTACCACTACGTGATCGCCGACTATCTGTGCCGCGTGACCGGAGGTGCACTGCAGGCAGCGTCAGACGCCGATGCTGTGCGCTGGGTGGAACGAGCGGAGTGGAATAGCCATAGTGCGCTCAAACTGGACCCGATCACCGTCCGCGTGATGGAGAAGGGCTGGCAGAGGTCTGGCGCCCTTGAAAAGAAAGTGCAGGAATAATCATGAAACTGTCGCGCAAAGCACTCTGGATCTCGGCCCTGCTGTGGGCTGCAGCTATCGCCGCCGGACTGGGATTCTGGTTGCGGCCGGTGGCTTATTTCAATGCGTCCCAGTATCTCAAAGAGGTTTTGGCCGGCGTGGATAACCGCTCGCTAACCGTGAATGGCGTGCGCATTCACTACGAGGTTGAAGGTCCTGCTTCAGGGCCGGTGGTGGTGCTCATCCATGGGCTTGGCGGCCGCGCCGAAGACTGGAGCAACCTGGCTCCTTACTTTGCCCGCGCCGGCTTCCGCGTGTACATGCCCGACCTGCCCGGCTACGGCCGCAGCGAACGGCCCGCCCGCTTCTCCTATTCGGTCCCCGATGAGGCCGAAGTCGTGGTCGGCTTCCTCGACGCGATGGGCCTGAAGCAGGTGAATCTGGGTGGATGGTCGATGGGCGGCTGGGTCGTGCAGATTGTTGCCGCGCGGCATCCTGAACGCGTAAGCCGCCTGATGCTTTTTGACTCGGCAGGCATCTACGAAAAGCCTGCGTGGGACACCAACCTGTTTATGTCGAAGACACCCGCTCAGCTTGACCAGTTGGAAGCCCTGCTGATGCCGGACCCGCCGCCGATTCCCAGCTTTGTTGCGCGCGACATCCTGCGCATCACCAATGATCATTCGTGGGTGATTGAGCGCGCGCTCGACACCATGCTAACCGGCCAGGATGCCACCGACAGACTCCTGCCGCAACTGAAAATGCCGGTGCTGATTTTGTGGGGGAAAGAAGACCGCATCACGCCGCTCGAACAGGGGCAGAAGATGCACAGCCTTGTGCCGCAGTCGGAGCTGGATGTGTTCAATGGCTGCGGCCACCTGGCGCCGCAACAGTGCACTGGGGAGATGGGTCCGATCGTCGCCGCTTTCGTCCGTCCCTAGAGCCGCCCACGGGAAAGTTAATCACAGTCCCTAAAAACCAATCAGCCGGGTTTCCGCTTGGAATCCCGGCTGGGTCTCGTTCTGGGAGGGCACATTTGGGAAAGTACGATCCCGATGGTGCATCGGTTACTGTCCGATGTTGACCGTCAGGTTCATGCTGACCGGAATGGGCTGGTTGTCGAGCTTGGCCGGCTTGAAGTGCGACCTCTCAACGGCATTCACGATCAGTCCGTCGAGGTAGGGGTTGCTTGACTTGACCACCTTCACGTCAGAAGCCTTGCCGTATTGGTCGACGGTGAGCGAAAGGTCGACCTCCTTGTTTTCGGGAAGGAAAAGGTTGGACAATCCACTGGGCAATTCAATGCCAATGGGGCGGGAAAGCACAGGAGCAGACACGCCAGTACTGACGCGGGGTGCCTGGGTTGGGGCAGAGGCGTCATCCGAAGACGGTCTTGCATTGGCCACTGCTGGAATGAGTAATGACGAGAGCATGAGAGTGCTGGCAAGCATTGAGCGCATGTACTACCT
>Ga0302140_10003892_pt1 | contig 19083 bp, 21 predicted proteins | sample I_Bog_E1_1_FD_202095 | JGI IMG/M metagenome (GOLD analysis project Ga0302140, IMG submission 202095) | Peat permafrost microbial communities from Stordalen Mire near Abisko, Sweden - I_Bog_E1_1 | ecosystem: Environmental > Terrestrial > Soil > Wetlands > Peat | place: Sweden: Abisko, Stordalen... | reverse complement strand
TTCTCCCTAACTGCAATTATATATTTACCTTTATTTTCTCCATAATATACCTTTTGTAATGCCTTTGGAGCATTTTCAATTCCTGGGATAATTTCTTCCACCGTAACTATTTCTTTTTGTTGATTCATGACCCATAATCCCATCAAAGCTTCCTTCATCTTTTCCATTTGTCCAAAATATAAAATTCCTTGCAACACGCCTCTTTTGAAGATGATATTAGTCATATTTTTTACTCCCAAATAATTTTTCCAATTTCCATAAGTTGCCATCGCTCCACACATCACAATCCTCGCCTTTTCATTCAGATTTTCAAGTACTGCATCCAAACTAGCCTCCCCCACATTATCAAAAAATATGTCTACCCCTGTTCCGTTAATTTTTCTAATAGATTGTCTGAGTATTTTCCCAAGTGTATTATTTTGATCTGCTTTTTTATAATTTATGCAATCATCAGCTCCTATTTTCTTCACAAACTCACATTTTTCATCACTTCCAGCTATTCCAATCACTTTACATCCCCAACGTTTCCCCAATTGAACGACTATGGATCCACAAGAACCTGCTGCAGCTGAAACTACTAACACATCATTTTCTTTTGGATTTCCAGCTTCTTGCAAGCCTAAATAAGCAGTAATTCCAGTCGGTCCGAACAAAGATAAGAATTTGGGGAGACTTCTTGTGACAAATTCCTCGGGAATTTTAAAAGCCAGAGATGAATTTGTTATGTGATAATTTTCCCAAGCAAACATTCCACAAACCACATCTTGAGGTTTAAATTTTGGATCTTTTGAGAATAGGACTTGTGCAATCCCGAAGCTAGGAATAGGGTCGGAAATATTTGTGGGGTTTATATAAGAACGAGCTCCGGAAATCCAAACTCTAGTGACTGGTTCAATAGAAATGTAAATGATCTTCAACAAGAGCTCATTTGGTTTAAGAGATTGAGGGTCAGGCATTGGAGCATCATTTATATAAGAAAAACAATCGATTTTTGATGGAAAGGATTCATCAGGTCTTTTAGCTAAAACCACCCTTTGATTAAACATTGAAATTTAAGAGATCGAAACAAAACTAAGAATTAAAAACGTATTTTTTCATTTTAAACAAAAAACGACTATTATCATAAACAAAAGCTTTTGTCTTCCTCATATAAACAAGCCATTTTTTTCAAAAACTTTTTTAAATAAAAAAATATAAATATGTCTGCCCGTAGCATTAATTCTGTATTTCTCTTGATTTGCTTTCTTTTCTCATTGCAAATCTCCTTCATAAACGCAGATCTTCCAGTCCATTGCCTCAAGCATCAAATAGTTGGGAGCTGGGATCTTTTTTTAACAGCTCCAGTAACCAAAGACCCCGATCAAAGAGTTACCTGTGACCATGACTCCCCTGATAGTCCAAGAACCAGTCATTTGGCAATGAAGGATGGTTTCAGTGCTTCTAAGAACTTGCAATTGGATTTGCACAATGATGATAGTGTGAAGGAACAAGGCCAAAATTCAGGTGAAAGTTTCTGGACTATGATTTATGATGAAGGATTCGAGATCCGACATAACGGTATCAGATATTTTTCATTTTCTGAATATGTCCAAACCAGCGGTGGTTTCAAATCCAAATGCTCAGAAACCTTGGTTGGATGGTATCACAATTATAATACCAATGAAAAAGGATGTTTCAAAGCTCAAAAAGTTGGCACTGGTTCAAGCGATTTGACCCAAAATGTCAAACAAGCTTATGTTGTGGAACCGGATTACGTCCAAGTTAAACATCAGGAAAAGGAAAAAGAAAAGAAGAAAACAGAGAAATTGGAGAAAAAATCAGAGAAAGAGGAAAAGGCCGTAAAGAAATTACACAGAAAAAATAAAAGAGCAAATGATGATTCTGATGAGAATTTCTTCAGCTATCTTCACAAGAAAGATGATCAGACAGATATCACTGAAGTGATCAACTTCAAACAAATTGACTCTCTCCAAAATAAAGTCTCTGAAAGACTTAACAAAAACGTCAACAAAAAATGGGTTGCCGGAGTCCATAAAAAATTCGAAGGATATAACCTTGCTCAATTGAACATGATGGCTGGTCGTAGAAAATCTGGATTCGTTTTAGTTGATGAAGCTGCTGAATCTTTCAATTCCTTCTTGGAAACAGAACGCATTTATTCCGTCGATGTGACTGACTTACCAAAAAGCTTTGATTGGCACGATTCTTTGAAAGGACCAAGATCTCAAGGAGATTGTGGTAGTTGTTATATCTTTGCCACTCTTGCCATGTTGCAAGCGAGACTCAAGATCCATTATGAAGAAGATGTTGTTCTTTCAGTTCAACATTCAATCAATTGCAACTTCTATAATCAAGGATGTGATGGTGGTTATCCATTTTTGGTGGAGAAATATGCCAATGAATATGGTTTAGTTGATGACAAATGCAGTTCATATAAAGCTTCCAATGGCCATTGTGGTGATGTTTGTGACATTTCTGAATTGGAAAAGATTTACCATGTGAAAGACTATCGATTTATTGGAGGAAGCTATGGCAAGAGTAATGAAAGAGAAATGATGTTAGAACTCCAAAAGAATGGACCCATCGTTGTCAGCTTTGAACCAAGTTATGATTTCATGTATTATCAAAGCGGTATCTATCATTCTGTCAATGCTGCTGAATGGATCCTCAAAGGAGAAGATAAACCAGAATGGGAAAAAGTTGACCATTCTGTACTTTGCTATGGTTGGGGTGAAGAAGATGGTGAAAAGTTTTGGATGCTGCAAAATACTTGGGGATCTGATTGGGGTGAGAGCGGTTTCTTCAGAATGAGAAGAGGCACTGATGAAAGCCACATTGAAAGTCTAGCTGAGGCAGCTGATCCAATAATCAAAACCAATAACTATATTTTCAAAGAAAAGAAGAGCAAGGTCTTTTTAGATTATTAGTTAAATTTCTGCTAAGAAATTTAAATTTAACACAAAAAAAACTCATCTTAATAATTTAGAAAATTAGCTTTGAAAAAAAATATTGTTTTATCTATATTTAATGTATAAATTTTTCATGGGGGATGGTTATGATTTGTTTGATTGGGATTTGATTCCTGCGAAAATTTGTCAAGTGGGTCTGGATTTTCGTTATGGAGATTAAAAAAATTGAATCCAGTGTTAGAACGAAAGGAATCAGCTCTGGGAAGGGAAAAATTGGACTCCATTTTGAAAAAATTATCTTCATTAATAAACCTACCTAAAAAAATAAAAGTTTTTCATTTAAAAATATAACCAATTACTAAATCCTTTGCTTTGCAAGCGTCTAAACGAATCTTCTCTATGAAAGGTTTCAAAATCAAATGGAAAATCCCTCGTCAATGTATTAGATCTTTGTAATTCCCTCCTTTCTGGTTCTTTTACTTCTATTTTTAGGTGGTTAAGTTGAAAATAATATTAGATAATATAAAAAAAATACCAGTTTTGAAATCAAAAGGCCAAGGTGAATCTAACTCGAAATTTTGTTTATTTGGTTTAGATTCAATGGATTTATCATAAAGATATGGTGGCGACATTTCCAAAATGGTATTCACCATAAAATCGAGATTTTGTGATTGTTCGGTAGATTTTTGCACCCCCTTCCATGAATATGAATTTTTTTCATAAATTTGATTTAATATCAGTGGCTCAAACAACAGAAATTGTTGGTTGGAATTTCTCCAATCAACATAATTTTTTCCGAATTCTTGAAATGTATTGTTCATGAACGCGTTAAAAAGAAGCATTTCGTTTTGATCCCTGAAGAAATTTTTGATCGCAAAGCACGAATAACATAAATAAATCAATAAAGCTTTGTATTCCAAGGGTTTTTCAATTTCATAATTCGATTTAAGAATATCTGGGAAATTATCCATGCATTTCGCTGTAGTGAGGCAAGATAAATAGTCCCATTTGTTTTCTTCTAAAAAATAACTCAAAAAAATGAGTTCCAATTCATTAAACATAAAACATTTTATCATCCCTTTTATCACAAAAAATAGGTCATATTTTAAATGTATCTCATTAGTGTGAGAATTCTGTATTAGTCTTTTCAAATAATGATCCATTGTGAAGGTATATCCACATAAACAATATGCGTTTAAATGAGCTTGATAAGTGCTTAAAAACTCATTTTCCCTTTCCTTAGAATATAAAACTTCAGGCTCTGTAGCTTTAATTGTTGGTTTTTGGCGATTATCCAAGGTTAAACTTCTGATTAGTTTGACAGGCTTTTTCTTTGGTTCAGGGCATCGGAAATTCTAAGGGCAATTTGAGTTATGAAAAAAGTTTTTTTGAAGGGAAAAGTTACGAGGGGAGAAGATTTGATGGGAGAAAACTCTTGGGAATTGGGAGGGGTTTCTTCTTTTTTTTGTTTCTTTTTTTTGGGTTTTCGCACGATTTTTTTGAGGGTGAATATTTTTTTTAATGGCGGGTTCATTCAAAGAAAATGAAATTAATGCAAATTAAAAATTTGTGAAAAATATTCATATTTTATGTTTTTTTGCTTGAGTCATTTAAATGAAAAAATCACGGTTTTTATGAATAATATTTATTTAAATAATTTCAAATATTTTGGAATCATTTTTATACAAAAAAAATTAAAATTGGTCCAAATATTCATAGTTTTTTTTTTTTTTTTTTTGCTTGACTCATTTATAATATTAAATGAAAAAATCACGGGTTTTATGAATAATATTAATTTAAATAATTTCAAAGATTTTCGAATCATTTTTATACAAAAAATATTTTCATACACACATTCACTTTTAATATAAAGGGTCAGGAAAAAAATATATGTTGATCTTGCAAAATTTGAATTGATAAAGAGAATTTTTTCAAATTCTAGCTTATAGTAAACATTTAAATGGAGATTTTTTGCAGGCACCTTCCATTTTAAATATTTACATCATTTTTTTGTGTTATGAAATCTTCTATTTCCTCAATAATTTTCTAAAAAAATCATTTATTTTAATGCTTTTGTAAAAATGGAATTACTATATCGAGACTATCAACGCTTGAGAAGCTGTTCCTTCTGATTTTATCAACCAAATTTGAAAATTTATTGTTTGCATGTTTTCTCAGGGATTCGTCAACAAATTTCAAATTAAGTTTCTCCTCTTTTCTGAATTTGTTCTTTTTTAAAATAAGAAATAAACTAAGTTTTTAATTTAAAATTTACTTTAATTTGCAATCTGTTTCTCGTGACGAACAATTTGGTGATAATTGAAAAATCTGTCCCAAATAATTCGAGCCCCTATGGAAAATTTGTCTCATTTAAAAATCTCATCTTTTTTTTTTTTTTACTTTATAAAATTTCTTCGTCTCCTCAATGTTCCATTTTTGTGTGTGTTGTCTTTTCGCGAATGAAGCCGATGTCACGGTTTTATCTTCAATATCTTTTTTAATTTTTTTGCTTTTCTGCATTGTCTTGTCAGCTTTCTCTGGGATATGAGTCCTTTGTCGTTTGATCACCATTTCTTTCAAAGTGACAGTGTTAGGATCCACAACAGTCTTCATTTTTAATTTGGATGGCTTTTTCACAGACAATGAAGCAAGAGACCAGGTTTCTTCCGAATGACTGAGAGTGTCATTGGTATGGAGGGATGTGTTGTCGAAAGAAAAGGCCTGGTTGGTGATAAATTCCCCATTTTGCTTAGGTTGGAGCAAAAGAAACTCCTTGAGACTAATTTCAGAAGATTTGAATTCCATGTTTCCTTTTTTAAAGTTATTTTTGGCGAGGTGGGGAAATTTTATAAAGATCCTTGAAGGAAATTTTTTATAAGGTTCTAAAAAAAAAGATATTGTGAAAAAAAGAGGACTCATTTATTAATAAAATTTAAAAAAGAGAGCCCTTTTCTATGAATATAATATAAAATATTTTCCAAGTTTTTTTTTATAGAAAGCAAAATTATATATTTAAATCTCCCAAAAAATTTTTCTGAGTGTCCCATTTTTACAAAATTTATCATTTTTTCCTCTTATTCAATCCAGTCAGCCATTTTAACGTAATATCTATGTTTACAATGTTTTTAGCTGAAATGCTGTAACAAGCAACAATCCTATCCTTGATGCTTTTTAAATCCAATTGCACTATCAATTCCTCTTCATTTAGACTTCCTTCCACATCATTCTTATTGCCCAACAACAATAATGGAATTCCTTCTAATGAAGGCCATGATAATAATTGATGCAATTGTGTTTTGGCAATATCCAAATTCCCAAAATCGCTGGAATCAACTACAAATATTATCCCATCACTACCCTTGCAATATTTCTCCCAACTTTCTCTGAATCGGGCTTGACCCCCAACATCCCATAATTTTAAACTTACTTTGCCTTTTTTGATGGTTCGATGGTTAAATCCGATCGTCGGGATTGTGTCCTCTTCGAATTTGCCTGTGGAAATCGTGTTTACAAGAGTGGTTTTGCCAGCGTTTTGAAGTCCGACGATACTCAGTTCTAATTCTTGCTTCCAAAAAAGAGATTTCATCCAGTCCAGAAAACGTTTGACTAATGATTCCATGTTTTAAAGAGGAATTTTTTATGAATGTTTATGAATTATTTAATTTTTTTAATAAAAAAAAGAATCAATTTTTTTAAAAAAATTAATAAAAATTTCTTTTTGAAAAAAGTTATATATTTTTTTTTATCTCAAATCATCGAACCCAGATATACTGATAAAGGAATGGGTTTGGCTTGGAAATCGTTTTTAAATACATCGATGGTTCTAGTGATAAGGTCGTTAATCCAAGGGGTTTGGAATCCAAGCATATGTTGTGCCAGATATTCTACTTTCTCCATGAAAGATTGGATTCTATTGTCCTTATAGCATTCCTGAGGAGCTGCAATTGATCTATATTTATGAGTTTGTTCCCATATTTCAGGGTCATTCCAAAGCATGGGGGGTCGTCTTGAATTTACCTCATCTTTCTTGTTATCTTCTAGTTTCAAATGATCCAAGAATTCTCGAACCCTTTTGATTTCATCTATTTTTTAATTTTTCTCAGAAATCTAAAAGAATTTTCATTAGAACCTCTATATTTATCTCTGTGCTCCAAAATATCTTTTGAAATATTCAATCCTTCTGTTATGATGTTATCTTCAATATCTTGCTGGACTGAAACGTTGATATGTCTGAGTTCCTCTGCAGCTTGCATAAACAAAGATTTAGTTTGTTCATGAACATAATTTTCCAAAATCCACATCCTTCCTATTTTCATCTCCGCGGTCTTTTCAAAACTTTTCCCCAAATCCTTCGATTCTTCCATGGGAGGATCTTTAGCCAAAGCGCTTTTGGGTCTCAACCCGGAACTCACAAAATTTGAGGTTATGAAGGCACTTTTTGGTCTGAGTTTTGGGTCATCATTCAAAGCGTCTTCAGCTTCAGCCTGTTCAAGTATATCTTTCGGAATTTTCATTTTGGAAACTTAATAAATCTTTTTAATTTATCTTCAATTTAATCAAAATTACCTGAAAATTGGAAAAATACACCCCCTTGTAAACATTCAATCTCATTTTTGGTTTTCTCTTGTTTTTCAGTGTCCAAAACCGTTCTAATTCTTTGCAAGTTTTTATAAACCACAAGTTTCGGTATCGCGACTTGAGTGAATGTGTCTTCTTTACTCAACATTTTATCTTGACCTGGTGTTTTCATAATCAAATCCAACGTCTGATACATGAAATTCAATTGATCTCGTTTCAAAGGGTCTCCTATCAATCGTTCACAAATCAACTCATAATCCACCAATTTTTTAAGATCATCCAAGGTCTGTTGATTAGCTGATAATGGGATTTTCCAGAAATCAATACCATTCACGAATAATTTCAACATATGTTTTCGCGCAGTGAAGAACGCATGTCTTAATTTCGATAAATAAAAGAATTCAATAGTGCTTTTCTCCCATTCTTTCATTTCGAGTTTTTTGAAAACGTTTTTCATATCAGGGCTTGCGATCAATTGTTTTTCCGGATCTTTTTCCACCTCATGTAAAACTCTCAAGACCTCCTGGAAATCCAAACAAAAACGGTTTTTGAGGGCAATATGCTTGAAATCAACTATTTCCCTTGACTTTTCATCAGGGTAGGCCTGTTCGAATATAGATAGCTTCATGTTGGCTTTCAAAAGATCACTTAAAGGTTTCAAAATCAGAGCCATCTTCTCATTGTAGATTGTCTTATGGCATCCTTTGATATGTCTAATTTATGCATAATTTTTAGATCAAATAAATAAAATAGTTACAGCTGCATCATTTTGTAAAATTCTGTTAGATCTTTGGACATTTTCTTCCGCCCAATCTGAAAAGATTCTTCATTGAATTCATGCACATCATCCATTTGTTTCCAAATCTCAACGAATTTTCTACGGAGATGCCATGCTCCATCGGAATGTTCTTTAATGAGCCCCGCAATCACCCCATCTATCTGGAAATTATCCTTATCTTCTCTCGCGAAAAAGAAACTTCGCACATGTTCATGTTTAAATTCTTTCATTTTCGTCTTAACTTTGAAACATTTCGAAAACGCCCAGATTTTATCCTCGACCGACTGCCATTTTCCAGTGAGATCATCAGAGGTTTCAGTGATCTCAGGGTATTCTTTCTTTAATTCGCTGAGCTCAACCCATTTCTTATATTCATCAGTTTCCTTCCAGGCAAAAAATTGCTGCCTTAAGACCTCAGGATCGAGTTTTTTCTTGTCTTTTTTTTTTTTTTTTTTGGCTGCTTTTTTAGATTTTTTAGGTAGTGGCTCTATCTCTTTTTCTTCTTCTTCAACAACTTTCTTGGGTAAGGAGTTCTTTTTGTTTTGAGGTGTGCCAGTTCCGCCTTTTTGTTCTTCATCAGAAGAGAAGGGCTTTGAATTAAAATAAAAGATCAATGGAAATGAATCATTTTGCCTTATCCTCCGGAGAAAATTTCTCTTTTTCCATTTTTGGCATTGCTTTCATCTTCTTCATGTTTGATTTCATTAACGAAACAAATTATTAGTCAACTAAAATGAGAATAGAAGTTTTAAAATTTGAATTTATATTTGATTATAAATGTCTTTTCTTTTATTATTTTCATATTTTATTTAAATAGAGAATAAAATTTGAAAAATGGCAAAATTGAAATTCTTTAGATTAAATTAAAATGTCTTTTCTTTTCTAGTTTACTTATGCAAAATTTTTTAAATTAAAAGTGTGATTTTTCTTTTGTTTACAAAAACTAAAAATTTTAACAAAAGGGAAAATCTAATTTCTTAGATGTCCGCCCCGCAAAACATGCAAAGCAAATCACTTTCCACATTCCCAGAAAGAATGGTTTCTTTTATTTTCTCGAGCGGGATTTCTTCCTCCATATCAATTTCCACTGCTGCAAATATCAACTTAGTGAAATATAGACTGACATCATCAAGAAATTGTTCATCCCCTTCATTTGTTTTGATATATTTCTCTAAGCAGATCTTACATAAATCAAATATTTCCTTTTTTGACAATTGCCCATTGCCATCATCATCAGCAATTTTTATAAACAAATCAATTTTCTCCTTTAATGTCTTTGCTTTTATTATTTCCATCAGGTTCATAAACTCCTCCCAATTCAAAAATCCTAAAAAAATTAATAAAATTCTTACAATTAATAATTTTGACATTTCTTTGATTACCTGAATAATTATAATCAATGGTATAGAAAATTTTCTTTGCGATTTCCTCAGCTTGATGAAAAATTTGGGGAATGCCATGTCTAAACGTTTCATAATCCAATCCCTCATCAATATCTATAAGAAAAAATCCCTTATTAATAAAAAAAAAAATTTCTTCATACTATAATTTGGAATTCTTTGAGAAGAGATATGTTGTAAGACTTTGAATAGGATGTAACAGGTATGTATTTCAGATCTGGTGAAATTCGTTTTATTCATAAGTTTTGGAATGTTTTGTAGAAACAATTCCTTATTTTCCTTATGCAACAGTTCCAACACTCGCTTATTATTGCGAAATTGATTTTTGTTTATTTCCACGTAATCTTTTTTTTTCTCTTCATTTTCCCCAAACAAATTGTCATCCACTTCTTCACTTTCTTGGCTTTTTTTCTCCTCTTCCGAGTCATCGGCATTTCCCTTTTTATTATCCGTTTTATCATCATTTTCTATTGTTTTCTCATTTTTCGCATTTTTTTCATTTTTATCATTTGTCTTATTAGTTTTTGATGCCTTTTTGAGCCATTTATTAATGATTTCATCCAATTTTTTGGCAACTTTGGCTGTTTTTTCTTGAAATGTATCCATCGCGAGCATAGAAGTGCTTTGAGAAGTTCTCCTTATAATTTTTTGATAATCTTCATCTGAACTATCAGTCACTTCTTGGTTTTCGAACTTGATCTTCTTAAGGTTTCTCTCATACATTTTTTCAATTTTATCCAATTCTTTCAATTTCTTCGTTTCATAAAGTGTTTCTTGTAAATTCTTCTCATCAAAATATTCTTGTGTTGTATTAAATCTCATGGGTTTCTCAATGTCTTCATCTACAGGCTCTCCCTGGATTAATTTTACTGTATTGCTTATCAAATCTTTATATTTTTCCTTTATTTTAAATTCATAGGTCCTATCTTTTGAAATTTCTCCTCTGCCTTTAGACTCATTATAAATCTTCAAAGGTCTTTCCAATTCAGAAATTATAGTCAGAGTTTTGAAAAATTTATAGAAAACAGGTGATTTCTTATTAGTTAAGCCTTGAAAGGCAGTTCTTGGACTAACAATTAGAGTGTATTCGTTCTCTGGGATTTCAATGAAATCTTTCACAGGAGTGCCTGATTTCAAATATAGATATAAATCCCTTGCATTCAAATTGAATTTATTGGAGATTTCTTTGATAAGAGCCTGGGAACATTCTCTCAACTTCTCGAATGTGTGGTCTTGAAAACTTGGTATATCCAGATAACAATATTTGAGATTGGTCTTATGGTTTATTTGATCCAAAAGTGTATCTTCAATAATAAGCATGGTCTTTTTGGTCTTATAATTCTGCATAGGGTATTTTTCCTTTGGCACTCGGAGCAATCTTTTTTCTATTGTTTCCTTTACAGAAAGCTTCAATTCTTCCATTTGTGGAGCATGAAGCATCGTTTTTATTTTAAATCGACGTCCTTCTATTATAGGCTTTTTCACTATTGCTTCTTCTCTGTCTCGAATAGTTATTACTTTCCTCCGATAAGCTTGAAAATCCTCAGGCCTCATTTCACTTTGAGGTGCTTGGATTTTAATGAGACTTGGAGTCTTGACTGCCTTGTTAATATATGAAAGAGAACTGCTATGTATGACTCTTTGGTTTTTTTCGAGTTCCGCAGTTTTTGTCTTGTGTAATGTGGAATCGAAATGAAGGAAGAAATTTTCTGTCATTATCTTATCATCCAGAAAGGTTGAGCGTTGATATCTATGAGTGCTCATAGATGTCAAAGGTTTTTGGATCTCGAATTTCGAGATGAATGGTCTTTCAAAAGTGCAGAGACTTTCCTTGGGAGAAAATTGTGGGATTTTTGTAGTGATGAACAAATTAGAATGAAAGGAAGCTTTGGTTTGATTAAAAGAAGTCCGAGTGTTGTTAAAGATTTGGTTCTGGTTCTTTTGGGGGTAAAAGGGGGAAGTGGCAGTTTTATTAAAGAAGGATTTATAATCAGTTTCATTTAAAGGGGGTTTGAAGTTGGAGGGATTTTGTTGGATTTGAGAGAAAAAAGCTTTGGAATATCTTAAAGGATGGGATAGACCTTCAGTTTGAGGTCGAGAAGGGTTGGTCGATAAGGTTTTAATGGTGGGAACTAAATGGAGGTTGAGTGGAGAAGGTTCTAGATTTTTGTGAGTCTTTTTCATATTTTTATTAATGTTATTTTTATTGTAAGGGGTTTCATTTAATGATGTTGTCTCAAATAAGAAACAATTCAAAATCACTTCAAAAATTTTGTGTTCAGGAAAATGGGAATGGCAGAAGAAAGAAGGGAAAATCAAAAAAATGGATTTTTAACTTTGAACTGGACATTTTGAATGAAAATATAATTTTTATAATAATAATGAAAAAATCAAGATATTTGTTTGCGGAAGCCCTTTTTAGTTAAAATAATTGTCAAGTTTAGAAAAGTGCAGTTCCCTTTTTACAAATTACAAGGATTTCTAAAAAATTGTGTTTTTCTGATTCTTTGAACAAATTAATTTTCACTGTTATTTAAGAATTCCATAAATATTCAAATATTTATTTTTTTTTTAAAAAAAGAACCTTTTAGATCGTTGAAATACACGCCATTTGTTTTTTAGTTTTTGTTGAGAATGACCAGCCTTTATGAGCCTACAAGCATCAGTGACAATGAGTCCTTAAAAATCATTGAAGATTTCATTTTGAAAGAAAATGATCTTGAAAGACTATCAATAACAAGGGTATGATTGTTTTAGAATATGAATGATGGCCCCCAATATCTTTCGCTAGGTTGATTTTTCTTATGTTTTTTTTATAACTAGAGCTCTGGAAATTTGTTTTGTGCTGTTTCCTTTCATTTCTTCAACAATGAGGATTATAATGAAAAGTTGAGACGACTTTGTGCGTCTTTTTTGTGTCATTTGATTCAAACCAACGTACTGATTTTTTCCGATTTTTCGGATTTTTTTTCTTCCATAGACTTTGCCACGAAGATTGCAGATTTTCCATAATAACAAGAGCTTATGCGAAAATTACTTTTCAAATGCCACTCATTCCAATTATGATTTGGTAATTTGCTACTCATAGCACCCAAAATTTTGGTTTTTAGATAAACTTTGAGCTGATTTCATTGATCTTCCAAAGAAGAACCCTCATTTATGAAATTGATCAGATGAGTTTTGTGAAATGCCTCATCATTAATGGCACTCTTGAGAATCCCATGATGTTTTTCCGCGATAAGTTCAACAATTATGATTGTCTCATCACCCAGAAACAGAAAAATACTTTGATTTTAATGAAGGGTCTTCTCTATCAAGTAAGTCTTTGAAAAGTCCTCAAATACAGAATTTTTCTGTGGAGATCTTTTTTTTTGGATAAAATCGATTATTTTTGCAAATTATATATTTTTTGTAAGTTACCTTTTTATAATAATTCCAATTTTTTTTAATTAGTTTTGCCACTTATGATTAAAAAATTCGTATATAATAAAAATAACATAATTTGGTTAGATCATTGATAACATTTTCGAGGGATCCATCTCTAATAATAAAATCCTCGATCGGAGAGATTCAGACTCCTTTTTTGAACAATTAAACGATGACATCAAAGTTGTTGATATTTTTGCGTTTTTTTATAAGTTTTTCTCCAGAAATTTTCAATGGAACTTGATGAAAATGAATTGGAAAATAAACAAGATATAAACTATCCTTTGTTTTCATTTAATCCCAACAACCCACCTATTGATCCTCCACATTCGACACTCAAATTAAAGCCTAGACCAAAATTAAAAGTCGGATCCAACAAAGAAATAGTGAAACAAGGTAAAAAAACATTTTCTTAAAAGAAAAATATGAATTTAAATAGAAGTTTTGACGAGTGAAAATGAACTGAATTTCACTAATAATGAAACTTATGACCTTAACAAGAACATAACCCCTTTGAATTTTATAAAAACTGTGGAAGAGCCACATAATTTCAGCTGGGATGGTGATCTTTTGAACGAACAAACTAAAATCCATAGTTTTTCAAGTTTCTATCCTACTTTTAACTACCCATCACCATATCAACCATATGATTATTTCTCTCGAAGTAATGATAAATTGCCCAATCTCAACATCTCTCAATCACAAATAAAAAATAAGCCTTTGGTTCTGGAAGAAAGCTGCGCTCGTTTTATGGGAACTTTGAAATTTTTCGATGAAAACAAAAGCTTCGGATTTATCATAATGGATATTAACAACAGCGAGATTTTCTTTCATTTTGATGATTTTGAACTAAATGGAGTGACCAAAGAAATGTTGACGACCTATAAAAATGGAAATATCATAAGATTATCATTCGGATGTTTGAAATATATTGGGAAATACAATATCAGCCTCAAAGCAGTGGAGATTAAATTGTTGTCTATCAGAATACCAAAATAAAGACGTCTTTTACCATTTTCTAAACCATATATTTTACATTTACAATGATCATATTTTTGCGAAAAATCAAATATTAAAATATTAAATAATATTTATTAATTATAACTGCTTCTTTTTCTGTGCCGAAGAAAAAAAGCCATCGTTGAGAATTTGAAAACAAATTAATGTGGAATTTGATATCTGCCAATAAAGTTTGCACTGAGAAATATAAAGAAAGGGTTGATAACATTTTTTCTATTTGATTTTATAGTTCAGATTTAGGAACATCTCAATCATTTGAATAATTTGAAGTTTGCTAAGCCGAATATTAACAATAAAACACCATTTCAACCTGTTTTTCTAAAAACTCAATCAAAAAAAAAGAAGTTTTTGGATGGTAAAACTTACTTTCAATGAAAAAAAAAAATATGGTGTTAAAAAAAGATATGAATTCAAAAATTACAAAGGAAAACAAATTATTATACACAAAAATTATGGATATTGAGGTCAAGCCAACTGAATTGAGCAGGACCACGCTTTTAAAAAATTATCGGGTCACTAATTCGAATAAGTCTTTTGCCTGGAGAACAAAACTAATGAAAAAAATTAATATCGAGAATCGGGTAATACAATTTTGAAAATTTAAATTTATGAAATATTTTCTTTCAAAGGGAGTCCAAAGGAGATTGCAAGATATCGCATCTCATTATAATTTTAAAAAATTTCTGGAAGACAGCAATAATAAACTTGAGCTTATGGATAAATTAAGCAGAAATGCAAGTGAGTTCTATTTTATGATGAAATAAATCATCTATTTTATTTTTCAAGGGAGATTTAAACATTGCGATTATCCAATTTATGCAAATGAATCAACATTCAAAACAGTACAAACTCAACCGAGACAAGACTTCAGCGACATAAAATTAATGAGAACAAGTATTTATAATTTTTTTTTTCCTTAATTAAATTTTGTATTTGCTAAAATTTGAAAATAGGACCAGAAAGTAGTCAAGGACAACCTGGAATGAGACGACCTTTTAGCGCCCCAAAACCTTTACAAAGCCATTTTTCGCATGGAAAATTTTAAAACGAATTTTTATTAATTAATATATGATTCTAATATAAGTTGCTTCTATAAAACAAAACATATTACATGTATATGTGTTTTTAATAAAACTTTAAATATAAGGGGTTTTCCATCAATGAAGCCGAGTTTTGCAAATGATTAAAATAGGAATGTTGTTTTTCCGCACAATTTCTTATACATCTTTCTTCTTCATTCACAAAATGATCCAAATGAAAGTTGTTAACACAATAAGCGAAACATCTTTTTAAAGTATTGTCTTCTCTATGAATTTCCACAGTCTTTTTTTCTTCATTCATTTGCTGATCTTTTGAATTGTTCATTGAGTGTTGGAATTTCTTTTTGTTTTGTTTCTTTGAATAGCTGAATATAAAAATCCAACGCCCTTTTATAGCATATTTTGTTTATTTGGAAGTCGACGTCATAAATTAATTAAAAAACATTGCATATTTTGGAGGAAAATAATGTTTTTTTTTTACAAATTTAAAAAAAAAAAGATGTCATCTAAATAAATAAAATAGAAAAAAAAGTTATTAAATTTTCTTTGTAAAATATTTTTTGTAAATTTATTTCTATTTCTAAATTTTCTTTATCAATTATTATTATCTTATTAATCGATTTTCTTTTGGATGCGCTTTTCTTTTACGACTGACTTTCCCACCAAATAAAACAAATATAGATTTGTTCTCACCCAAACTATTCCAAACACGAAAAACGCCAAAATATCAATGAACCAAAACCATAGACCAGGTAAATGAGCCGGAGGTTTCACATATCTCTCAACTATATGTAAAATCAAAACTAAAACATAAAATAGAACTCGCACCAATTTAAAGTATAATTTATCAATAAATCCAATTAATTTGATGCAATTTTTCACTAATTTCTCATCATCCATTTTATTAAAAGTTGGATAGACTTTTTGATGTTCAATGGTTAACTTTTTAAAGAAATTCATAGAATCTAATAATTTCAACATTCTTTGACAAAAATACCAGAAAAATATTGTTGAAACAAAATATTGGAAATCCATTAAATCATAACGAAATAGATAAAACATTGACATACAAGCGAAGGTCACAAAGTCTAAATAATAATACCCCACATATCTCAGACACAATCCTAACCCCAAAAGTGGAATAAGAATGGTTTTTTCATGCACATGAAAAGAAAAAAAGAAAAAGGCCATTGAGACATTAAAAAGACATAATTTGAATGTCTTGATATTTGGACGTATTATTGTTGCGATGACAGAAGGTAAAGAGAAAATAATGCAAGCAAATGATGTCAGAATTGTTAAGAAGCGAATGGGAAATATCCTTTCCCACTTGATGATAATGCTGGTGACACACCAGAATGTTGCAACCTAAATGATTTTTAGTTTCTTTAAAATATGTTTTTGATCTTAATATTACTTTATGTTGAAACAAGCCTCTATGAAAAGGAAAAATGGCTTCGACAACTTGTAAAAATTTGTCTTTATTCGTGTCCCAAGGAAGCCAGATTATAAATGTCGTTCCAATTACAACCAATCCAATGTATAAAACTCCAAAAATCAACGATGGTAAAACCTAAAAAAAAAACTTTACTGAATTAAATTTTAAGAAAGATTTACATAGTTGCTTCGTTTGGCTCTGATGATTATTTTCCCGAAAATAAAAGCAAAAAATGCGAAGGCATAATAAAAAGCCATTTGTTTAAAATTCAATGCGCAAGTGAATAGAATGCTTCCAATTACTAATTGATCTCTACAACAGAAATATAACCCCATTAAAGTTAACCCCATAATAACGCAATTATATTGGAAATGGCCATGATCAATCAAAACATTTGGTGGAGCAAAGAAAATCAATAACAAACTGATCCATTTCACATAAAAGTTATATTTCTTGAGATCCAAATAAGTTACGCATAGACTTCCTATGAAGAAAAATATGAGATCATTAACTAAGACAGTCATTCGCATATAGAATTTATGAGAAGGAGTTTCATATCCATGAGATTCAACGAGAGCCATGGATTGTGGTTCATATTTCGCACTGAAAACACCCATGACCCAACTATGATAGGCAGTCATAGGTGGATAATCGATTCTCCAATAAGTCAAATTATTGGAAGGAGTGGCTCTGTACCAATCTTCAGTTGGTGTATTATAGGTCAACTCCATCCAATGTCTTTGAGCCTCATAATCTCCATATTCTGGTGGGTCATGGATTCCTTTAGAGTTTTAATGAAATAAATTTAAATGATGCAAAGAAAACCTGAGTATGAGCCGAATCCTATGAGAACTCGAAACATGATAGCTAACAATAATATTAAAATTATGACGAAGTTTTTGCTGAAATTGTCTCCAAAGATTTTCATGCTTGAGAAAATCGCATTCTGAGGGAAAGTCTTTATTGATTTTTGTTTTTTAGAAACAATGCTGTGCATTCTATGAAATATTATTAAAAGAAAAATAATTCATTATATACTCTTGAACAATTTGATCGAGAGTGAGTTTGCAAGTCCACTTGTTTCCATAGTAAATATTAAAACTATTGTAATTTTCATAATCTAAGTTCAAAAAAATGTCTTTGTTCTTGAAAAAAATAATGATTTTAAAAAAAGTGGGAAAATTTTTTTCTCACCTCAAATTCCATTTTAATTTGTGGGATCTCAAATGGATAATTTGAAGGTAGAAGAATCGATAGCTTGATGAAACCCAACTCTTTATCCTTTATTTGGACAAACAATTCAGAATCGTCTTTAGAAAACTCGTAAGAATAAGTGCCTTGGGGTAGCTTTTTCAAGGCTTCCTTTTCTTAAATTATTTAAAACTCAAGTTTGTGGATCCTTCAATGCAAATTCAGTACCTTTTATAATTCTTTGCAACTTTATGTTTTCTGCCATTTCGAATGAAATTTGAAAAAGATTTTATTAAGTATTTGATTTTTTTTTTCTTTGAAAATTTGTCAAAATACTGCAGTATTTTCAAATTAAATGTTTTCATATAACAAAATTTAATTTTTTTTATAAAGCTTAAGTATTAATTTATTTAATAAACTTTTAATTATTTTCCGATTCCCTGTGCTGCCCCTCCATCAATTTGCTTTTTAATTCGAAAATCTCCTCATCTTTTTGTGCTAACAAGTTATTCAAATTGCTGTTTTCTTCAATCAACAATTCCGTCTTCATCTCAATTTCTCCAATTTGTTGATTTTCCCCAACACTCCTTTCAAATTCCGCGCGAACTTTCTCCATTTCTTCCATTAACATTAAATTTTTTTTTTCTAAAAACTCTGCCTTTTCCTTATAAATTATCGCTTCATCGGGTCGATAGCTGCTTTTATTTTGTTTGTCACATATCTTTTCATTTAATTCATTAAGTTTCCGGTTTTCTTCAACAAGTATCTCCATTTTTTCCTCCAAAGCAGTCAATGCGATATTTTCGCCTATTTTCAAAGTTACACTTTCGTTTAATTTCCTGTTTTCTTCGATCAAGATGTTTATTTTGGCCTTGAGTTCTTCTATGATGAACTTCTGATTGTTGTTTTCTTTTTCAAGGAAATCCAAGTTGAATTGTTCCTCTTCAACTTTTTTCTTGAAATACTCGCATTCTTCCACTTTAATTTTTAGAAGATTGTTATTTTTTATGTTTTCTTCTACGACCATTTCTATCTTTTGTTCCAAGACCTTTAATGAGGACAGGTCTCTTTCTTGTTCTTTGATTTTTTGCATGAGATATTCGTTTTCTTGCAAAAGTTGATTCACTTTCTTATTGTTTTGCGCGAATTCTCTTTGAATAGCTTCGAATTTCGCCTCATAAATCGAATTAGCCATTTGTTTCGATTCTATTTCCTGATACCTAATGGCCAATTTGTCTAATTCATCGATTTGTCTATTGAGAATAGAGTTCAATTTATCATTTTCCTGCAATAAGATATTAAT
>Ga0302140_10003891_pt1 | contig 19083 bp, 18 predicted proteins | sample I_Bog_E1_1_FD_202095 | JGI IMG/M metagenome (GOLD analysis project Ga0302140, IMG submission 202095) | Peat permafrost microbial communities from Stordalen Mire near Abisko, Sweden - I_Bog_E1_1 | ecosystem: Environmental > Terrestrial > Soil > Wetlands > Peat | place: Sweden: Abisko, Stordalen... | reverse complement strand
CTTCCCATTCCGAACAGGACAGTTAAGGTCTATAGCGCCGATGGTACTGCACGGGTGACTGTGTGGCAGAGTAGGACGTTGCGAGGTAAATATGGTTTACTAGCTCAGTTGGTAGAGCACATGACTTTTAATCATGGTGTCCCGGGTTCGATTCCCGGGTAAGTCACCAATTACTTTTAAAAACTTGCTTAGTATTTATTATAAAGAGTTTTTACTTAGTTTAAAGGCTCTTTTTTTATTATACGAGAAAATTATAGAATTTTCAAAGGCTGGAAGCCAGAGTTTATCTAGCTTTCAGCTTTTAATTATGGTAAATTGTAAATAAAAATAATCCTTTGTGGCTTGAAATTGATAGTGGTTGTTATCCTTTTAATGAAAGTGGTCAAATGTATTGTAATTGCATAACTCCTGATGGCTGGAACGTTGATGAGAATGGAGATTGGGTTAAGTAAAAAAACAACATATAGTTTACACAAAACTAAATACTATCTCTAATACAAATCCTAAAGGCTGGTCACTGTGTAGACAGCTTTAGACCTAAAAATATGGAACAAATATTGAGAAAACAAGAATAAACAGAAGAAAAGTATTTAACATTAATAATTAAAAAAATATTAAGATTTTTTTTAAGAAAAATAAATGGATTTTCCTTTGATCTTTTAATATTTTTAATATTGTTTAATATTGTTTAAACAGAGTAAACAACAGTGATTGGTACAGGTTAGAAGTATTATATTAAAATATGATAAGTTTATAAAAAAAGTGGCTATAAAATTGAAAAAGTAATAAAAAATATATAAATTGAATACGCTTACACTAAAAAGCTTATTAAAATTGTGTTATAATATAAAAAATGATTTGCTAATGAAAAGGAGAGATTTAATGTCAAAAAGTTATGAAAAAATCAGTTGTTTTTGTAATGGCGTTAAGCATTTGTTTAGGTACAGGGATTGCTTTTTCAAGTAACGTAGCTAAAGCAGCAACATCAAATAAAGAACTGATTTGTTCAACAACAGCGTATACATCAGGAACTGGAAATATAACAGCAAGTGGAAGAATAGTAAAAAGAGATCCAAAGGGGATAAGCACAGTTTCAGTTGATCCAAATGTGATTCCTTTGGGAACATGTTTATATATTGAAGGTTATGGATATGCAGTAGCAGCAGATACTGGTAGTGGAATAAATGGAAATGAACTTGACGTATACTTTGATAGTTCTAGTGACTGTTATGATTGGGGTAGAAAAACTGTTAAAGTCACAGTGCTAGGGGATTCTACAAACTCATAAATAACAAAAATAATGTAAATGTTTAATTTATTCCGGTGAAACAATTTAGATAATAAATATCTAAATTTAAAATTGAATAGTGGTATTGATGAATAACTTTCTATTTAGATAAACTTGGACAACCTTATCTAGGGAAATAATAATGTTAAACAATTATACGGTAAGTATACAATAAATATATTCTGTAAAAGAAGTGTTTCGGAATGAGACACTTCTTTTTAGTATATTTGGCTATAACCATTGTCATTTAACTAACCTGTTTTCACTTCACAACAATTATTCAGATAGTACCAAATATTACATGACTCTTATAAACCATTATGTGCAACAAAAATAGGGCGAGAAGCAATAGAAAATTATAAACAATTACCATTTGTAGATGCATCAAATAAAAGAGAGTCGAATTTAGAGGGAGACTTTGGTTCTATATCAAGTCTATGTAGGAGAGGTCTTTTAATTTCAAGATTAAATTTAGGAGATAAAGTTGTATATATAACGAAAAAGGGAAGGTATAAGGAAGGAATAGCTGATGGACATTGGTGTCTCACTACAATATTTGAGATAATTAATGAGTGCAGTATCCATAAAGAGGCTGCAGAATGGTTTAAGCAAAAGAATATAATCATACCTTCTAATTGTATAGTGGAGGGTAATTTGCTAATTGATAGATGCATTCCTTAAAGGAAGTAACTGCAAATGCAGGTGTTGCTGTAATCATATTAAATGATAAACTTATAAACACTCAATGTTTAAATTGTACTTAAGGGTAAATCAATTAAAAATTAATACATATTTGATTTAAGGTGTATATTCATAATAAGGGATTCTAATCATTCCTTCTTTATCAAATTTATAATCTGTACCTTCAAGAGGCTCCCTATTGTAAACTAAATTTAGTCCAATAGAATAAAGTGCATTAGCGAATTCGTTAGGATCTTGAATAACCGTACCTGCCATAAAGCCTTTACTAATTAAATCTCGTGCTTCTGCTATGGCATCAATGCCAACAACTGGAATAGTTTTTGTTTTATCTCCTTTGTTGTAGCCATATGCTTGTAGTGCTTCAATAGCACCTATTGCCATAGCATCATTATTTGCAATTATTGCTTCTATTTTACTATTATATTTAAGAAATAATGAGCTAATTGCATTTTTAGCACAATCTCGATCCCAATTACAAATTTTTGATGCAAGTTCTTCAGTTTGTATGCCGTTATCATTAAGTGTTGAAATAGAATAAATAGTTCTGTTAATTGCAGCTTGATTATTAGCTTTACCTTGTAACATGATATATTGCAGTACGTTATCGTTATTTTTATCTATGCCTTTTTTGTTATTATTCCATAAATCTACAAGAATTTTACCTTGAATAACACCTAAGGTTTTAGAATCAGTTGCTATAACAAGAACTTTTTTAGAAGGATTATTAACATCTATTGGTAGTTCTGTATCAACCAAATTTACTAATAAAAGGTCAATATTATTATTAACTAAGGTGTCTATATCTGTATTTTGTGTGGATTGATTATCCTTTGCATCATAAAATGAAAATCTAACTTTAGTTGGATTTTCTTTTTCAATATTTTCTAAGCTTTGTTTAATGATAGAAATGTATGGATCATTAAGATTAAATAATAATACACCAACCTTAGGTGGATTTGCTATAGCAGAAATTGAACTAATATAAAAATTATTTTCAATATTACATATTAATGTAGTAATTATCATAAATGTAATTATAATAAGGGTTATTCTTTTTACTAGTTTCATCTTAAGCCTCCATGTAACGCTAGTTTAATTTAGATTGTGTATAAATAGAAAATTTATTCTAATTAAATTTACCAAATAATAGATTGTTACAAAAGCCTCAAGAAAATTATATTAATTATTGAATAATGGGGTATTTACAAAATGTGTTATAAAAAGATATATTTGTGAAGAATGAATTACAAGGGTAAAATTGAACTAAATCTTATCAGCCTCAGCTCTGGTTTCAAAATTAAAAGTACTAATATTATTATATTTATTGTGCATAATATAGCCGAAAGGTGGATGAGTAATGAAGAGATTTACTGTTTTATTCGCAATTTTTTTATGTTTAACCTTTAATGTAATCCGATTAAAACCTGCATTTGCAACTACTAATACCTTTACCCAGGGTATTTATAAATTATCTGATTTTAATCCTTCAAAAAGTAATATTTATTTTTTTCAAACGTTTCCTCAACGGATAATATTTACATGATTATTTTAGATGAAAATCAAGCTATAATTCATGCTATACGATTACTACCCAAGTCAGAACAACACACTACAGTACCTATACTTCCTAATTACAGAGTTATAATACTTGGTAAAGGAGAAGCATATTTTACTCCGAAGGAGCCTAAATAGTGATTTTGTTTAACACTTTAACTTAAAGGAGATGTATTATGAAGAAGTTTATTATTTTATTTTTGATTTTTTTATGTTTATTCTTTAATATAATTGGATTAAACCCTACATTTGCAGTTGCTGCCACTTTTAAGGAAGGTATTTATACTATCGCTGATTTTAATGCTTCACCAGGTAAGGTTTATACTATTAAAAATGTTTCAAAAACCAATGGTGTCCGCGTGTTCGTTTATGATGAAGATTATATGGAAATGCAAAATATGAAACTAGAACCTGATTCAATAGAAATCGATACAATACCGATGCAGGCTAACTACATACTTATAATAGCTGGTGACGGTGAAGTAACTATTACTCCAAAATCACCTTAAATAGTTACTTTGTTTAACTGATAATAAAAAATTATCACAGCCTTTAGAAAAAAGAAAAGGTCAGTAGTATTAACTTCGGATTTTTCTTATTCTTGTAATTGCATATTTTCCTCAAATTTATTTGAATCCTTTAATGAATCATTTTTTCTTTTATATATGAAATAATATGGTACTTCATAAGCTAACATAAGTATCCATCCTATAAGGCTTGCGTAAGCAACACCTACCATTCCTATATGTGGAACTAATACATATACAAATATTACTCTAAATAATATTTGTATAATTGTAGAAATTAATGTAATCTTCATATTTCCCATGCCTCTAAAGAAGCCTTGTATACCATTTGTGAAAGCTGGAAGTAGATAGAAAAATGCCATAAGGTCTAGGTAACAAACTCCTAAACTAACCATGCTTGTATCTTCTGAAGAAACAAACAATTTCATAATTGGTTCTTTTAAACATAAAATAACTATACAAATTAATATCCAATAACAAAATTCTACGCATAATCCAATTTTAAATCCATCTTTAACACGCTTTTTATTATTTGCACCACGATTTTGTGCTATAAATGTCATCATTCCATTAGATATGCTTTGTTCTGGTGTAAATGCAAAATCATCAACTCTGTTTACAGCATTAAATGCTGCAATAGCAGCAATACCTAATGGATTAATAGCGCCTTGTATTAATAGCTTTCCAATTGGCTGACAAGATTGTTGTAAGGCTGTGATAGAACCATGTTGAAGTGTCTTTTTTAAGAGATCTTTATCTATTTTTATATCACTTTTGTTCAATCTTAATAATGGAATCTTTTTATATATGTAAATTATGCAGAAAATTGCAGAACAAGCTTCTGCAATATCTGTTGCTAGTGCTGCTCCAACTACACCCATGTGTAAACCACCTACAAAAACCAAATCAAGACATCCATTTAAAATAGATGCAAGTGCTAAAAATCTTATTGGGGTTTTGGCATCACCAACACTTCGCATAGCTGCTGATACTGCATTATACAAATATGTAAATGGCATTGCAATAAATATAATTTTAAGATAAAGTGTTGCAGGACCAAGAATTTCATTAGGTACCCCAAGAAGGCTTAATATTGCCTTAGAAAAAATCAAACCAAGTATTACAACTAAAAGAGAAAAAAAGCACCCAAGTATTAATGTAGTTGATATTTCCTTTTTTAAATCTTTATAATTTCCAGCACCAAAGAATTCACTCATAAGCACTGATGCTCCAATACATATACCAGTTATTCCTAAAATGACAATATTCATTACAGGATTAGCTGTTCCAACTGCTGCTAATGCATCTGTTCCTGAAAACTTTCCGACAACGATAGAATCTACTGCATTATAAGTTAGTTGAAGCAGATTTCCGAGTATTAAAGGTATAGAAAAACTGATGAGTTGTTTTGGTATATTACCTTTTGTCATATCTTTAATCATAATTTCACTTCCTTAGTATTTATTCATTAGGTTATTATACTAAAGTGATTATGATATCTTCAATAGGCTACTTTTCGAATTTGTTTCATTTTGAAATCATTTTAATTTTCTCCATAATGTGCTATGTCCAATTTCTAGTCTTTTTTCAACTTTTACTTGATTCATCTCTTCTTGGATCATTACATGCTTTATAATACGAGTTTCGATTTCTTTTAAACTTCCACTAAGATCAATAGGTACCAAGGCAGCCTGCTTATGATTGTCGCGTTCTTTTTTTAGAGCAGCCTTAACTTCAGTTTCAATAATATAGGAACCATTACATGTTAGTGTTAATTGATTTATTACTCTCATAAATTGTCTCACATTTTCTGGCCAATCGTAATCACATAGTAATTTTATTCCGCCTTCTTTTATTCCAACAACATGGCTTGCGCATCTTACATCTAATTTAGCAAGATACATGCTTATCATATTATTAATTTCACTTGTATAATTTTTAAAAGGCATTAGTTCTATTCTCACTTCATCTAAGATTGAACGAAGCTGTCTTAGAAGCTTTCCACTGCTCACACAGATTTCTACAGGTAATTCAGAAGATGCAATTATTTTAACATTACTGTTTTTATTTAACTTCTTTAAGATATTGGTTATCTTTTTTTGCCCTTCTTTACATAACTGGTCTATATCTTCTAAAAATAAAGTTCCTCCCTCATTCCATAAATGCTCTATTATAATACTATCTAATAAATCATAGTTATAGTCTTCTGGTATGGAATAACAGCTTACACATATTAAACTTTTTCTTTTTTGAGGACCATAGCAGCAGCATAAATATCCAATATCACTTTTGCATAGTCCATCTTCACCAGTTATAATAGTTGGAAGTGATGTATTACTTAGTTCTGATATTTCAGATAAAATTGTTTGTGGAAATACTGTATGTACAAAGATTGGTGATATTTCATGTGCATTTAAAATTCTTATAAATTTATCTATGTTATCTTTTTCTATTTTTTTATCATCTATATAATTATTAAATTCAACAATTTGATCTTTATCTTTAGAAATAGCATTGCATAATCTCACTGCCTCTTCAATGGCACTTCTTACACTTTCTATTCCACTAGTGAGCAATATGCTGTCCATTCCTAGTTCCTGTGCTGTTTCATATACCATATTATCTCCAATTATAAGTTCATAGCTTTCTTTTTTTAGTTCTTCAATTATGCTTTTTATATCTTTATGCTCAAAATAACACTGTGACTCCATGGAATATCCCATAAGTTCACTTAACTGTTTAAATGACTTAACAATGCTTGGATAAGCTAAAAATATTTTCTTTCCAGTATATCCTTCAGATAATTTTAAAATCCTAAGTATATCAAAAGCGTTTATATAAACTTCAATAATAGGTGTTGTTGTAACTTTCTTGCATGTTTCAACTGTACCACCTCTTGTTATAATTGCACTGTATTTTTCATCAGCCTTCAGTTCATTTAGCAGTTTTGGTCCCTTTTCATAATTTCCTTTATATACATCTATCTGTATATCCTCATACTCATCTAAAACTGACATTGCTAGTTCTTTTAAACCTAAATAAGGTGCTATAAAAAGAATTTTCATTTTCATAACTATATTCTCCATTTATTTATTTTTCTACTGGTTCATTATACATTAAGAATAAAAAGATACCAAACAAAATAATTCCAGCACCAATGAGTTGCTAATAGTCGATGATTGCATACTTTGGCAAGAAGTCTAAAATTCAGTACAGAGATGGTACTAGTCTAATTACACAGATAAATGGATATAAAAAAAATGTAGAAATAAAAACCATAAAATTCACACATTTCTACAAAAAAATAGTATTAAATCTGTTAAAATCATTCGTGTAATACGATATTACAAAATTAGGTGGATATGGTGTATATTTTAATAATTATAAGGTTGTATAGACGACTAACACATAAAATAATTATGTCATAATTAGAATAATAGCTATTACATCATGTTTTTAGGGGGATAAGCTGTGTTTAAGTATAATAAACGCAAAAAACAATATAGCTTTCTTATGGTATTTTTCATATTTTCTCTTTTCTTTACAAAAACTGTTTTTGCTCAGAGTGTAGGTGAAAAAAATGTGCTGATTTTAAGTTCATATGGAAATCAAAGTACTATTGTTTCTGGATATGAATCGAAGGAATGGACTGATGAAATTATATCTTCAATAAGTTCACAGTTTATGGGTAGTGAAAAAAATATAAGTCTAAAAATGGAATATATGGGGTCAGGAGAAAAATCTTGGTCACAATATTATGAGTTATATAAAAGTAGTTTTTCAGACATTAAATTTGATGCCGTAATTGGTTTAGATGATAATGCATTTAATTTTTTACTAAAATATGGAGATGAGTTATTTCCTAATATCCCTGTTGTATTTAGTGGTATACATAACTTTAATAAGTCTATTATAAGTGAACACCCACTTTTTACAGGGAGAGTAAAGGGTAATGATGTTCAAGGCACTATAGATATTGCTTTGAAGCTTCATCCAAATACTAAACAAGTATTTGTAATTGGTGATGATGCGCAATCAAAGGAATGGTTAATTCCTTTGTATAAAAATAAAGTTAACATTTTATTTTGTGATGAGAAGAATATTCTAAAAGTTAAACAAAAAATAAATGAGCTACCTAAAGATACTGTCATTTATTTTTCAGGAACAATTAAGGATGATACAGGTCAAGATATGTCTGTTCAGAGTAGCACAGAATTTCTCTTTAAAGATATTAACATACCTGTATACTCTCCATACTATATACAACTTAACAGAGAAAGTGTTGGAGGAGTGATTACAAACGGTACTGATTTGGGACAAGAAGTAGGTAAATTAGCTTTAAGAATATTAGATGGTGAGAAACCATCTAATATTCCTGTTACTGAAGATTCTTCTCATAATTATGTCTTTAATTATGAGAAGTTGAAACAATTTCATATTAATTTAAAAGATTTACCTAAAGGTTCACAAATAGTTAACGAGCCACCTAAATCTTATGTAATATCTAAAAGATTAATTCTATATATTACAGCTATAGTTATACTTATATTTGCTTTAGGATTAATTCTTATAAAGCGTAATATAAGAAAACGTAAATTGGCCGAAAGATTATTGTGTAATAGTGAGAGTTTATTAAGTACATTAATAAATTCCAGTCCTAATATAGTTTACTTTAAAAGCCCTGAAGGTAAGTTCATTGAAGTTAATAACCTAATTCTAGACATATTGAACATTAATGAAAAAGACTATAAAAATAAGAATATTCATGAGCTATCTGACATTCCAACTAAGGCAAAGTCTTTACTTACTGAGTGGGCAAGTAAAGATGAAGAAGTATGGAAAACAGGTACTGTATGCAGAAGTGAAGAAATCATACTAGATGAAAAGGAGAATCTTAATAAGATTTATGATATTTTAAGAATACCTCTTTTCAATAATGATGGAACTCGTCAAGGATTAATTTTACTAGGACTTGATATAACAAAGTATAAAATCAATAAGGAAAATGAAAAGCGTATTAAAGAGCTTGAGTACTATGATAAATTAAAAACTAATTTCTTTTCTAATATTTCTCATGAATTAAAAACACCTTTAAATTTAATTTTTAGTGCCATTCAAATCATAGAATTAAAAAATAGTACATGTAAACAAGAACAAGGTACCATAGAAAAGTATATAAGGATAATAAAACAAAATTCCTATAGGCTAATTAGACTTATAAGTAACCTTATAGATATAACAAAGATTGATGGTGGTCACTTTTTTACGCAGCCTCAAAATAAGGATATAGTGAATGTAGTAGAAGAAATTGTACTATCTGTTGCTGATTATGTTGAAAGTAAGGGTATTTCTATTACCTTTGATACAGAAATAGAGGAAAAAGTCATGGCTTTTGATATAGATGCTATGGAAAGAATTATACTTAATTTATTATCAAATTCTATAAAATTTACCCCTAGCGGTGGATGTATAGAAGTTAATATATATGATAAAATTGACAGTATTATTGTATCTGTTAAAGACACTGGATTAGGAATACCTATTGAAAAACAATCATCCATATTTGAAAAATTCTTTAAGGTAGACAAATCCTTATCTAGAAATAGAGAAGGAAGTGGCATAGGTCTATCATTAGTTAAGGAATTAGTAGCCTTACATGATGGGGCTATTGAATTAGACAGTATTCTAGGTAAAGGAAGCGAGTTTAGAATAGAGCTTCCTGTAAACTTAGTACATGAGGATAAAATTAACATCTGTACAGGTGAAGATAAGTTAGAAAGGATGAAAATAGAGTTTTCTGATATATATGATTAGGCACTATGAAAAAATAACAAGTCAGTAGGCTAGTCTATTTTGCGCCATAGGGGAGCTCGACTCGTATACACTCGCTGAGTAAGTGATTCACACAAAATCATAGATTGCACTGTGTGAAAGTTCTGCTACCCCAATACAAGATTTGGAGCATCACTTTTGGGTCTCTACTCACGTCAGTAATATTAGCTAATAGCCCACTATGAGCTAACATTACTTCCTTGTTTGACATAAAGTGAAACTTTTTAGGTGAAATTTTACATTTCAGCTGAATCTAGAATAATTATTGCTTTTTCAATTCAAAAAGTGCTCCTCCTAACAAAGCATATACCTTTCCATCATCTGCAATGAAGATAGTTACAGAATGATTAATATTCTCAGTTTGAGTTATCTGAATATATTTAACTTTATCGCCAGATATGCCTAGATTTTTAAAAGTATCATTATAAGTGTTAGAAAAATCTGAAGCAGTCATGATTCCTTCTTTAATAGTTGGATTAGAAATAGTTGCATAAATTGAAGTAATTTTATCTTTTTCAATTGTGAATTTTTGCCCAATGCAAAAAGAGATGATGGAATCACTTAATGTTGTTTTTATGTTCGAAGGGATATGATTTGTAATAGTCCAAGTTCCATATAAGCTTTTATAGTATGATGAATCAGAACTGTCACTAGTTGATGAATCAGTTGGTTTTTTAGTTGAATCATTCTTAGAATCTATAGAATGTTTAAGTATAGTTATAATAGTTACAATAGTTATCAATGTTACTATTACCAAGACAAGTAATTTCTTTACCTTAAAATTTTTCATGTTAATATTCACTCCTCATAATACTGTATTATATAGTTATTTTCAGATTTTATAAAATAATGCGTATCTATTTCTAGTGTTTTTATTAAATTTAAAAATATTATTAAATATTTACCTAATAAAACTAACAAAATCAATTACAAATATCAATATTTTAAATTAACATTTTATAGCAAATGTTAATTAGATATAGCCAATTGAGGTATTTGACTAGTAATAGACAAACCAATTATAACACAAGTTGAAACTACTAAGTACAAATCATCGAAAGGTTTGATTAGTAATTAACATTATTTTCCTTGATATCCATAGTATAATTATTGACAACAAATGGATATGATTATATAATTTCAAATGAATTGCATTTACTGAGGATTGTTGAAAAAACAACAAGTTAGCATGCATTCTAGTGAAAATTAAAAGGAGAATGATTCATGTGAATATTAAGAAGAAACTTACTTCATTTGTTTTAACTTTTGCAATTGTATTAAGTTTTGGTCAAACATTAAATGTACAAGCTGCAACTAGTGATTTAAAAATAACATCAGATAGTAGTGTTACTAAATCATCAAATTCAGCCCCAAATCCAGGGATACCTGAAAATAAACCAAATACATTAAATGTTATTTCACAAAATAAGACTCAAAGTGGTAATAATACTGAGAATAGCAAAGTCAATATAACATCAACTATTGGCTGGAAAAAAGAGAATGGAGATTGGTATTACTATAAATCAGATAATACAAGGGCAAGTGGTTGGATTAAACCAGATAGCAATTGGTATTACTTAAAAGATGATGGTAAAATGGCAACTGGTTGGTTAAGTTATAATGGTACATGGTATTATTTGGATAAGTCGGGTAGTATGATTAAAGGCTGGAAGCAATTAAATAATATTTGGTACTTTTTAAATGATTCAGGGGCTATGATAACTGGTCTTAATCAAATAGATAATAATACTTATATGTTTTATAATAGTGGTGCAATGGCAACTGGTTGGATGCAATTAAGTAATTACTGGTATTACTTTAATAATAATGGTAGTATGACAACAGGATGGATTGTAGATAATGGAGTTAGTTATTATTTATATGATACTGGTGCTATGGCTAAGGGATGGATTAATCTTAGTGGGACTTGGTACTACTTAAAAGATAGTGGAGCCATGTCAATAGGTTGGGTGAATTCAGGAAGTGATTCTTATTACTTGGATCCATCTACAGGAAGAATGCTTACAAACACTACAATAGATGGATATAAAATCGGTTTTGATGGCAAGAAAACAACAGCAGTAGATTCAACGAGTAATAATAGCAGTAGTTCAATAACTAATAGTAATAATAGCAGTAGTTCAATAACTAATAGTAATTCTAGTGGGAATAGCTCTGTGACAAATAGTAATTCTAGTTCTACATCAAATAATGAATTTAAAGGTATAGATATTAGTCATTATGATGGAGATATAGATTTTGCAAAAGTGAATGCTGCTGGAATTCAATGTGTATACATAAAAGCTACTGAAGGGACAACCTATGTAGATAATTACTTAGGAACTTATTATAATGGTGCTAAAAGTGCAGGATTAAAGACTGGTTTTTATCATTTTTTAGTTGGGACAAGCTCTCCAGAAACACAAGCAGACAATTTTTATAGCAATATAAAAGATAAGCAAAATGACTTAAAACCAGTTTTAGATGTAGAAACGGATGGATTTGATGTTATGGATTATACATTAAGATTCATAAATGAATTTAAAAAAATAAGTAATATGGATATATGTATATATACATATTCAGATTTTATAAGTAATTTAGATAACAGATTAGCTAAATATTCATTATGGGAAGCTAATTACCAAAATAGTCCATTTATTTTACCATCTAATAATATATGGAGTCTTAGAGCAGGACATCAATATACAGATCAAGGTACTATTAATGGAGTTAGTTCTAATGTAGATTTAGACGAATTTACACAGGATATTTTTAGATGATTTTAGGATACTAATACTGTTGTGCAAACTTCATAAAAAATATAGACAATTTGTAAGGCTGGAGCTGAAATAAAGATTCCAACCTTATATATTGTCTATATTTTTTATTAATATTAAAGGGATCGTGACTTGATAATATCGGCATTAATCATTTTAGCAAATTCTTTTCTTTCAATAGTAAGAATTTATCTCTGTTTTAGAATTTTTTGGCCAATAGTTTTTGCTGGTAGATGTTTATGTAAGGCATATGAAAGAAAATAACAAGTCAAAATGCGATGTATATTTTGCGTCAGACGAGGAAGTATGTTTAACTCATAGCGGGCTATTAGTTTTACTTTGTATAATTTTTTCTAAATTAGCTGACAATAAATTATAATATTACAAAGTGCTTAAAATTGTGAATAATTTTAAATTCATATTAGATGTTTTTAGTAATTATGGAGGCTAAAATGAAAATATTAAAAAGGATATTATCATTTAGGCACAATCATATTTTTGATGAGTGCTACATTAACAGACTATAATAAAAAAGTTGTCAGTATTGTTTTAGCAGAAACAAAACCCTCAAAAGTATCTGTCTTTTTATTGGATTTTACTGATGATTTTATTTCAGAAATTCGCCAAAATTTAGAAGATGTCCAAAAGGAAAACCCAGGCAAGGTTGAATATACTTTCCATGATGGTAAGTCAGATCAAGCAGTCCAAGATGAAGAACTTGACAAAGTGCTAAAAGAAGGGACTGATCTTATATTATTAAATATAGTTGATAGGGCATACGCACAAACAGTTATAAATAGAATAAAAGAACACAATATTCCAGTAATTTTATTTAATAGAGAACCACTTACATCAGTGCCTATACAATCTTATAATAAGGCATATAGGTACAGATGCAGCCAAAGCGGGCGAGTTACAAGGGGAAATGCTTATTGATGTATGGAAGGAATGCTAGTAAAGCATATATTGATAAAAACGGTGATAATATAATGCAATATGTTATGTTAGAAGGTGAGGGTGATAATACAGAAGCAATACAAAGAACAAAATACTCTATTTCAACAATTGAGAAAGCTGGAATTAAAAATCAACAAGTTGCACTTCAAATTTGTAATTGGCGTGAGAATTTAGCGATGCTACAAAATTATTATTTGAAAAATATAAGGAACTAATTGAAGTTATAATTGCAAATGATGATACAATGGCTATTGGTGCCGTTAAAGCGTTACAAGAATATGGGTATAACAAGGGAGATAAATCTAAAACAATTCCAATTGTTGGAGTCGATGTAACACCGGAGGCTAAAGAATTTATAGAAAAAGGATATATGTTGGGTTCGGTTTATCAAGACCCTAGGGCTTATGCAGAAGCTTTATATGCTTGTGGAATGAATTTGATTAATTTTAAAAGTCCTATTGCAGGTACAAAATACACACTTTATGATACACGAGTTTCAATTCGTATTCCTCACACTAATTATCTTTATAAAAATAAATATTATTCACCCCAGTATTTAGGAGGATTTTTAACGGATTTTCCAATACCACAAGTTGCACTTTTAAACGCAAAAAAGCTGCAAAATGAAATTTTAAATAATCTTTTGTACTAGTCATATTAAAGAAAATGATATGGAAAGAGTAGTTAGTGGTTATCAGTTTTTATTTAATAGTGAAACTGGCGGAAATATACAAGTATTATTTTTTGACAATGGAACTTAAATAATGACTGCATTTCAAGGTGAAATTGCAGAAGAAGTTATTGAAGTTTATAAAGGATTTTCAAATATGTTTCATGAAGAACGTGAGGTAGAGCAATGAGTTGTAAATGTTGAAGTTGAGATTGTAATCTAGGTAATATTTGTAGTGCGTCAGGCAGTGGATGTGTTTTCATGATTCAAGATAGTAAAAAATGTGCTGAAGTATATGGAGAAAGTACTGATGCAAATAACACAGAGTTAGATGAAGACATAGAAGATTAACTTTTACAGAACGGAGTATAATAGATTAATACTACTTCTTATTTATTATTATTTAAAATTAATTTTCTTTGACTGAAACAAAATAATCTATAGTTAATCCATATTTTTGAAGTATATTAAGAATTGTTTTATCTTGTTTCATTTCATTAATTTGCTGATTAATTGCATTTGCCAAAGTAACATTGCTTTTCCTAACTGCACTGGAAATATTTCCTAATGATATGGGTTTATATGGGGATAATATTTTTAAATAAAGATTATTATCATGTGAGATTAAGTATGACGCAACAATAGAATCGGTTATACCAGCATCCACTTTACCAGTAGTTATTGCAAATAGTAATTCAGGTTGGTTTTCAAAAATTATTACATCTTTTACCAATCCTTCTGTCTTCAACTTTTGTGCTAAATCTAAAAACACCGTTCCCTTTTGTACTCCAACTACTGCATTTTTTAAATCTTTTTGAAAATTAATTTTTGAAATTTTTGGAACAATAACAGCTTCTGATTCTTTGTACCATATATTTGTGAATAGTGCCTCCTTTTTACGTTCATCAGTAATATACATTCCATCAACTACAATATCTATAGAATCATCATTATTTAATTGTTCCAATAAATTTGTAAATGGAACTACGACTATTTTAACTTTATTAATCTTCAGTCGTTTTGCAACTTCAGTTATAATTTCGCCATCTATTCCTGTAAGCTCTTTTGAATTAGGATCTATATAAGCAAACGGGATATCGTTAGATGAAGCAATTGTTAATACTCCATTTTCTTTAATTTTTTCCAATCTATCTTTTGCTATTCTGGTTGATGTTTGGTTATATGCTGAGGTACTACAAATTATTGGATTAATAGAATTTATAATAACAATAAAAATTATAATTAACATTTTATGTATTTTTATAATAAATTTTTTCATAAAATAACCACCTTTCAATGATATTTTACGTAATAAATATAAATATATACAATATGTTACTTGGAGCGGTAAGGTTTTGTTTATAACGAGTTTTATGAAATATATGAGTATGTTAATTATGGAATGACAGTAGCCATATATGCAGGACCATATGGTGCCTTTGAAAAAGGATTAAAAACTCTAAGCCGGGAGATAGAGGATCAGCTGTTTTAGAGGTACAAAGAAAGATGAAAGAGAAAGGGTATTATCCAGGAGATTTAGATGGCATATATGGAGATGTTATGAAACAGTATGTAATAAAATTTAGAAAAGACAATAATATTACAATTAGCCATTATATAGACTATGAATTTTATAAAAAACTTGAAATAAGCTTAATAGATTGAAATTAACAAAGAAAAAAAGTTAATTTTAAATTTAGGCTATAAATCTTTATATAACAACAGAAAATAATTTCTTTTGCACTATTATAGATAGCATATTAAATTTTAATAGTCATAGAAAAACAAAGATATACAGTTTAAATAAATGAAAAACCTATATAAACATGAATGTAATCACCTCATATTGCGGAAAACGACAAATAATTCGAAAAAATCACGTTGTTTAACTTGAACAAGGGAAGTATAATTCAGTTCGTGGTTAAATTTTAAATTTAGGGGTGATTACATGAAATGGCTATCTTTAGTTATACTCATAGGATTATTTGTATTAATATCAATTTATGTTGGTAAATACATGTATAATATTTTATTTAAAACAAAGTCATTTGTGGATCCTGTTATGGACAAAGTGGATAATGTTGTATATAAAATAGCAGGGATAGAAGACAAAGAAATGAATTGGAAAGAGTATATAAAGGCGCTACTTACAACTAATATTGTAATGATAGTTGTAATTTTTATATTACTTATGGTACAGCAATTTATAGTAGGATCAACAAATCCTAGCCTTAATATGAATTGGTATACAGCATTTAATACAGCTATAAGTTTTATGACTAATACCAATTTACAAGACTACACGGGAGAATTAAACTTAACTAATATTTCTCAAATGATCGTAATTATATTTATGATGTTCACATCTGCTGCAACAGGATTTGCTGCAAGTGGTGCATTTATTAAAGGAATTACAGGGCATGAGTTAGGTAATTTTCATAAAGATTTAATACGAATAATAACAAGATTATTGTTACCTGTATCAATAATTGTATCAATAATTATGATATGGCAGGGAGTACCACAAACCTTGCAGGCTCATAAAGTTGTACAAACATTAGAAGGGGGTACACAAACATTAGCTTATGGACCAGTTGCAGCGTTAGAAAGTATTAAACAGTTAGGAACAAATGGTGGTGGCTTCTTTGGTGCCAATTCAGCACATCCATTTGAAAATCCAACACCAATTACAAATATATTGGAAATCTTACTAATGATGTTTACACCAGGAGCATACTTTTATGTATTTGGAAAAGCAGCGAAAAACAAAAAGAATGGAGTTGCATTGTTTTCAGCAGCATTAATTCTGTTTTTAGCAGTTATTCCAATAATGTATCATTTTGAATTTTTTGGCAACCCAGTTATGAATAATCTTGGAATAACTAATACTTTAGGTAATATGGAAGGTAAAGAAGTGCGATTTGGAATGTTTGATTCATCTTTATTTTCGGTTGTTACTACAGCCTTTACAACAGGATCTGTAAATAACATGCATGATTCTTTAACACCAATAGGTGGAGCGATTACCATGTGGAACATGATGCTTAACGTGGTTTTTGGTGGAAAAGGTGTAGGTTTTATGAACTTAATTATATATGCAATGCTAGCAGTCTTCATATGTGGACTCATGGTAGGTAGAACTCCAGAGTTTTTGAGAAGAAAGATAGAAGGAAAAGAAATGAAACTTATGGCAGCTGTAATTTTAATTCATCCAATATTAATATTATTGCCAACAGCATTAGCAGCAGCAACAGGACAAGCATCTTTAAGTGGATATCATGGATTATCACAGGTGCTATATCAATTTTGTACTTCGGCATCAAACAATGGCTCAGGATTTGAAGGGCTAACAGCTACAACAGTATTTTGGAATGTATCAACAGGTATAGTGATGTTCTTAGGTAGATATGTTTCTATGATATTATTATTAGCTTTAGCAGGATCAATGAAAGAGAAGAGATTAGTAGCAGAAGGAGCAGTATCCTTTAGAACAGATACGCCTTTGTTTGTAGGGGTGTTAATAGCAGTAATTTTAGTAATTGGAGCATTAACATTTTTACCAGTACTAGTACTTGGACCTGGTGCAGAATTCTTGACAATATCTTGATTGGAGGAGTAAGAAATGAAAAGTAGTAAAAAGAGTTTTATTACAAATAAAATGCTTAAAAGTGCTATAAAAGATTCTTTTAAAAAGTTAAATCCAAAGGATATGATTAAGAATCCAGTAATGTTTGTAGCGTATATAGGTATGATAATTACAGCAATTTTAACATTATTTCCTCAAATAGTAGGGGAAAATGGAAGAATATATAATGGTATAGTTACAGTAATTCTATTTGCAACAATAGTGTTTGCTAATTTTGCAGAAGCTATTGCAGAAGGTAGAGGTAAAGCACAGGCTGATACTTTGAAGTCAACTAAAAAGGATACAAAGGCAAAGCTTTTGAAGCCTGATGGAAGCTATACTATAGTAAGTGCATCTGAACTTAGAAAAGGAAGCATAGTTTTAGTTGAAGCAGGGGACATGATACCTAATGATGGTGAAGTTGTTGAAGGCTTAGCATCAGTTAATGAATCAGCAATAACTGGCGAATCAGCACCGGTTATTAAAGAGACAGGTGGAGACTTTTCATGTGTAACAGGAGGTACTACAGTAGTATCAGATTGGATTAAGGTAGAAATTACATCAGAACCAGGAGAGTCATTTTTAGATAAGATGATTTCTCTTGTTGAAGGTGCTTCAAGGAAGAAAACTCCTAATGAAATAGCACTTTCAACTTTGCTTATAGCTCTTACAGTAATATTTTTAGTAGTAATTATATCATTATATCCAATAGCAAGTTTTGTAGGAGTAAAACTTGAAGTTTCAACATTAGTTGCATTATTGGTTTGCTTAATACCTACTACAATAGGAGGCTTATTGTCTTCAATAGGAATAGCAGGTATGGATAGAGTTACAAGATTTAATGTTATAGCAATGAGCGGTAAAGCAGTTGAGGCTTGTGGTGATGTTGATGTAATGATATTAGATAAGACAGGAACAATTACATTTGGTAATAGACTTGCAGCTGATTTTATACCAGTTGACGGTGTATCAAAGGATGAAATGATAAAGTATTCCCTTATAGCTTCTATTAAAGATACAACTCCAGAAGGAAAATCAACAATAGAGCTTGGACAAAAATTGGGATTTCAAATAGATGAAAAAGAATATACTGAGGATGAATTTATAGAATTCACAGCTCAAACAAAAAGTAGTGGAGTAAATCTTAA
>Ga0302140_10003889_pt1 | contig 19087 bp, 18 predicted proteins | sample I_Bog_E1_1_FD_202095 | JGI IMG/M metagenome (GOLD analysis project Ga0302140, IMG submission 202095) | Peat permafrost microbial communities from Stordalen Mire near Abisko, Sweden - I_Bog_E1_1 | ecosystem: Environmental > Terrestrial > Soil > Wetlands > Peat | place: Sweden: Abisko, Stordalen... | reverse complement strand
ACCGCTCCCGTCCGCGACGCCACGCTCATCGGCAACGGACCCGAAGCCCTCAAATACGTCTCCATGGTTGGCTACGACCTAAAGCTGGACGAAGGCATTGGCACCTGCGGCAAAGACGGCCAGAGTGTCCCCGTAGGCGTAGGCATGCCCACCATCAAGCTAGACAAGATGACCGTCGGCGGCACCGGCCGGTAAATGAACGGGGCGTTCGACTTTCTCACTCCGGGTCCTCCCGCAGCCAGCGAATCATATGCGGGTAGGGCGGAACGGAAGCTGCGGCGGCCCGGGCCGGCTCCAGCGTCAGGCCCATCCATTGCAGCAGAGGCACACCCGCCTTGCCATCACGGTAGACTCCCATCAGTGTGGATGCAGCGCCTTTGTAGCCTGACGAATGAAAGACAATCTCAGGCGGAATCCCAAGCTGAACGGCGGCAGCATACGACCAGGTTTGTGCGGCAATCTCATCCCCCATGTCCGACCCTGCGTTCGATCCTGTGGATGCACGTTGCGCGGGTAGCATGGTGGCAAGATGGCCCGCCTCGTGAAGCAGATCGCCAGGGTAAATCAGGCGCTCCGGGTCCACAACCAGGCCCCCTGGCTCCAGCGTCACGCCGGGCAGAAAGCTGTCCGCGGCCACCGGCGCGATGCGCACCGAGAGACCGATATCTCTGAGCCAGCCGATGATCAGAGTTGCAGAGGAATCAAGCATAGAGCCAAAGCGATTATAAATTCGGCCCAAACGCCAGCAGCCGCCCGTCTCACTCCTTAACCACAAACTCCCGCAGCACCGGCATTCCTGCAAATGCCGACAGAAGAGGTTTTGTATCAGGGCATGACTTCAGTTGTGCCGAAGAAGCCAGCAAAAATGGCTTGGGCTTCAGCCCCTGCTACATTTCTTTTCAGCCATACGCGTTTATGCAGCGGCTAAAGCGGGCAATCGATGGCGGAAGCAATCGGCATGACTGAAGTCATGCCCTGATACAAAGCCGGATTTTCCTCATCCGCTGCTACCGCATGCCTTTGCCTGAACAAGATTGATATTCATCTTTTGTAGTTAACAGGTCGTCTGTCCCGTTTTTCATGGTTCGCAATCCGGCCATCCCAGCGGCGCGGGTTCGTCCTTGGCCCCCATTCACCATGGTGCGGCAGGGGAAGGTTATTTTCTGTAAACCCCTTCGGCGGGTTTGCTGGCGTTTCTCTTCCGGCGTCAACCTTTCAACGGCGACCCCTTGGGCGACCCTCTCAAACGATCAAATGGAGCGCGCGCGAACCGTCGACGACGGCATCGGTCACCAGATGGCGATCGAAGGTTGCCAACTGCCCTCCATGGGCGCGAGCGAGGGCAAGCAGGTAGGCATCGGTCACCTGGCTTGAATCGAGCAGGCGGGCGCTATCGACGAGCCGGCTATCGAGCAGGGTAATGTCGTCCGGCCAGAACTCGTGGCCGCCGAGGGCGCGCAGGATCGAAACCATCTCCGCGACCGCTGCCGGGGGTCCGGGCGAGCTTGGGTAGCGGGCGCTGCCAACAATGCGAAGAACCCCGTTCTCGGTCAGTGGGCAGGTTGACCATGCCTGCCGGCCCTGCGCGGCAAACCAATCGTGGGCCCGGTCGTGCTGCACATGCGCGGGATCGATAAGGGCGATCAGGACATTCACGTCCAGCAAAAAGCGTGGCATTTGGATCACTGAAGCTCTTCCTGGAGCTGGCGGACCAGCTCGGAGGTCACACGCGGCGCGCCAGGACGCACCGGAAGCAAAGGCACGCCGTTGCGGGTTTTGAGGCCGGAAACGGTGGGGCGCATCGCCTGCCGGGCCAGCGCGGAGATCACTTCTCCTACGCTCTTTCGCTCGGTAGCAGCCATTTCCTTCGCGGCGGCAAGCACATCATCGTCAATGGCAAGGGTGGTGCGCATCCAGGCTCCTTTCACAGAAAACATCACGCATCAATCATCATACATCATAACCCACCTACGGACTCCCGGCTCTCGACCCGGTACCGCGGCAGTTCGGCACGGCCGGGAAATCTATTGACAATCGCGGCTTTACAATCACATAACCGAAAGCTGTTCGAGCCTCAGAGTTGGTTTGACCCGCGGGCGCGGCAGCGGGAGCAGTGACGCTGGTCGTCATCTGGATCGCTGGAGACAATGACATGGAAACACCTGTAGCAGGGGGACAAAGAGCCTCTCTCAGCGACTATCTAGCCGCCGAGCGAACTCTTCTCGCATGGATTCGCACTGGACTTGCTTTGATGGGGTTCGGCTTCGTTGTAGCGCGATTCGGGCTTTTCCTCCAGCAACTCGAGTTCTTGCAACATGCTCCTACAGCATCGTCTTACGGGTTGTCTCTCTGGTTTGGCACGGCCCTTATCGCCGCCGGTGTGATGGTGAATGCATTTGCTGGCTGGCGTCACATCCGATTGGTGCATGAGCTGGATCAGGGCCTAACGGCGCATTCGCGTTCTTCCATCCAAGCTGTCGCGATTGCCTTCTTCCTGGCATTGGTTGGGCTCGCGGTGGCGATCTATCTAGTCTCGATTCGGACTTCGACTCATCCGCAAGTTGGAAACAACAAGGAGGTATCCATGACGTCTGGCAATGACAAAGGGATCATTAACGTTCCCAGCAACCACTCCGTTGACGAGACGGTGGCGAAGCTCAAGGGGATTCTGGAAGACAAGGGAGTTACCTTGTTTGCCCTGGTGGACCATAGCGGAGAAGCGGAAAATGCTGGATTGAAGATGCTGGCTACCAAGCTGCTGATCTTCGGCAGCCCCAAGGCGGGTACTCCGATTATGCAGGCTACGCCGAGTGCGGCGATCGATTTGCCGCTCAAGATTCTAGTGCGGGAGGACAGCAATGGAAAAACATGGATCTCCTACAACAGCCCAGCCTATTTGCAGGAACGCCATGGATTCCCGCAGGAATTGCTGGCCAATATTGCAGTGGTTGGGACATTGGCAACCAAAGCCAGTGAATAACTGTGGGGCGCCTCTGAGTTTCTTCGTGTGCGTTCAAAAGCGGAAGAACCTCCCCGCCTCCATAATCTCTGAGGCAAAACCTGAGCACGCAGATTCGTTCATTTTTTGAGTTCGACTGCAATCACCTGCCCATCGACGGTCTTGTCTGAACTTTCCGCATATTGCACCTGAGCCTTCATACCTTCGAAGTCCTTACACGGATTCATGTCGCCCTTTGGCGTGAACCCGAGGACGGTGAGGTCGATTTTGAAGAAATTGTTGGAGTAGAGCAAAACCGGTTTCTTGACGGTGTCTACGTTAAATTCAATCACTGCGGGATAACTGCACTGCACCGCGCGAATCACACCGACAGCCGTGTGCTTTGGCCCGTTCGGCGTCTCTGTCGGGTGCTTTGGCGGAGTATCGACAACCACCACCTTTTCCGCCGTTTCAATGTCCACCTGTCCCGTCGGCGGCGCGGTAACCATTGAACTGCCTTGTGCACCTAGGGACTGAATCGATTCGACCTGCTGCACTCTGCTTTGCACCATTGCCAGTTCGTCCGGATTCTTTGCGACTTTCAGCGCATTGCGCAGGACTGACGCGGCATCACCGTAGCGGCCCATTGTCATCAATACATTTGCCGCATTCATGCGATATGCGAGGTTGCCAGGATCCAATTGAATAGCTTGAGCATTCAGCCTATGAGCTTCATCCAAATTCTCGTGTCGCATTGCGAACAAAGAGGCCAACTCATCGTAGGCTCCTGAAAAGCGGGGATTCAACCGGATGGCCGCGCGCAGACTCGCTTCGACCTCCTTATCATTTGAAGGACTTCCATCGGTCATCGACATAGCCGCGAAGTAATAGTGCGCCAGATAGCTCTGTGAATCCAGTTTGACAGCCTGTTCGTACCATTTGCGAGCCGCTGGTATGTCCCCACCTCGAAACGCCAGATAACCCATGGTCTCATGCGCTTGAACGTTGTCTGGATCTACTTTGAGCACGGTATCCAGAAGGGATCGTGCCTCTTTAGTGCGCTGGACATAGACGAGAAAATCGGCCCGGAATGCGTCAGCCTCAGCCTGTGTTAGAACTCGACTCTTGTAAGACGCTTCATCGAGCGGTGCGGCGGCGCTGTTGAGCATGAACTGTCTGTAACTGCTTGCATGAATATAGTCTTCAAGCGCTGACTGCAGCTGCTTGAGATCTCCGAACGCCTTCTGGGCCGCCAGCACCGGATCCTCGTGCTTGCTGACTAGTGACAGGTAATCGACAATCCGGTTGGTTTTCTTTTCACGGTCCGTTACTTCGAGATAGTGAACGAGCGCCCATGACTCGGCGTAGAAGACTGAGCCTTTCTGTTCCTCGTGATAGTACGGCGAACTGGCGTCCACTTTGAATAGCGTATCAAGCGGTAAGAGGCGGTTTTGGCGGAGGTAGAGAATGTCGTCAAAGCTGGGCTCGCCCAGTAGCACATCTTTGTTGCGAATCTCCGTGTTTTGGATGAACTCGGCATATCCCTCATTAAGCCAAAGCGGCATCCATTCAAGGTAATCGCTGAACTGAAGGTGCGTGTACTCATGGTAAATCGTGGCATATGGGTGCTCGTCCTCAGCATCCAACCGAAGCAGGACATAATTCTTGTCCGGAGTCCGTAAAAATAGCCCGTCCAGGCTCAACTGCCCCTTGGCAAGATATGCTTCAGGTTCCAGCGATTGAAAGCCTTTTTGATTCTTTGCAGCAATTACCACTATGGGAAGCGCTGGATCCACATTGGACTTTGGAAACAATGTCTGAAACATCCACCGCATGCGTTCAAACTGATCAAGGATGTGACGAGCCTGTTTGTCACTTGAGTCAGTGATGACGGTGAAATGTGGGCTACTAACCTCGAACCACTGTTCGGGCGGGGAGGACGAAAAGCTAGAGGTAACAGCCAATAGGAAAACCAGGGATGCAAACGGCTTCAACATTGTGGAGGCCTTTCTACCAGAATGTTTTTTTGCTACCTCGCAGATTTCCATCATTACGAGGGTTTGATTGAACTGGCAATTACTTTTTCAGCGGCTTGCGGGCGAAGTAATAGAGCGAGAATGCCAGCATCGTAAACGCCGCTACCGAGACATAGTTGTTATCTAAGAAGCTATGCGGGAAGTTGAGAAGGTCTCGGTTGTCGAAGTAGGTGGCTTCGATGGCTTTGAGGGCTACGCCGAGCAGGCCGACGATGCCGCCGGCGGCGATGAGTCCTGAAGCAAAGAGGGAGCCGGGAGAGATTTCGCTTTCCGCGTCTTCCGATCCACCGGCTTTTTTGACGGCTTGATCGACGAGCCAGCGGATGAGGCCTCCGCAAAAAATGGGCAGGGTGGTGCCGATGGGCAGGTACGCGCCGACGGCGAAGGTGAGCGAGCGGACGCCGAGCAGCTCGACAGCGATGACGAGGGAAACGCCGAGCAGCACCAGGCCCCAGGGGAGCTTGCGGCTGAGAATGCCATTGATGACGGTGGCCATGAGCTTAGCCTGCGGCGCGGGGGCGTTGGCGCTGCCGATTCCCTGAATCCAATGCACCTCAATGCGGCCGGTGGCAGGCGAGTAGAGATATTTGCCGTCTTGCAGCTCGGAGGAGCCGATGGCGTTGAGGACGATGTACTCCGAGCTCTGGTGGAGTGTGGAGGTGTTGTCTGCGGCGACGACGCGGAACTGCTTGGTAAGGTTCTGGTTGTCCGATTGGGCGACTACGCCGGGATGGGATGCGTTGATGTCCCAAGGCTGTGCGGCGGCGTGGAACTCCTGAAGGCCGGTGTTCATCAGGTTGAGGGTGACACCGATGACGATGGTGGAGACGACGACGCCGATCATGAGGGCGAGCTGCTGGAGGCGCGGGGTTGCGCCGATGATGTAGCCGGTTTTGAGGTCCTGCGAGGTATCGCCGGAGTTGGATGCAGCGATGCAGACCACGCCGCCGATGGTGATGGCGAGCGCTCCGTAAGCGGGAAGGGTCCAGCCCATGACGAGAAAGACGGCGCAGGTGGCCATGAGCGTGGCGATGGTCATGCCGGAGACGGGGCTGGCCGAGGAGCCGACCAGGCCCACGATGCGCGAACTAACGGTGACAAAGAGAAATCCGAAGACGACAACAAGCAGCGATGCGGCCAGGTTGGCGGCCCAGCCGACGAATGCGCCGGGGACGGGCTTGAACTCGAGGAAGATGAACATGCAGGCGACAATGAGCAGCGAACCGATGACCACGACGTTCATGGAGAGGTCATCTTCAGTCCGGATGGGCTTGGCCTGGGCAGCCGCCGCGCCGGGGCGCATGGTTTTGAAGCCCGCAGTGAGCGCCCCGACGATGGTGGGCAGCGTTTTGAGCAGGGTGATGAGCCCGGCGGCGGCCACTGCGCCAGCGCCCATGGGCTTGATGTAGGTGGCCCAGAGGTCGCTGGGGCTCATTTGGGCGATGGGACCATGGCCGGGGTAGACAGGCTGGGCAAGGTCTTTGCCAAAGAAATAAATGAGCGGCATGACCACAAGCCATGAAAAGACGCCGCCGGCAAAGATGACTCCGGCGACGCGCGAGCCGATGATATAGCCGACGCCGAGGTATTCCGAAGTGGCGTCGGCGTAGATGGATGCGCCTTTGAGCACATGCTGGGGGCCGAAGTCGGGCTGGTATTCCGGAGCATGGGGCCACGCTTTGAAGAGATTGCTGTTCTGGAAGAGCGTGTAGAGGCTGCCCAGGCCCAGGCCGAGAAAGACGCGGCTGGCAAAGGAGCCTCCGCGCTCGCCGGCGATGAGCACGTCGGCGCAGGCGGTACCCTCGGGGTAAGGCAGTGCGTCGTGCTCCTGCACAATAAGCTGGCGGCGCAAGGGAATCATGAAGAGAACGCCCAGCCATCCGCCGATGAGGGCGAGCATGAAGATGCGCGAGTACTCGAGATCGAAGCCGAGAAAGACCAGCGCGGGCAGGGTGAAGATGACGCCTGAGGCGATGGACTGGCCGGCGTTGCCGGTGGTTTGGACGATGTTGTTTTCGAGGATGGAGGCGCGGCCAAAGGCGCGCAGAATGCTGATGGAAAGCACCGCGATGGGGATGGAGGCGGCCACGGTGAGGCCGGCGCGTAGGCCCACATACACCGTGACAGCGCCAAAAATGATGCCGAAGATGGAGCCGAGCAGAATGGCGCGGAAGGTGAACTCGCGGGGCTTTTCGCTGGGCGAGACAAACGGCTGAAAAACGGGCGGTTGAGAGTCTGGCACGGGTACCCCTCCGAGTGAGCGCAACCAATCTTGTTCACAAATCCTTGAAGGGGGAGTTTAGCAGCGAAGGCGGGTGGAATGACAGCGGGGCTCGCCGCTCAGGCGGTCTTGACCCAAATCTGTCCGTAGTTGGAGGGTACTTGCAAGGCAACCGTCGTGCCGTTGGTTGCGGCTTCAACTTCAAGCGGGGTTGCGCGCAGGGTATCGTCGACCAACTCGCGCCATGTACCCGCAACCGGGAAGGGTGCGTTGACGGTGGCATCGTCATCGGCGAAGTTGAGCAGCACCAGCGCCCACGACTCCGGATTTGCGCCCACGGCCACGGCGTGACGGGAATAGATGACCACCTGCGTGCCCTGTAGCGATTGCTGATAGTAGTAGTAAGACGCACGGCTGCGCAGCGCGTCTACGTTGCGGCGTAGAGCACCCAGGCGGCGGTAGAGACTGACCAGCGTATTGCCGGGCACATCGTAGAAATATTCCCAGTGAGTTACCCGCTCCAGATGGACTCGGTCGAGGCCGTTATCCGGCAGCGCGTAGTTATCGGCAAATTCCTGACCCTGCCATAACATCGGAATGCCTTGCAGCGTGTAGAGGGCGATGGCATGGGGCTGTAGCTTGAAGAAGCGGCTGCGGTCGCCTTCGGGGATGGGATCGCCGGTATCGCTGCCGGGGCTGGCAAAGACAATCAGTTGGCTGTGATCGTGCGACTCGATGTATTGGAAGGGCGCAACCGGCATCTGGAGAGGATTTCCAGCGGCATCCACCGCGGTGGTTGTCATAGAATATCCCATGAAGCCGGGGTCTAACTGGTGGCCATAACTGTCTTGCGGAGCAGCGCCGGCGGCGATAGCTTCGGCCAGATAGAGGAGGCCATTTTGCCAAGCGGCATTGGTATAACTCTGGGTCATCACGGTGGCCGCTTTGTCCAGCGCCTCGGCGCATTGCACAATGCGACTGTAGCCGCCAGCGCCCTGAAAGCGCGGTAGGGCGAGAGAGTGCAGATAAGTCTTTTGCACAAGGGTTCGATAACCGGCATCCATGGGAGGGACGTATAAGTCGGTCACTTCGTCGTAGCGGAAGCCGTCTACGTGATACTCGTCGAGCCAGTGCCGGTTAGCGTTGAGAAAGTAGTCGAGAGTAAATGCGCCGGTAAAGTCTGGCTTGGGCCCAAAGCCGTAGATGTTATAGCCATCCATCATGGGATTAGGCGGGTTGGGCGCGCCAGCTGTGCCGGCCAAGCTGTTGTAGACGAAAAAGTAAGCGAACATGCTATCCACGTGTTCATAAACAACGTCGAGAATAACGGCGATTCCACGCGCGTGCGCGGCGTCAACCAGACGCTTGAGTCCAGCATTGCCACCAAATCGCGAGCTGGGCGCAAAATAATGCAATGGGCCGTAGCCCCAGTCAAAGTCCAGGCGCGAGCTTGTAACAGGCATCAACTCGATGCAGTTGACGCCGAGACTCGCCAGATAAGTCAGGCGGTCGATAACTCCGTCGAAAGTATCGTTGAACTCTTCGACCTCCAGCTCGTAAACCACCAGATCGTCTAACTCCGGCATCTTCCAGGCATCGTCCGTCCAGGCAAATGGAACCGGGGCGGGGTCGAGCGTGAAGGCAGACATGCGGCCCATCTCGGCTTGGCGCGCAAACGGATCGACGATCCATGGGCAAACGCACTGCCGCGTTCCGCCGGGCGGCGTCCACCAAAGCTCATAGCGGTAGAGATGCTCGCCGATCTCTCCCAGATGCGATCCGGCGGCGGGTTTCAGCGTCACGGTCGTGGTCCACAAGTCGAGAGCGCTGCCTTGCTGCCATTCAAGTGGAAAACTGGCGGCGGGCACTGTGGGGTCGAACTGATCGATACTGTGAATGACGCGCGCCACGACCTCGAAGTTGTCGCTGGGATGAATGCCGGGCAGATAGATTCCAAGGCGCACAGTGAACAGTCCGTGCAAAGCGAGTTCAGGAAAAGCTCCAACTTCACTGAGATCGATCATGGGCCGGTCCTCGATGGCTGTGGATGGGGGATCAACCAGCGTGCAAATGCGGGTTGCTGAAATTATGCACTGAAAGCCGCCGGGACAATGAGAAATTCTCGCGGATTGCGGCGGGCGGCCTACAATGAGGTTCTGGCGGAAAGGCGGGACTTGAGGGCGATGCGCAGCAAAGGACTTGGATTTGTTTGCCTCTCGGGGCTCGCGGTCGTCTTGGCATTCGGATGCGCGCAGAGCATAGTGCTTGCGCAGCAGGCGCCCGGCGGAGCTGGAGACTCTTCCGAGGCGGAGGTTTGGAGATTTGACCAGACCAGCACTCTGGGTGGACATCCGGTGACTGTGCTTGGTCATCCGCGCGTGATCGAATCCCCTTATGGCAAGGCTGTCGAGTTCAACGGCGTGGACGATGGTCTGCTTGTGGGCGTGCATCCTCTGGCGGGGGTCTCCGCGTACACATGGGAAGTGATCTTCCGGCCGGATGCCGATGGCGCACCGGCGCAGCGATTCTTTCACCTTCAGGAGCAAGATCCGCAGACTGGCAAGGACACCGGCAATCGGATGCTTTTCGAGATTCGCATCGTAGATGGGCAATGGTGCCTGGACAGCTTTGCGATGACCGCCGGTGAGAGACTGACGCTGCTCAATTGCAAGCTATTGCACCCGCTTGGGCAATGGTATCGAGTGACCGCTGTTTATGACGGCAAAGAGCTCAGGAATTATGTCGGCGACGAGCTTCAGGGTGAGGGTGATCTGAAGCTCGGTCCACAACTCCCAGGGCACTCCTCCGTCGGGGTTCGAATCAACAAGGAGTTTTACTTCAAGGGTGCCATTCTGACGGCGCGGATGACGCGGCGCGCGCTTCCCGTGGAGCAATTCCTGAAGATGCCGCCGATGGCAGCCAACCCACCCGGTAAGTGACGCGCCAAGTCTTCAGAGATCCGGCATGAGCCGCGACGACTCGCAGCGTTGCAAGGGCTTCATCTGTTTGTCGCAGTTGCTTTCACCGGCCGGAACAGCCACATCAGCAGCAGCGAGAAAAGCAATCCACCGACGGTGAATTTGAGCCAGACAGGGGCTCGTGAGGGAGAGAAGAAGCCCTCAAGGCAGCCGGCGATCACCAGCATCGGAATGATGCCGGAGATCAGCCGCGTGGCTTCCATGCCGCCGCGAGCTACCGATTCTTTCCAGCGCAACGCACCGGGGAAGAGCATGGCATGGCCCAGCCGGAATCCCGCTCCGCCTGCGATGAGGATGGCGGGCAGCTCAAGCGATCCGTGGGGCGCGACGAAGCTCCACAGCGCCAGCGACATGCCGTATTGATGGCAGGCCGCTCCAATCACGCCCAGCATCATGCCGTTGAAGTAGAGATAGAAGAAGGTTCCCAGCCCAAATACGATGCCGCCGGCAAAAATGGCGAAGCACACGGAGAGGTTATTGGTCATGATGTGGCTGGCTTCTTTGGGCGCAACGCTCACAATGGATTCGGTCCACATCCGGTGCCGCTCCATGGTGGCGATCATCTCCGGGCCGAGATAGTGGCGCATAAACTCCGGGCGCGCGCTGGTAACTGCCGCACCCACCAGGCCCCAGGCAACAGTGACGAGCACGGAAGCCAGTACAAAGCCTATCTGCTGCCTGAAGATGACCGGATATTCATCCCTGAGAAAGCGGAAGAGCGTGAGAAGATTCGTCTTGCGACCGGAATAGATGATATGGTGGGCGCGAGCCAGCAAATGATTCAGATGCAGCGCATAGGTGCGGGCGGTGGAGTCCTGGCGCAGCACGGACAGGTCTGCCGCCACTTGCCGGTACAGCAGGGCGAGTTCCTGTAATTCGGCGCGGGAAAGCTGTCCCAGTCCGCTACGATCGGATTGGGACAAAAGGGCAGAGAGCCGGTCCCAATGAGGCCGCCGCTTCTGAATCCACTGGTTTGAGAGGACTTTTGCCATGAACTTAAGTTCTGACCAGCTTAGCATCGATACGCCAGAGCTGGTGGACATCGAGATGCCCATAGCCGGTATCGGCAGCCGTTTTATCGCGCTGCTGGTGGATTATCTGATCTGGGGCGCGGGGCTGCTGGTGCTGATCATTCTGTTCGCCTTTTTTCTTCCCGGCATCGAGTCGTTCTCAAAAATATCAGCGCAGTGGGCCACGGCGATCTTCATTTTCATCGTTTTTCTGCTCCAGTGGGGCTACTTCACCCTTTTTGAGGCCTTCTGGAATGGGCGCACTCCCGGCAAGCGTGTGGCGCGGATTCGTGTCATCCAGCGCTCTGGCCGGGCCATTGGGTTGTTCGAGTCCATGGCGCGGAATCTTGTCCGCTATGTTGACCAGATTCCGCTTTTTTACGCGGTTGGCGTGATTGCCGTGTTCTCATCCCGGCAGCACCAACGGCTCGGCGATATGGTTGCCGGCACTCTGGTGGTGCGGGATCGCGAACTGGAGAGCCCCATGTGGAGAGACTCGGGCTCCCGCACCTTTACGGCTCAGGCATTTGCGCCACGCGCGCCAGCGCCCGAACCGCACACCGCCTTCACTCTGCCGGCCACGGGCATCGCCAAGCTCTCGGCCACCGACCTCGAAGTGCTGGAGGGGTTCTTCAGCCGGCGGCTGGATATGAGCCTTGCCACCCGTGAAGCTCTCGCCCGGCGCATCGCCTCCGCCATTCAGGCCAAGTCCGGGCTTGAGCAGCCCGTCGGCGCCAGCACAGAGACCTTCCTGGAGGCGACGGCTCGGCAGTTGCGAGATATCGCGCGGATGCTGTAGGGAATCCGCGCGGCTGACCACTCTAAATGGGAGGCGGCGTGGTGTTGCGGGCGCCGGTAATGTTGTCGGCCGTGTCCGTGAAGGTTTTGCCCGACCCGTAGGCGAACTTCTCGTACTTGGAGCCAACCTTGCGAATGGCATCGCGCCAGCCATCTTCCCAGGTAATGTGCGCCTCGCCGTTTGCGTAGACCCATGTACCGTGGGGGCTGCCGCTCGACTTGTGAGCATTGCCGTTCTCTTCAAGCGTGATGTAGAAGTCGTTTCCCTGGCCGTCACCCACCTCCCATTTGCCCAGATAACGGCTGCGGGAAGGCAAGGGGGAGCTGGCCGAGCCGGTTTCAATGGCAGCTGCCTCGGCTGAGCCCGCCGGGAACTCGATCCTGGAAATATCAGACAGGCTGAAGCTCTGCCGATGACCATCCTTGAAGACGATTACGATGGTGGCCTGGCCGCTCTTCGGGCCGGGGGGCGTTGTGGCAAAACTGCCGGGGACCGCCAGGCAAAACAGAGCGGCCAGGCCGGCAACGCTGACAAAATTCCGCATGAGATTCTCCTTTGCACTCAACGGCGCGTCGATACTCTACGCTTGACCGCGCCATTCAGGTTTACGCTGTCCGCGAGCAAAATGTTCCCCGTTCTCCTCTTTCTGGCCGGAAATGAGACCGCGATCCATGCACAGGCCGAGCCCATGCGGCCCGCTGCGTGATTCCTTGCGGTCAAACGTGCGCTTTGTCTGTGAGCGCCTTGGCTTGGCGGGGTGAGGCCGACCCAACCGATACAATCAAAAGAAGAGAGTCCGCACTGGATTTTCGCGCGTCTTTAACAGAGGGGGTCGATACCTGGGAATGGCAGGCCGGGGACGTAGAGGCAAAAAGAATACAAGTTCATGCCTGGCGACAGTCTTCAAGGCAGTCCTTCTTTTGGCGCTGCTGGCGGCTGGCGCGGCGGCTTGGCTTGTATTGATGCCGTTTGGCCCACGCAGCGAGACGTTTGTCGAGCTGGCGCCCGGTTCATCAACCCTTGCGATCGGCCGGCAACTTGAAGCGGCGGGCATTGTGCGCAGCCAGTTTGCCTTCGATATGCTGCGATTGCTAAAGCGTGGCTCGCTCAGCGCAGGCGAGTACCGCTTCGATCATCCGGCCCCGGTGACCGAGGTGTATGCACGGATCTTACACGGCGATGTATTTACGAAGACGGTCACGATTCCCGAGGGCGCAAGCATCTTTGAGATTGCTTCCCGGCTGGAGCAAGCGGGGCTTGGTAAACAACAGGATTTTCTCGATACCGCAGTGAAGCAGGTAGCGTTGGTCGCCGATCTTGACCCCAAAGCAAAGAGCCTGGAGGGCTATCTGTTTCCAGATACATATCGTTTTCCCCGCAAGGCAACTCCGGCGCAGATTGCGGCCAGAATGGTGCGCCGCTTCCGCGCCGCAGCCGCGCAAATTGGCTTGAAGAGAAACATTCATGCAGTGGTCACATTGGCCTCCCTGGTAGAGCGGGAGACCGCAGTGGACACGGAACGGCCGTTGGTCGCCAGCGTTTTTCAGAACCGGCTGGCCAAGAACATGCCGCTCATGACCGATCCCTCCGTGATCTATGGCCTGCTGCTTGAAGGGCGGTGGAGGGGCGCAATCTATCAGAGCGATTTGAGCCACGATACGCCCTACAACACCTACCTTCACACCGGATTGCCGCCGGGGCCGGTGGCGAATCCCGGCATACGTTCGCTACGCGCGGCCATGGAACCCGCCAAAACCGATTATCTGTATTTTGTAGCCGCTGGAGCCAATCCCCAGGGACGGTCGCTGTTTGCCCGAACCCTCGAGGAGCACCAGCACAACGTGGCCGGCTACCGTCAGGCTGTGAAGAAAGCGGGTAGCCGATGAACGCTCGATGTCGCCTGGCGTCCGCCGGAATGCTGCTTCTTCCCCTTTTGCTTACGGGTTGCCTGTTTACGACGCGCAAGCTGCCCGTTCCCAAGGAACCCTTAATCACGCGGACAGCCACGCCTGGGGAGCTCGTAACCAGTCTCAATCAACGCTGGGAGGCGCTGAATACGCTGACCGCAACAGTCGAGATTCAGCCCAGCGTACTGAAGACCAAAGAGGGCTTGGGTACGGACTACACTTCCCTCCGCGGTCACATTCTGATGCGCAAGCCTCAAATGCTGCGCGTAGTCGGACAAATCCTCGGTGTAAAAGCGTTTGACATGGCCAGCGACGGCAAGGACTTCACTCTCTCTGTTCCGCTCAAGGGTAAGGCATTCAAGGGCTCTAATTCGTTGAAGAAGAAGTCCGCCAACGCCATTGAGAACATGCGTCCTGGATTCTTTTTCGATGCCATGGTAGTACGCGGCCTGGATCCAGACGATTTGTACACCGTGGTTTCAGACTCGGAGACGATTCCGGACGCACAGCAAAAGCACCTGTACAAGGTCCCGGAGTACATCCTGAGCATCAGCCGGCGCAAGGGAGACAGCCGGCAGTTGACCCCGGTGCGCGTGGTGACCTTCCATCGCGACGATCTGCTGCCCTATCAGCAGGATCTCTATGACAGCGATGGCAACCTGGAGACGCAGGTCGTCTATGCAAACTATCGGGATTTCGAATCCGGCAAGTACCCTTCCACCATCGTCATCGAGCGCCCGCTTGAGGAGTACCAGGTCATTCTCACCGTCGAGGATGTCAAGGAAAATCAGACACTCACAGACGACCAGTTCGTCGTGAAAGTACCCGAGGGAACTGAGACCCAAAAGCTGGAATAGCCGCCGGGGATTGCTGCATATTGCTGCGGTCCCGTCGCAGCGCCCATGCTATTGTGGTTGCAGCGTCGGTTTGGATGCTCGGTGTCCCGCTTGATCTCTGTTCGGGCGCCCCGTTCTTGTCTTTGCCGCAAGGGCAGGAAACCAACCATCCGTAAAACTGCATCGTAGAAAGCGAACACAAGCGAGGATTGCAAACGACGTGTCTGAAATTGTGCATCGGGAGACCCTTCAAGCCAGCAGCGCCCCCCCTGCATTGCTGCCGGACGCGCTATCCTCGCCGAATTGGTTCGCGGTCTACACCACTGCACGCCACGAAAAGCGCGTCGATCAGCACCTGAGCATGAGAGAGATTGAGCATTATCTGCCTCTCTACCGCACCCAACGCAAATGGAGCGATGGATCGCGGGTCACTCTGGACCTGCCGCTCTTTCCCGGCTATGTTTTTGTCCGCATTGACCGTACGCAGCGCGTACGGGTGCTTGAAGTACCGGGCGTGGTGGCCGTGGTGGGCGGCACCGGCGGCAAACCGGCCGCCCTGCCTGAGGCCGATATCGAAGCGCTGCGTTCCGGGCTTCCTCTGCGTCACGTTGAACCGCACCCTTTGCTCAAGGTGGGTCAACGGGCCCGCATCCGCTCCGGCGCCTTCGCCGGCATGGAAGGCATCGTGCTGCGCAAGAAGAATAGCTTCCGCGTCGTCCTCACCCTGGATACCATCATGCAAAGCTTCGCCGTGGAGGTAGACGGCAAAGAGCTTGAGCCGCTGGATCCGATGGGGCTTCCGGGCGCATAAGACACAAGTCAACGAGAATTGATTAGTTATATTGAGTGTAGGGATTCCGATGAAATCTTTGATTGTTGCTCTCTGCGTTGTCTTTGTGTGTGGTGACCTGAGCGCGCAGAAGTTTACATGGCAGCCATCGCCGGGACATACGCAAATCCCGATATGGCTTGGGCTGGTTCCTGATGCACAGCCCGTCGCGGGCCAGGAGTTCGCTGAGACGACAGGGAAGCAAGATCTGGTTGCCGGCAGGCCGTGGATTGCAGTGGACAACGTCTCGCGGCCTACAATGACCGTCTATTCGCCAACGGAAAAGAATACGGGCGCCGCTGTGGTCGTCTTCCCCGGTGGGGGCTATCAGATTCTCGCCATCGATCTTGAGGGCTCGGAGGTCTGTGACTGGCTGACGTCCCGAGGGATCGCCTGCATTCTGTTGAAATACCGCGTGCCGGGTCAGGAGCTGTATCCGAAGGCTGCGCCTTATCCCAAATCGGGACCCTATCCGGAATCGCCCATGGCACTGGAGGATGCGCAGCGGACGCTGAGTCTGGTGCGCTTTCACGCCGCGGAGTGGCATATCGATCCGCACAAAATAGGTGTAATGGGGTTTTCAGCAGGCGGGCATCTGGTGGCGGCGATGAGCACCCATTTTGCGCAGAGGCTTTATCCGGCTGTGGATGCGGCCGACAAGGTGAGCTGCCGTCCGGATTTCGCGGTAGCTCTTTATCCGGGGCATCTCAGCATTGCCGCCGCGAAATGGGATGCCAGCCAGGGCTCCAAACATTTCGATGTTCGTTCGGTGGGGAATCCGTCGCTTCCCGAGAGCAGCTTTGAGTTGAACCCGGATATTCGCAATCACATCACCCATCAGACGCCGCCTACGTTTTTGATCCAGGACGAGGATGATCACGTGGACAATGTAAACGACTCCCTGAGTTACTATGCCGCGCTGAAGAGTGCGGGGGTTCCCGTGGAGATGCATTTGTATGCGCAGGGCGGCCATGCCTTTGGGCTACGGCGCACGAAGCTTCCGGTAACGGGATGGCCGCAACTGGTGGAGACGTGGCTGGCGACGATCGGCATGACTTCGGAGTAGTCGCTCTGGGATGGATGCGCAATGGCGCGCTTGGCATTTGTACACCGTCTCGCATTCTAAATCGCAATCCATGAGATGATCACTTTACCGGCGCGTCGTCCGCAACCCGGTACAACCTCACTCCCTGCCCGTACCTCCAAGACAAGAGGCACACCTATGCTCATCCGTCTCGCGTACGACATTCAATTTGACATTCCGGCCACCGTTGCCATGGTGGCGCTGCTCAACGTCCATCCCTCGCGCACTCAGGATCTGCTTGAGCCCGACGAATTGCAGATCGAACCTCGGCTGGAAGTGGCCCACTACATCGACAGTTTCGGCAACCGCTGCGCGCGGTTCGTCGCGCCAAAAGGACTACTGCGGCTCAGCAGCTCCACGCTGATTCGCGCCTCAGACCAGCCGGATGAAGTGTACTGGCCGGCCCGCGAGCGAGCTGTCGGCGATCTGCCCCACGAAGTTCTCGGATTCCTGCTCAATAGTCGCTACTGCGAGGTCGATCGCTTTTCAAACATCGCGGTCGAACTGTTCGGCGAGGTCGCTCCCGGCTGGGGCCGCGTGCAGGCCATCTGTAACTGGGTCCATAACCATGTGGCATTCAATTATCAGCAGGCGCGGCCCACTAAAACCGCCCTCGATGTCTATACCGAGCGCGTGGGCGTTTGCCGCGATTTTCAGCATCTGGCCATAACCTTCTGCCGCGCGCTTAACATTCCGGCCCGCTACGCAACCGGCTACCTGGGAGATATCGGCGTGCCCGTGCGCCTGCCCATGGACTTCAGCGCATGGTTCGAGGTCTATCTCGATGACCGCTGGTGGACCTTCGATGCCCGCAACAACCAGCCTCGCCTGGGCCGCATCCTCATGGCAACGGGCCGCGACGCATCGGATGTTGCCATGACCACTTCCTTTGGCCAGGCGGACCTGCGCTACTTCTTTGTGGTTACGGAGGTAGAAGCGGCAGGTTTCGATGAACCCAGTGGCTATGACAATGTTTCATGAATCGGCCTGGTGAGCCAATAGGAGCGAAGAGAAAGACGTCTGCAAGGAGCCTCGCTCAAACCGCTTTCTCTTGTTGCTAGCAAGGGGCTGGCGACGGCGGCATGATGGCCTTGGAATCCAAGGTCTCGATATTCGAGAGTTGGGGCACCCGGCGAACCAGCTGTGCCCTTGACTATTTGGACTCCCCAGCGCAGTTCAATCCCAATCGAACAGAGCCGTGGACAATCTTCCCGGAATCGTCTGCGGGGAACTTCCATTTTGCAATTGCGTCGCTCACCGCCTGCCACAGCATCCTGGGTCCGGAATCAATTGCGATGTCCTTCGCCGAGCCGTTGCTCCCAATGGTCAGGTGGAATTCGACAATTCCATGGATGTGAGCGGCCTTCGCAATCGGGGGATACACGGGATCGACGTATTCCGTGGGACGAATCGGCTCGCTGCTTGTCAACTCGATGAACGGTACGCGAGGCGCGTTCTGTGCCATGCGGTAGAGCGCCGAAGGACGGTCAGGAGAATCACCGAAAATGCTGTCGAATTTTCCGTCTGCTATCGCCTGCAAGGCCACAGAATTCGATGTCGGAGGAGCCGCCGGGACAGCTTCAGAAACTGGGAAGATGGGCTTATCCCACGGATGATCGCCCGTGGCCTGGTCGAGCTTATCAAACAGGGTGCGGGACCAGGCTGTATATTGCGGCGTGTTTGGATGGTCGTCAAATATGTCCCTATCTAGAATGTCCGCGCGCATTACACGGACACCGCCCGCGCATTCCGCCTGAATTGAGACATTCATTCCGCTCATGACGAAGCCATTGTTTCGCCGCTTCAGTTCGGCTTTCAATGCCTTCTCGGGAATGGCGCAGGGGTTCGTGCCTTGCAGAACAGACGAGAGGGGTTCATTGAGAGTGACGTGCGCGATCGCGATCTCAGCGCGGGGATAGCACGTATCGGCAGGCGGCGACAGGCTGATCCGCTCTACATCCGTCTTCTCTCCCTCGGAGCGCAGGAAAGTCAGATCGTAGTAGTTGAACGGTGGACCTATGTCGATGAAGCTGTCTCTTCCGATCACAACTTCGACCGGAAACGGTTCTTGACTTTTGTGCCTTTGGGCAATGCACGTGCCATTGATGAAGAGAACAAAGCCGATGGCGATGACGATCCGCATAAGCAGCCTTTATAGCACAACGCCACCCCTACTTCGATCCCTCGGTCGGCGCGTAATAGCCTTCGCGCGTGACCACAGTCAGATCGTCCTTGCTGGCCTTGAGCGCGATCTTGTGGAAGCCGCCTTCCTTGTCTACCGGGTCCGGCGTATAGGTCAGCAGGTACTGGCCGCGCAGCTCTTCGGCAATTTGGCCGTAAATCTCGTCCAGGCTGTCCTTCTTCTTGGCTTCAAAGTAGCGGCCTCCGGTGCGCGTGGCAATCTTTTCCATGATCTTCTTGCCATCCACACCCGGCTGGCTTTCACCGC
>Ga0302140_10003887_pt1 | contig 19088 bp, 19 predicted proteins | sample I_Bog_E1_1_FD_202095 | JGI IMG/M metagenome (GOLD analysis project Ga0302140, IMG submission 202095) | Peat permafrost microbial communities from Stordalen Mire near Abisko, Sweden - I_Bog_E1_1 | ecosystem: Environmental > Terrestrial > Soil > Wetlands > Peat | place: Sweden: Abisko, Stordalen... | reverse complement strand
CGCCCGGCCAGGAAGCGAGCAGGCTGCGAAGCCGGGCAGCGATTTCACGGGGTGCGACCGCGGGCACTCCCGGGTTCGGCATCGAGCGAACGTCGGCGATGGTCTTGCCTGCGGAACGAATGCCATCGTAGATATTTTTCAAATCTCCGACCAGCGCCGGTGAGTTCAGCGCTTCAATGAGTTCGAGAGTTTCGGCGCGCCGGTTCGCGGTCAACTCATCGAGCGCGGTGTTCAGACATTCCCATTGCAGCGTGTCGGATTCGCGCGGGCTCAGCACGGAGAAGCGCGGATCGACGCCGGCCGCTATGGCGTTTTCATGCAGCAGGCGCACGCAGAAGCCGTGGATGGTGGAGACCCAGCCGGATTCGAGGTTGCGACGGCGTTCCAGATCATGGAGGAACTTCTCCGCCAGCTTGGCCTTCATGTTGGCGGCGGCTTTTTCGGTGAACGTGATGGCGAGAATCTGGCGCGGATCGAACTGGTGGTCTTCAACGAGGCGGCGGTAGCGTTCGACGAGCACGGTGGTCTTACCCGCGCCGGGTCCGGCAACCACGCAGGCGTCGAGCTTGCGGTATTCGATGGCGTCGAGTTGGGCAGGGGTGAAATCAGTTGGCACCGGCGGCTCCGATGGTGATGGTCTGCGGTTCGGGCTGTTCGATTTCAATGCGGCAGGCGTGTTTGAAATCGCACCAGTCGCAATCGTCGGCATGGGTGGGCTCGGCGTGGACGTCGCCCGCGAGAAAGCTTCGCAGCCGGGCGATGGTGCGATCGCGCGCGCGTTCGATCCAGTCCGGCGGCGTGGGGATCAGTTCCAGATCGCCGGCTCCGGGGATGACGCCCCAGCCGAAGATTTTGTTTTCACGCACGGCAAGGAAGACCATGGCGACGGGATTGAGACGTTTCGTGTCGCGCACTGCAAGCGCGTAAAGCGGTCCCTGCAGGCTGGTTTCGCGTTCCACCAGTTTCTTCACGTTGTTCGTCTTGCCGCTCTTGTAATCGATGATGACGCAATCGTCGTTCAGCAGCCGATCGATGCGATCGACGCGGCAGGTGACCTTTACGCCATCCGGCAAATCGAAGGCGCAATCGACTTCCAGATCGGAAGAAACTACGGGCCAGCTCACGCTCTCATTCACCTTTTGCGCCACGCGGCGGAACTGGATGCGATTCACTTCGAGCTTATAGCAGGGCTGAATGTTCTTGCGGCGGCAGAACTCGTCGAAAGTGGTTTCGAAGAGCGCGACGAAATCGCGCGTACGATCGGAGAGCCAGTGCTCCATGGCTTCATGGATGATGAGGCCTGTGGCGCTCGGACTGAGCCGTTCGTCAGGCCGGTCGGGTTCGCCTTTCAGCGCGAGAGTGCGGCCGGAGAAGAAACGGAAGCGGCATTTAGCCAGGTCTTCGAGCGCGGTCAGGGCTATCGACTGATGATGTGCCGTGAGGGCTGGCAGCAGGGCTTCGGCTATGTGCCCTGCCCTGCTGGCTTCGGCGGCGAGAGGTTGCACGTCGACTTTGCAGGGCGGTGCCTTTGTAATCAGGGCGGCTTCCATGAAATGGCGGGAAGGCACCAGCGTGTTGCCGCCGGAATCGCGGGCGGAGACGGTGAGGATCAGGTTTTCAGACGCCCTCGTTTTCAGGGAATCGAAGAGCAATTCTTCGTCGCGATCCTCATCCGCCGAGGTGCGCAACGCAATGCCGGCGCGGCGCAGACGTTCGAGCTCGCTATCGGGGAAAAGGAGATTTTCGGGAGTGCGGCGGGGATAATCGCGCGCCGTCATGCCGCAAACAAACAGCGTTTTCACCTGCCACTGGCGGGCTTCGAAGGCGCTCATGAGGTGCACCACGTTGCGGCGGTCGTCGGGAAGCTGCATACCGGCGGCGTCGAGCGCATCGGCTACGACGGTGTGGAAGCGTTCGAGCGAAACGGGCGCGGGATCGGCGAAGAAGTGCACGGCGGTATCGAGCGCCTCCGACCATGCACGCGAGCCGGCGGCGTGGCTGCGCGCGGTTTCGACGCCGGCGTAGTCTTCGGGCTCGGCCACGGTGCGGATTGTGTAGAGGCTCTCGGCGAACTGCTGGAACCGGCGACGCCAGAGTTCGGGGGGCATGACTTCGTTGCGCCAGGCGGCGAGTTTCAGGCAATCGGACAGGCGTTCGCGCAGCGGGCCCGAATCACAGTGACTCAGCAGGGCGTCGGCGCCGTGGTTGGGCATGGCTTCGCGAACTTTGAAATCGAAACGGTCGAAATCGGCGTTGTGGCCCCAGGCGGGGTGGGCGCGGAAGGCGGTGAGGGTACCGGCGAAGTCCCAGTCTTTGAGAGCGCAGGCAATCAAACCGTTCAGGAAGACGGCGACCGGGTGCGTGGCGACAGGCGACGAGAAATAGGCGCGCGCGGGGATGCCGAAATGGTCAAAGGTGGTGCGCAGCAGGGGGAGCCAGGCGTCGACGTCGCGAAGGGCTACGGCGATGGCGGAAAACTCGGTGCCCGCGGCGTTTAATTCGAGAATGCGGCGGGCGATTTCGTCGGCCTCGCGTTCGGGGGATGGCGCCTGTACGGCGATGGATTGCGGACGGCGGGGCGGGCCGGGCAGGAGATGGTCCGAAGCGCCGAGTTCCATGGCGAAGCGATAAGCGTCGAAGGTGACGGGGCCGTCGGTGAGGGTCAGGGTGACGTCGCTGGCGTTGGCGAGGGCGCGCAGGAAATCGCCTTCGAGCGGACTGAAACGGAGGAAGCCGTCGATCCAGATTTTGGCTGGTTTGACCGAGTTCGCAGCCTGTCGGATGAGTTGTCCGCGGGTGGCAAAGCCGCGTTCGGCGATGGCTGTATCGACTTCTTTCCAGACGCGGTGAAAGGCTTTGGCGAGGGGCGGGAGGGCGCGGATTTTGGAGAGGCGGTCCGGAGTGCAGGCTGCGTTTTCGAAGCGAGTGATGGTTTCGATGACGATATCGGCCATGCCGGGCGTTGCGGCTACCTGGGCGAATTCGGGCAACTGGAGACGGGTAAGGGCGGATCGTACGAGAGCGCGGACGAGCCCGGTTGGCGCGAGGGAGAGCTTCGGGGCGCATTCGCGGGCGAAGCGGCTGAGGGAGACGACCATGCGGGGGTCGAAGACGAGGCCTGTGCGGGCGAGTTCGTGCTGGTAGTGGCGGACCAGGGTGGCGGTGGGGACGACGATCCGGAGGGCGGTTTCGCCGTTGTGGACGGCTTGCGAGAAGGTCTCAAAAACGAGCGCGGTTTTGCCGGCGCCGGGTGCGCCCCGGATTAGTCGCATGGCATTAAGGTAGCAGGGGGCTGGTGGGGCTGGCGATGGGCGCGCGGGAGGTGGCCATGAGGGGCGAAATGGGATTCGGCGTGAAGTGGGGATTGATCGGGGGTCGTTGAGGGGTCGATCGGGGGTTGATCGGGGGTTGATCGGGGGTCGTTGACGGGTCGAATGGGATCTCGTTTTTAGGTAAAGTCTTTGTTTTGTGCGGAAATCTGGGATCGTTCCGTCGTTTTTTGCGTTATTCGCAGCGGCGGATCGGAGGTTTTTGAAGAGTTGCACGATTCATGGTGGCACGGCGGGTTGGGGCCGGGTGGTTATGTTATTGATTTAATTGGATAAAATCGACGATAACGGGAAATCAGATGGATGGGTGATCGCGGCGGGCCCGGAGTTCGTCGAGGCGGTCTTTGATGCGCTTCTCGATGCCCCGGTCTGTGGGGTAGTACCAGCGTTTTCCGGCGAGCGAATCGGGGAGGCACTGCATCTCGTTCACCGCGTCTTCGAAAGCATGGGCGTGCTGGTAGCCTGCACCGTAGCCCCAGGCTTTCATCGAACTGGTAGAGGCGTTGCGGAGTTGCATGGGGACCGGCTCGGCGCGGCCCTCGCGAACTTCGCGGGTGACGTCGCTGAGAGCTTTGTAGGCCGCGTCTGATTTGGGCGCGGCGGCGAGGTAGATGACCGCTTGCGCAAGGGCTAGATCGCCCTCCGGGATGCCCAAAAAGTGGACGGCCTGTTGCATGGCGATGCATTGTTCGAGAGCGCGGGGATCGGCGAGGCCGATATCTTCAATCGACATGCGGACGACGCGGCGGGCGATGTACATGCGGTCCTCGCCGGCTTCGAGCATGCGCGCCAGCCAGTAGAGGGCGGCATCGGGATCGCTCGAGCGGACGGATTTGTGGAGCGCGGAGATCAGGTTGTAGTGCTCTTCGCCGGTTTTGTCGTAGAGGAGGACTTTGCGGCCGAGGGCGTCGGTGAGGGCCTGGTCATCTATGGCGTCGGGCGGACTGCCGGCGGCGGCTACTTCGAGGGTGTTGTAGGCGGAGCGGACGTCGCCGTTGGAGGCTGTGGCTATTTTTTCCAGTTGCTCATCGGTAGCGGTGGTTTCGATGACCGGGAGGGCGTGGCGGAGGAGTTCGACGATCTCTTCGGTGGTGAGGGCTCGCAGCATGTAGACGCGCGAGCGGGAAAGAAGTGCGGCGTTGATTTCGAACGACGGGTTTTCGGTGGTAGCGCCGATGAGGGTGATGTCGCCGCGTTCCACGTAAGGGAGGAAGGCGTCCTGCTGGGCCTTGTTGAAGCGGTGGATTTCGTCGATGAAGACGATGGTGCGGCGGCCGAGTTTGCGGAGGCGTTCGGCATCGACCATGACGGCCTTGATTTCCTTGATGCCGGAAAGAACGGCGCTGAAGGGCAGGAATTCGCTCTTCGTCATGCGGGCGACGATGTGGGCGAGGGTGGTTTTGCCGACGCCGGGCGGCCCCCAGAGAATGATGGAGGTGAGCTGGTCGCGTTCGATCTGGGCGCGGAGGGGTTTGCCGGGGCCGAGGATGTGTTCCTGGCCGGCGTAGTCGTCGAGGGTGACGGGGCGGAGGCGGTCGGCGAGCGGGCGTTTGTGGTCAGTGGCGGGGAAAGCTTCGTGACTGAGCGGGTTGGATTCGAAGAGGCTCATCTCGTGTCGGCGCGCTTGCGGCGCGCTTCATGATCGCTTCGCTGGCGTCTTGCTTCGTAAAGGAGCACGGCTGTTGCCACCGCGGAGTTGAGCGATTCGACTCCGACCGTGGGGATGGCTACTTCCTCGGCGATGCCGCGCAGTTCTTTGCCCACGCCGCGCCCTTCGCTGCCGGCAATAATGGCGCAGGTGCGCACAAAGTCGGTGGCTCCGGCTGGTTTTTGCGTGCCGGTGTAGGGCATGGCGGCGTAGATGGCTACGCGGTGTTTGAGCAGAGCGGCGCGGGCCTGGGCGGCGTCGAGCGCGGCGACGAAGGGGACGCGGAAGAGGGATCCCGCGGAGGCTCGCAGGGTTTTGGGGTGATACGGGCTGGCAGTGCCTTTGAGGAAGAGTACGCCGGTGGCTCCGAAGGCTTCGGCGGCGCGGACGATGGCGCCGGCGTTGCCGGGGTCCTGCAGGCCGTCGAGCACGACTACGAGGCTGGTGCCCTGGAAGATTCGTTCGACGGTCCACTGGGCGGGGCGGACGAGCGCGATGACGCCCTGCGAGGTATCGGTGGAGGCGATGGACTGGAACAGCGCGTCGGGCATCGCGACGATGCGGGTATCGAGGTTGCCGAGTTTCGTTACGGCGGATTCGGAGGCCAGCACGGTGGGTATGTCGCGACCGCTGCGCAGGGCTTCATCGAGAAGGTGGAAGCCTTCGGCTATGCAAAGGCCATCAGACGTGAGGTCGGCGCGCGTGATGGCGCGGCGCACTTCGCGGAGAAGTGGATTGGCTGCGCTCGAAATCGTTTGAATGCCTGACATCCCGTACAATGTTGACATCAGAATAACGCACCTCAGGCAATCGATTACGCTGGCGCTTATGGTGGTGGCGATGTTCGCGCTCGGCTATCTCTCTTCGCTCGCGATACGGATTCACAGGGAGTCGGCGTTTGACGACGCACGTCCGGCGGATGTGATTATCGTGATGGGCGCGGCGGAATATCGCGGGCGGCCATCGCCGGTGCTCAAACTGCGGCTGGATCACGCGGTGGAGCTTTACCGGCAGCACCTGGCGGCTTACATGATGACTACGGGTGGGCCGGGCGGAGATCCGACGTTTACCGAAGGCGGCGTGGGGCGGTCGTATCTGGTGGAGCAGGGTGTTCCGGCGGAGGCGATTATTGTGGAGAATAGCGGCGATTCGACAGTGTATTCGCTGGCGGCGGCGTCGGAGATTCTGAAGCGGATGGGGCTGAGGTCGTGCATTGTGGTCAGCGACGGATACCACATGTTTCGCGCGAAGCGGATTCTGATGCGGGAAGGGCTGACGGTGTATGGGTCGCCCAGGGCGGATGTGGGAACGCCGGCGGTGCGGGAGTGGTGGCTGTGTTTCCGGCAGGCGGTGGGGTATGGGTTGTGGAAGATTGGGGTGCCGGTTTGAGAGGCGACAGCAAGCGGGCATCCGTCGTGATACGATCAGGTTGTGAGCAAGGTGCGTTCAAATAAGATCGCGGCGGAAAAAATTGGTGCGATTTTTGCGGCTCAAAATGAAGGCGTGAGTCCGGAGGTGCGGGAGAAACGACTCCTGGCGCTGGAACAAATCGTTAACTCAATTCGCGCTCCTCACGCCAAATCCGCAGACACTCAGTCCACTCCGGCGAATCCGGCAAGATCCCGTATACACGCATAACAGCCTTCAGGTCGTCAATTGTTCCCTCAGCCAGTATTTTTTTAAAAGCCGCAGCCATGCGGCGTCGTTCCTGAACCGTTTCGGAATCTACAGGACGTCGTCCTCGCCGTTGTTCTGCTTTGCGTACCTGCTCGATGTCGTCAGCCAATTTTTTCCTTTCTAACTTCTATAACAATCGACCTTTTCTTGGGGTTTTTTCTTCCGGCCCAAGATGCACGGCTGGCAGAGTGACTTCAAACATTTTTTCGGACGCATTCCAGATGGTCGGCAGTGCCTGACGATCGGCAGCGTGCCAACCGATGTGCTGCAGAAACGATTTAATCGTTACAGTGCCAGAGTGAGCGTTACCCGCAAATGAAACGGCGAAGGCATTCTCTTGATCTTGCGATGCCGCTTTGATGGCCATTTTATTGTTGGCTTTGTCCCACAAGAGTACGACCGTTTTTACGTCGGCCTCTTTGAGGAGCCGACAGCCGGCGGCATTTATCACCAGCCTACCCGGAGGTGAGATCGACAAGACCGGAGTATCGACCCGAATGGAGCTTCTCTCGAACAGTTCGTAGGCCACGTTGTTCTCTATCTGATTTAAACTATAGCTCAATATAGATCTTAATGTAAACCCGAATGTAGACCTGAACGGCGATCATTTTGAGGACCCCTTCGACTCGCAGTCATTCATGACTCCGGCGGCCGGTTCGTACCTCGCATTGTTTTGTGCTACATTGTATATACAAAATGGCAGTGCGCTTTGAATGGGAAGCGCGGACAGCATCGTGATTCTGACGGGTCGTCCACACGGTTCAGGACCGTGATGGCAATGAAGTGGTCCGGATCATTTCTGCACGAAAAGCAAGCCCATCGGAAAGGAGACGTTATGCCAACTAAGAAACAAAAAAAAGAACTCGAAGCCCTCGCCGCAATGCCGGATGAAAAAATCGACTTCAGCGACACTCCGGAAATCACGGATAAGCAATGGGCTGGCGCCGTTCGTGGTTTGTTCGCACGACCTGAGACGAGACATATCAGTATTCGGCTGAGTGCGGTTGACCTGGTTATTGCAAACAAACTTGCCGCAGCCAAAGGCCTTCCGTATCAGACGTACATCAAGAGTTTGCTGCATGAATCGCTGGTGCGGGAGAATTCAAAATAGATTCCGGATCGCGCGAAGCGGATTCCGATGCGGGAGGGGCTGACGGTGTATGGGTCGCCCAGGGCGAATGTGGGGACGCCGGCGGTGAGTCGCGTGGCAGTGACCGCAAATACATTCCTTTGTGCGTCGCCCAGGGCGAATGTGGGGACGCCGGCGGTGAGGGAGTGGTGGCTGTGTTTCCGGCAGGCGGTGGGGTATGGGTTGTGGAAGATTGGGGTGCGGGTATAGGATCGGTATTGCCTCGTTTGCGGTTTTCCCGTACTCTGGGACTATGGAAGTACATTTCACACCCGAGCAGGAAACGCAGCTTGCGCAGATGGCCATCCAGGCCGGGACCGCGCCCGAGCGGCTGGTAACAACTCTTGTTGCCCGTTATCTGAACGAGGAAGCCCGTTTCCTTTCGGCGGTGGAAAAAGGGATAGCGGCGGCTGAGCGCGGCGAGTTTATCGAAGAGGAAGAGATGGACGCTCGCCTGGAAGCGATGTTCAGGGGCTGATGCGCATTCGCTGGACTGTTCCCGCGGCCGACGATTTAGAGAACATCAAAAACTTTCTTCTCAAGAAATATCCGCATTTTGCGGAGCCGACCGTACGCACGATCTACGGTCGGATCCGGTCCCTCAAGGTTTCGCCCAACCGGGGCAGGCCTGGACACCGCGGCGGTACCAGAGAACTGGCGCTTACGCCGCTTCCCTACGTTGTGGTGTATTCAGTGAAACCGGACGCCGTCGAAATATTGCATATTCACCACGGAGCACAAGACTGGCGGTGAGGTCAGTGGGGGTCCGCTTGCCTCGTCGACAATGGCCCTGGTACGCCGTAGAATTTAGTACGTGCCAATTAGTAGACTAAAGAGGAAAATCGTCCTCGCCTTCGCGGCGTTGGCCGCGATGGCTGTGGTGGCAGCGACCGGGCTTTTGGATGAGCCGGGTCGGGCGCAATCGAACGTGCAGCATACAGGTACATCGTCGGGTGCGCCTGACTGGCAGACCGCGGCCGGAGGAAAGATGGCGTTCGAGGTTGCGAGCGTCAAACCAACCAGGACGTGGAGACCGCCTAATTTCCCTCTGGACCCCGGGGATGCGAAGACGCGGGGTGGTCGTTTCTCGGCTACTTTTGGCCTGGTTGGTTACGTTACGTTCGCGTACAAATTGAATCCCGGCGACGTCACTGCGCAATTGCCGAAAGCGTTCCCCGACACATTCGACATCGAGGCGCGCGCGCCAGGCAATCCCACCAAGGATCAGATGCGCCTGATGATGCAGTCTCTGCTCGCCGACCGCTTCAAACTCAGGGTTCATTTCGAAACTCACGAAGGCCCCGTGTACGCTCTGACTCTGCTCAGACCTGGCCATACCGGGCCGAAGCTTTTTCCGCATTCGGAGGGCCCGGCCTGTCCCGATTTTGAAATGCCTACACCTGGTGCACCGCCCCCACCCCGAAATGCGAGTGATGTGTTTCCGCCCGTGTACGCCTCGGCCCAAACCAGAGGAACGCCGGAGGGTACCCTGGTCGGGGGTCGGGACGTGACTATGGAGATCATTGCCATGGAAACCATTCATGGCTTTGGGTCGCTGGTCGGGGAGGTCGATAAGCCTGTTGTCGATCAAACGGGGTTGAAAGGGCGGTACGATTTCACGCTGCAACTTCCACCCGGGACACTGTCTTTCTCTGTGGCGCCACCTGCTCCTCCGGCTGACCCAACAGGAACCCCCTTCTTAGATGCCTTGCGCAAGCAACTCGGACTGAAACTGGTTTCGTCCAAAGGGCCGATCCGGAAACTCGTCATCGATCACGTCGAGCAACTTTCGGGGAATTAGCTTAAGAGCCGGGCTACGCCTTCAGGAAGCACGGAGGTTGTGCGCTTTTATGCCTGTTTCACACCGCGTATGGTATAGATTTATTCAATCCGGCAAATTCACTTTATGAATTTAGCTGGGGGCAGCGTGTGAAGGAATAATAGTTCTTGTCTTCCCTCCACGTCCGAGGGCTAATCCATGCAGATACCGTTTGCTTTGCTGCTTGATGCAGCTTCCGATGTGCCAGCGCGCCTGAATGCGCTGGAGGCTGCGGCTAAGAGCGCGCAGTCGGCGGGCGATAACGCCTGGATGCTGACCTGTGCGGCGCTTGTGCTTTTGATGACCGGGCCGGGGCTTGCGCTTTTCTATGGCGGGCTGGTACGGCGCAAGAATGTGCTGTCCACTATGATGCATAGTTTCATCATGATGGCGCTGGTGACCGTGATCTGGTCGCTTGTGGGCTACAGCTTGGTTTTCAGCGAAGGCACGCCGTTTATCGGCGGCCTGAAGTACGCGTTTCTGAGTGGTGTTGGCAAGGAGCCGAATGCGGATTATGCGGCCACGATCCCGCAGGGCACCTTCATGATTTATCAGCTGATGTTCGCGGTGATCACGCCGGCGCTGATTTCGGGAGCGTATGCGGAGCGTATGAAGTTCTCCGCGATGGCGCTGTTTACGACGCTGTGGACGCTGCTGGTCTATTTTCCGATGGCCCATATGGTCTGGGGCAAGGGCGGATTGCTGAACGCGTATCTGGGCGGGACGATTCCGACGCTCGATTTTGCCGGCGGCACGGTGGTGCATATTACATCGGGAGTTTCGGCGCTGGTTTGCGCGCTGTATCTGGGGCGGCGCAAGGGCTATCCGGCGGAACCGATCAAGCCGCACAGCATGGTGCTGAGCGTGATCGGCGCGTGTTTGTTGTGGGTGGGGTGGTTCGGTTTCAACGCGGGGAGCGCGCTGGCGGCTTCGGGCCTGGCGACCAGCGCTTTTGTGGCGACGCACCTGGCGGCAGCGGCGGCGGCGCTGGGATGGATGGCGGCGGAGTGGCTGCACTCCGGCAAGCCGAGCATGCTGGGCGGGATTTCGGGATGCGTGGCGGGGCTGGTGGCGATTACGCCGGCGTCCGGTTTCGTGATGCCGATGCCTGCGCTGCTGATCGGCCTGCTGGCCGGGATGTTTTGTTTCTGGATGGTCACGACGGTGAAGAACACGTTTAAGTACGACGACACTCTCGACGCGTTCGGCGTGCACGGCGCGGGTGGCACGCTGGGCGCGCTGCTGACGGGCGTGTTCGCGACGAAACTGATCAACGATACGCCGATTAACGGCAAGGTGTTGCCGCTGGGACTGGTGGACGGGCACGCAGGGCAGATACTGAATCAGGCGGCCGGTGTGGGAATTGCAATGGCCCTGGCAGCCGCGGGGACGTTCATTATCCTGAAGGTATGCGACGTGCTGGTGGGTGTGCGTGTCGGCGCCGGGGACGAGGAGCAGGGGCTCGATCTCAGCCAGCATGGCGAAGAAGGCTACGTCTTCGAAGCATAATGAAAGCAGGCACGAGATGAAAGCCGATAGCCGAAAAGAAAGAAGCGCGAAATGAAGAAAATTGAAGCAATCATCCAGCCGTTCAAGCTCGAAGAAGTGAAAGAAGCCCTCAAGAATATCGGTATCGATGGCATGACCATCAGCGAGGTTCGCGGGCACGGCCGGCAAAAGGGCCACAAAGAGGTCTATCGCGGTCAGGAATATAACGTGGATCTGCTGCCGAAGGTGAGGTTCGATCTGGTGGTACCCAACGAGCGCCTGGAGGAAGTGGTGGATGCCATCACGACGGCGGCGCGCACGGGTAAGATCGGCGACGGCAAGATTTTTGTGTACGAGGTGGCCGAGGCGATTCGTATTCGCAATGGCGACAGGGGCGACGCGGCAGTTTAGGGTTCCCGGAAACAGCGTGACGGAACAGGACATCAGGGCGGAGTTTTTTCGTACGCGCGATGCCGCGGCGATGCTGGCGGCGAGGACGTCGCTGGTGGATCGGGTAGTCCGTGAGCGCTGGGCGTGGATGCCGGGAGGGGTCGCGCTCGTGGCGGTGGGCGGTTATGGTCGCGCGGAATTATTTCCCGCCTCCGATATCGATCTGCTGGTTCTGACGCCGGACGAGAAGGCGCAGCAGACGATCAAAGAGCCTCTTTCGATGCTGTTGCGCGACCTTTGGGATAAAGGGCTGCGCATTAGTCAATCCGTGCATACGCCGCAGGATTGCAATCTGATCGATAACACGAATGCGGAATTGTCGGTGAGTCTGCTGGACCGGCGTTTTCTGGCCGGCGACGAAGCGCTTTTCCGGCAGATACGAGATCCGCGGCCGGAGTTGGGCAAAGATATCGCGCGCATGACGAAAGAGCGGCACCTGGAGTTTCAGGGCACCATCTATCATCTGGAGCCGAACGTCAAAGACGCGCCGGGCGGCTTGCGCGACGTTCAGGTTTTGCGCTGGCTGGCGAAGCTGGGCGCAGGGGACGAGCAGCAGCCGCCGGACACGACTGTGCTGTTCGAGGTGCGGTGCTTCCTGCATTATCTGGCCGGGCGCGACGACAACCGCTTCACTTTCGACAGACAGGATGAGATTGCGAAACTGATCGGGGCCTCGTCGCCGGAAGATCTGATGCGGCGCTATTACCGGGCCGTGCGGGTGATTTCGCGGCTGGCGAATCGGCGGGTGGATCGCTTTGAGGCGAAGCGGAGTTCGCTGTTCTCGCAGTTTCGCGATAAAACTTCGCGGCTTTCGAACAGCGATTTTTCCGTCGTGCGCGGCGAAGTGCTGTTTCGTTCCACGCATGCGGTGGATAACGATCCCGGCATTGTGATGCGCCTGTTCGAATATATGGCGCTGCACGGACTGCCGCTGGCGGGCGACACAATGGACCGGCTGGAGCGCGCGTCCGGCGTTTTCGCCACATGGGCGCAGACGCAACAGGATCTGTTGACCGGGTTCCGGCGGGCGCTCAAGCTGCCGCACGCCGCTGCGGCTCTGCGGGCGATGCACGAGTGCGGGGCTCTTGAAGGAATCTTCCCCGAGCTGAAGGAAATCGAGGCGCTGGTGGTGCGGGATTTCTATCACCGATACACGGTGGACGAGCACACGATGGTGGCCATCACGGCGGTGCTGAACCTCCGGCAGATGAAGGGCGATCCGTTTGCGGAACTGGCGGCGGAGACGCAGGATTTCGATTTGCTGGCCATTGCGCTGTTGTTTCACGACGCGGGCAAAGGCACGCCGGACGAGGGGCATGTGGCCGTTTCGGTGCGCGTAGCGAAGCCCGCGCTGCAGCGAGTGGGCATCAGCGACCGGGCCTGGGGAATTGTCGAATTTCTGATTGCCGCGCATCTGGAACTTTCCGCGGCGATGAGCGGACGGGATCTTTCGGATGCGGCGGTAGTTCACGCGCTGGCGGAAAAAGTGGGCACGGTGGAACGGCTGCGGCTGCTCACACTGCTGACATGGGCGGACATCAGCGCGGTGAATCCGACGGCGATGACGCCGTGGCGACGACAACTTCTGTGGAAGCTTTATATGCTGCTGAACGGCGAACTGACGCGTGAGCTCAGCACGCGCATGGCGCCGCCGGAGACCGAAGGCAGCGCGGAAATGCGTGCGTTTCTGGAAGGGCTGCCGCCGCGTTATCTGCGGATTCACAGTGCGGCTGAGATTCAGGAACATTTGCGGCTGGATGGCGATGTGAAGGACAAGGGCGTGGCGGTGTCGCTGGTGCGTTCGGAGGTCTGGACGCTGAATGTCGTGGCGACAGACCGGCCGTTTCTGTTCGCGGCGGCGGCGGCGGCGATTTCCAGTTTCGGCTTCAATATTCTGAAGGCGGAAGCGTTTTCGAATGCGCGCGGAAAGGTGATCGACACGTTTGCGTTCGCCGACGAGCATCGTTCGCTCGATCTGAATCCGGATGAAGTGCAGAATGTGGTGAAGACGGTGATCCGGTCGGTGCGTGGCGAGATTTCGATGGAGCAACTGATGCAGCGGCGGCCGAAGGTGAAGCCGGATGCCAGGGTGCTGGCGGGCGCGAGAGTGGCGTTCAATAACCAGGCGTCGCCGGTATCGACGCTGATTGAATTGCTGACGCAGGACCGGCCGGGGCTGCTTTGCGATATTGCGTCGGTGATATCGAAGGGCGGCGGCAATATTGAAGTGGTGCTGGTGGACACCGAGGCACGCAAGGCGATCGACGTGTTTTACGTGACCAAGGGTGGCGCGAAGCTGAGCGATGCGGATGCGGGGGAACTGGTGGAAGCGCTGACGCAGGTGGCGATTCCGGCGTAGGGCGGGATGTTGTATCCTGCTCGCATGAAAGCTCACCTGATTTCTTTCGTTTGCGGCGCACTGCTGATGCTGGGGATTACCAATATCAGCCAGTCGCAGGCCCAGCCGCCGAATCACGTTTATGAACTGCGCATGTATCACACGGTGCCGGGCCGGCTGACCGCGCTTGTGAACCGTTTCCGCGATTACACCGTTCCCATTTTTGCAAAACACGATATGCATGCCATCGGCTACTGGGTGCCGCAGGACACGCCGGAGCTGTTTGTTTATGTTCTGGAGCATCCGAGCCGCGATGCCGCGACGAAGAACTGGGCGGCGTTCATGGCGGATCCGGAGTGGGTGAAGGCTAAGGCCGATTCCGAGGCGAGCGGGAAGATTGTGGACCATGTGGACAATTACTTCATGAACCCCGCCGATTTTTCAAAGCTGAAGTGATATGCGGAAACTGGCTGGATTGTTGGCGATCGGTTTGATGGCATTTGCGGCGGCGAGCGTTCCGTTCGCGAAGCGGGAGGCCGATTTTCGCGCGGAGCGCGAGGCGAGTCTGACGAAGCCGGATGGCTGGCTGGCTGTGGCAGGGCTCTACTGGCTGCACGATGGCGCGACGACGCTCGGTTCCGATCCGCAATCCGGTGTAGTGCTGCCCGCAAGCGCGCCGCGCCATGCGGGGATCGTGAATATGCAGGGCGGCGCGGTAACGTTGGAGCCGGCTGTGGGCGCGGGCATTCTTGTCGACGGCAAGCCCGCGGCGAGGATGGCCCTGAAGCCCGACACGGATGCGCATCCCAGTGTAATTCAGGCCGGTAAAATCATGCTTACCATCATCAAACGGGGCGACAGAACCGGCGTCAGGATGCGCGATCCCGATGCGGCTACGCGGCGAAGTTTCACGGGCTGCAAGTGGTTCCCTGCTCTGGAGACATGGCGCGTGAATGCGAAGTGGGTGCCGTATCCGACGCCGAAGAAAATCAAAATCACCAACATTCTGGGCATGACGGATGAGGAACCTTCGCCCGGCTACGCGGAGTTTACAGTTCAGGGAAAAACGCTGCGGCTGGAGCCTGTTGCCGACGACGATGGTTCGCTTTCCTTCATGTTTAAAGACCTGACGAGCGGGAATACGACGTATGCGCCGGGGCGGTTTTTGGACGCCGATCAGCCGAAGAACGGAAAAGTAGAGCTGGATTTTAATCAGGCTTACAATCCTCCATGCGCGTTCACGGCGTTTGCTACATGTCCGCTGCCGCCGAAGCAGAATACTCTGGCTGTTGCGGTAGACGCGGGTGAGATGAAGTACGGTAATCGTCCGCCCCAGGGTGGTTCGCGTTAAGACGACACTGGTGCTGGCGTCGCGATCTCCGCGGCGCGCCGAATTGCTGACGGCGGCGGGGATTCCGTTCGTAGTGCGTGCGGCCGATATCGATGAGACGCCGCGGGCCGGTGAAATGCCGCGCGATTACGTGCTGCGCATGGCGGAGGAGAAGGCGCGCGCGGTTCACGCTACGGAATCCGAAACCGTGCTGGCTGCCGATACGACGGTGGTGCTGGGGACGGAGATTCTCGGCAAGCCGGTGGATGCGGCCGATGCGAAGCGGATGCTGAGGGCGCTGGCAGGGCGTCGGCATGAGGTGCTGACCGGGGTTTGCATTTTGCGGAGCGATGGCAAGAAGGCGCTGCAGGCGGAATCGACCGCCGTTTGGTTCAGTGCGATGAGCGCGGATGAAATCGCGGAGTATGTCGCCTCGGGCGAGCCGCTGGATAAGGCCGGCGGGTACGCGATTCAGGGGATTGCTTCGCGGTGGGTGGAGCGCATTGAAGGATCTTACGGAAATGTGGTGGGGCTGCCGATGGCGCTGGTGTATCGGTTGCTTGCGTAGGCCTACCCGGTTCGCTGGCGCAGGCGCCGGCGGGAATCCCACTGCATCAGATAGCGCCCCGCGCGGGTTCTGCCGAGAACCCGCGCGGCCAGGCCGAACCACACAATCCGCGCGAGCGTAGGCGCGGGGTTGCCTCCCATGCGCAGGGCGCGAACGAAGGCGCGGAATGCCTGCCCGCGGTTTCCGGCGCCAATCCACATGTTGCCTTCAAACACGTAGAGGTTCCGGTAGGCGATCGTTTTCATGGCTATGATTTCCGGCGCCAGATCATGGCGCGCGAAAAATTTATCGAGCACGCGGCTGCGCAGGTCGAGAAATGCCGCGAAGGACTGCGACTGAGCGCCGGTGGTACTGCCCTCGTGCCCGCGCACAAGCGACAGCACGCGATCCACGAAGTGAAAGCGGTAATAGACGGCGGTGCGTAGCCACATGTCCCAATCCTCGCTGGCGGACAGCGATTCATCGAACAGGCCTGCGCGGTCGAAGCACTCGCGACGCACCACGACGGTGATGTTGCAGGTGGGGTCGCCCCACAACATACTGCGCAGGGTATCGTCGGGAAAATGGGGGGCGTGGCCGATGGCGTCGGTCAGCGGGGTCAGGTCGCTCTGTGCCCACTGCCCTTTGGAATACACCAGCCCAATATCCGGCCTCGCTTCCAGGATGGCGACTTCCGTTTCGAGCAGTTGCGGCAGCCACTGATCGTCGGAATCGACGCGGGCGATGTACTGGCCGCGCGAGGCGCGAATGCCGGTGTTCATGGCGGCGCTGATGCCGCGATGCTGCTGCGCGAGGTATCGAACCCGCGCGTCGGCCGCTTCATAATGCCGTACCAGCGCTTCGGTGGCGTCCGAAGAGCCATCATCCACCACCACGACTTCCAGATCGCGAAAAGTCTGCGCGAGCACGCTCTCAATGGCGGTGCCGAGGAGCGAAGCGCGGTTGTAGGTGGGCACGATGACGCTGACTTTCGGAGTGTTCATGTCAAAACACCAGGAACGGATTGGCGCGTTTATAAAGCACGGCGGCGCGTTCCCGGGCGTTCAGGTAAGTGCGCCGCATCAGTCCGTGATTCTTCATCGCCGCGATCCCGGCGCGCAGCGCGTAAGCGTCGGGCATGGTGCTTTCACCGTCCTGGTGCAGCACGACGGCGGGATCGATGCCGTAGAGACGCAATCCTGTTTTCAGGGAACCGCCGCAGAGCACATCCGCCGGCACGCGGACCACATCGCCGCATCGATTACGAGAATGTTGCAGCAGCTTCTCCGCGCCGGCGCGCCGGATCAGATAGCCAAAACTGCCATTCACGGGAATGGTGAGCCGCACACAGCGGAGTTGTTCGCTCAATTTCCGTGCGCCCCAGATGGAAAACGGAGCGCGGGGCAGGCCGACGTGCAAATGCAGCAACTCCCATTTCTCCGGCAGCCTGTGCCTCTGCCTGAGAAACTCCGGCAGCGCGGGGTCCAGGATCACGTCGTCTTCGAGGATCACGGCTTCCTCCAGAGCGGAATCGAGCAGCCGCCGGTACAAACGGAGGTGCGACAGGCCGCAGCCGATCTCGCCCGGCGTCAGGTTTCGGCCCAGCAGCCGCAGCGTGTCGCGGGAATGGCTGCGCGCGGCGAGTTCCGGCGGCGACGAAGCGCTGCCATCCACGGCATCCACGAATTCGAATTTGAGACCCAGACGTGAAAGACGGCCTGCCATGCGGGCGCGCCGTTCCACCGAGCGGGGAAGGCTTACAACCCAGATCGGCGGTATCGGGCGCTCCGATCTGTCTGGCGCGGAAGACAATCGGCTATTATTCTACTAGTCTTCACGTGAGTCTCCCCGAAAATCACGGCCGATGGCGTTCTTATGCCGCCTGTTTTCGCGGCCACCGGCTGTCGTTATCCCTGCTGACGCTCGCGGGACTGGTGCAATCGTTCTCCTGGCTTCCCGGCGCCGCGATTCTGAGGCGGATTTTCGACCAACTGCTGCCCGCCGCGGAAGGTTCCCATACGCTTCCCGCGGGCGACCTCAACCTGTTCTGGCTCTCGGCCGCGGAATTGCTGGGCCTGCAACTGGCCGCGCTGTTGCTCGCCTGGTGGATCCGGACTGCGGCGCTGCGAGTCAATCAGGATGTGCTCGCGGTGTTGCGTATGCGCACCATCGGTCATTTCTACCGCCTGCCCCGCACCTTCCACACAGAGGCCGACGTGGAAAGTCTTCATCTGACTCTGGTGCACGAAACCGGCATGATCGATACGATGAACACGGCCGTGGTGACGCAGTTACTGCCCGGCGTTTTCGGTGCGCTCGTTCTCTTTTGGATCCTGGCGCGGATTGAGCCGGTCTATGCGGCGGTGCTGGCGGTGGTGGCGCCGGCCTCGTTCCTGCTGAATCGCGCGGCGCAGCGACAGGCATGGCTCCGCCAGGAGCGGCTGCGCGTGGCATGGGAAACGTTCAGCCGCGGCGTGCGCTTCATGATTCAGGCTCTCGATCTGACGCGCTCCCACGCGGCGGAGGAGTTCGAAATCGCGCGCCAGACCAACAACGTGCGAAACCTGCGCGATATTTCGCTCGAACTCTATCGCTTCGATGCCCGGCAACAGGTGCTGCAGGGCTTTCTGCTTTTAACCTGCACGCTCGGCGCGCTTCTCGCTGGCGGCTGGCTGGTGGCGACGGGCCGTGCCACGCGCGGCCAGGTGATGGTTTTTTATGCGGCTGCCGGAGTCTTTGCCATGCAGGCGCGGGCAATTGTCGATTCCATTCCGCCGATCCGCCGCGGGATCAGCGCCTTTGACCAGTTGAATGCCCTGCTGCGTACCACGGAACGCGAGCCTTACCAGGGCACGGGCGCCATCCGAACCATCGAGACTGTGCGCCTCGACGACGTCTGGTTTCATTACCGCGAAGGTGTGCCCATCCTCGGCGGCGCGTCGTTCGAGATGCGGCGCGGCGAGCAGATTGCGCTGGTCGGCGCCAACGGTTCGGGCAAGAGTACGGTAGCGCATCTGATCATGGGGGTTTACCGTCCCGCGCGTGGTGGCCTTTATGTGAACGGGACCGCGTACGATGAGGTGGATATCGGCGCGCTCCGCAGCCGCATGGCTATTCTTCCGCAGAACCCGTTTCTGTTCCCCGGCACCATCCGCGATAACCTCACTTACGGGATAGCCACATGCAGCGACGAAGATATATGGCAGGCGCTCGAATGGGCAGGCGCAGGCGCGTTTGTGAATGAAATTGCGAAGGGCATCCATTCCGCGATTGGAGAGCAGGGCGTTTTGCTCTCCGGAGGCCAGCGTCAGAAACTGGCGCTGGCCCGCGCGC
>Ga0302140_10003885_pt1 | contig 19096 bp, 19 predicted proteins | sample I_Bog_E1_1_FD_202095 | JGI IMG/M metagenome (GOLD analysis project Ga0302140, IMG submission 202095) | Peat permafrost microbial communities from Stordalen Mire near Abisko, Sweden - I_Bog_E1_1 | ecosystem: Environmental > Terrestrial > Soil > Wetlands > Peat | place: Sweden: Abisko, Stordalen... | reverse complement strand
AATAATTGGGGGTATTCCGTCTCCGTGGCAGTCTGCACAGGGTTTTGGATCGTTCTCGCCATTCCATGGTTTTTATGGGAGAAGAGACGCCCAGGACCACGCCTCCCTGCAGGGGACAATTACCTTACCTTCGGGTTCCGCCACACGTGGTGGACAGCGAAGAAGGCTTGGACGTTGAAGCAGACCCTCTTTTATCTCGTGGCGTTTTTCCTCCTTGCAGATGGTATTGTAAGGCTGACCAAGTTTCCTTATATATCTCCGTCTCCTCACTCCCGCACCTGATATTTGATCGAAGTCTGAAAGGCCTGTAAGAGCTAATTGCGCTTGAGCTTACTTCCCAACACATTTGACACGGGAGCAAGCTGACTTCCCCACTCTCTAGGGAACCACAATTACTCTCGTTGCGATAAGTCAGACTCAAGTCGTCGAATTCTCAGCCACACAAAATACGTATCTTATCATGGTTCAAGGAGGGAGCGCAGCAGTGGGCGTTTTTGGGTAACACCTCTTGCCCCTCATTTGTTAAACATTGAAAGACTAATTCGTCAGCGCCTATTATATTCAGAGGCTTTTCAGAATCCGGACTAAATCAATGCTGCAAGCCACGAACTTTGGCTGCCTGTTAGTTGCACTGTGGGGCATGGTAGGGATATGGACGACGAAAGTTGGCTACCACAATTTGTGGGAGTTTTGGTTCTTCAACGCCCAATTCGGCTTTACGATGGGTGCTCAATTCTCGTATGGGCAAGCCTTCATGGCTGAATTAGTGCCCCGCGGCCGAGAGTACATGTTTTTCAGTCTACTGGGCATTGTGTCAAAAGGCTCTGGTAAGTCAATTGGGAGCTAAACGATTGCAGGCGTCGAGGCGCGCACCCCTCCTCACCCCCACCTTCTCCACCTGCCGTGCCCCCTCAATCACGGGCACATCGCTGACTTCAGATCTTCATATAGCGTGGATTGGGCCTATCGTTTGCTCTGCAATCGTGGACCGGAATGGCAACCAGTGGACGTCATTTCCCTTTGTCGCAGCCTTGATCTTCGTGCCGTTCGTTGGGATATTCTTCATCAGTGAAGAGAAGAGCAGGAAAGAATGCGCTGAATACTTGGCACGAGAGGCGGCGGACCTGAGGAAAGTGTCTGAGGTCAAAGGCATCTGAGGGGTGGTGGGGTGTTGGGGTGTTGGGAGATGGGGGGGTTGACGCCGCTGATCTTTCTTAGACATGTCCCTCGTCATTTCTTTCCAGCAAAAGTATATATGCAATGCTCGGGATGTGGTCGGATCGGGCAATATGAAGCACCATCTCACCAGCATGACTGAAAATTTGGAAGGATGACGCCCCTGTGCGCACCGTTCTGCAGCAATGCCAGTGATGTTTTCCAGGGGTGTGCACGCTGGGCGGGCTTCGCTCACGGGACATCCACGTGGGGCTCGGCACTCTTCTCTTCTCACGGTCCAGTCAGGAGGGCGGCAGCGCAGCGCAGAGCAGGACTGGCTGTTCAGCTCCTTCCACATTCCGCTCGAGTCTCGACGGAAGAGAGGGTGTGCCTTTGCCTCACGCATGCGTGCTCGGTCCGCTTTGTGAGGACTGACAAAAAGCAATCAAACACGCCGAGCACGCCGAGTTTGCCAGTCAGGATGCCGCAACGAGGTTCCAGAAAAATCCGTGCCGTGAGCAGGCTTGCGCGCCCTCGAAGCCCTTCGCGTGATTGGCGGTCGATACCCCAGAGTTGACTCCTGGCCCACCGTCGCGATGCTCGTTCGTCGATGTCCCGGAGACGCGAGTGGGCCCAAGATGCAGCTGCCATGCTGCCATGCCGCTGATGCAGGGAGGAGGCTTAATTCGCGGGTTATGGGTCAAGAACGAGGAGAGGAGACTCTGGTCAGCCAGCGTCAAACGATAACCGGCCGAACGGCAGTGCGCCCTCGCAGCGCGCTCACGGCGTGCTAATAACAGCATGCTGACTTATGTGCCATGCTTTGCTGCACCGTCTCAGTCAGGCGGGCCAGCCGTGGGCTAGTATGCGAGCAATTCGACATGCTGGCCATGCTGGGCATGCTCGACTGTGGCGGGGAGCGGATGCTCGAGGACCGTCAGCCCACGCGTGCAGGGCAAGTACAGTACATATGAAGGATGCGAACTTGCTTCTTGTTCTCTGCGCTGCTTCCCCAGGCCACCTCGCCAGCTGCCCGCACCGCCCAGCTGCCGCACGCGCAAGTCAAGTCCCGTCCCCATTATTCTTTTCTCCTGTCGCTCCCATCCATCGCTCGCGCCCCCCCTGCGGCCCCTAGTTGCGTCTCTCCACACACACTGGCCCCCCGCCACGTGCTTCACCTGTCAGGGGCAACCCTGCGAACGACGGCCGCCCTTCATTGGGCGCCCCCACCTCCCAGTGCCTAGGTTCGGCTCCCGGGGCTGCTGCTGGCTGAGAAATGACGGGATCGACAACATGGACCTCACCGACCTCACGCACCTCACGCTCCTCCCTCACCTCACACTCCTCACCCTCACCCTCACCCTCCTCCTCCTCGCGCTCCCCGCTCACTCCACCGCACCGCCCGCCCCTTCATAACCCCAGCGCCGTGCCCAGACGACCCCGCCAGCACCCCGAGCATGCAACCGCTCTGAGCAACGACTGTGTGCGCGTGCCCGACCCCGAATCGACGACGAGGATGGCGCCTGGAATGGGGATCAAGGCTCCGGTGCCGCGGACGAGGACCGGTGAGTGGTGTTGAGCTTCCAAGAGCCCTCCCGCGAGAGACTAACGAGCTAGGCTGCTTGACGTGTCGCAAGAGGAAAGTCAAGTGCGATGAGATGAAACCGGAGTGTGGACGATGTCTGCGATTGCAGCGGGAATGCACCTGGAGTGATCAGTTGCAAGTCATTCCTCACCGGCAGGCGCCAGAGGGCATAGCGACCATCTTGACGGGCGGGTCCAGGTCGCAGAGCATCCAGATGAGTGGGTTGTCCGGTCAAAACTTCGTCATTGAGCTCCCGAACGTCGACCGGTTGACTGTGCCATACATTCATCACTTTGTCACCTTCTGTTGTCGATTTCTTGCCTATAGCAATGATAACGAGGGAAACCCTTTCCAGGAGGAGCTGGTTCCACTCGCAACTTCATCTTCAGCTTTGCTGCATTCCATGGCTGCTCTGGCTGCAGGCCACTTATCAAGAAGCCAGCCCCATCACGACATGGCCGCAGCGAAACATTATTCTCTAGCTCTGCTCGAATTAAAGGAAAGCCTTTCAGATCCCGTTGTTGCACGGGCAGACTCAACTCTAGGAGCATGCCTTCTCCTGTGTGTTTATGAGGTGAGTTTTGACGTCTGTCTAATATATAATTCATTCGCTTATACTTTGCAGATATCGCATTCTCAGAACCCACTTTGGCTCGATCATCTCACTGGAGCCAGGGACTTGATTCTGTTCAGAGGTGGGCCGCGGAGCAACGACTATCTCACGCGATTTTTCTCTTTCCTTGACGTTTCAGGCTCGCTCTCTTCCGGGGCTGGGCCTCTCATTGAGGGCAATTATTGGCTTGACGGTGGCGACGCAGAAGGCTACGAAAATTCTAAGCTGCTACGGTGGCCTTACTATGATTCTGGCAACGTGATGGTGAATCACTTTCATCAATTAATGATTTTTATGGCGCAGCTGTCTCGTCTCTCATCTGAGTCGATGGGCAAACTTGGCAGCAATCATCCCGATATCATCCAGCAGAGAGCATACGACATTCGCGATGAGCTACTAGCCTGGTGGCAGAGCTGTCCCCCAGCTTTACGGGACCAAAGCAATGACTGGAGAAGACAAAGTCGTCCTCGCAAGCTAACAGTACCGGAGACCCTAGAGGAAGAGGCATTCTCGAGCACTAAATCTTGTATGCAAGGATGCATTATCTACCTCAACCATATACTCGATCCCCTAGGCCGTGGACCGCAGAAATTTGAGGTGATGGAAGCTATAAAAGACATTTTAGAGATCGCGAGAGAGATCCCGGAAGGTTATGGCTTAGAGATGGGAATCTACTGGGGATTGTTCATGGCTGGCGTGGCTATTTTCAACGATGTTGTAGCCGAAGACTTGATTCGGCGGAGCATGAAAGCCGATCCTACCTCGAGCATCTACGTGAGTAGACAATTGATTCCTTCCAGTATCTAACTAACATACTTTTAGCATGCAGATCGTGCATTAGAATTGCTCGAAGTGCTCTGGGGACGACAGCATCGGTATGGTGCGAAGTACGATTGGAGAGAAGTACAAGTCCAAATGGGAATTCAGATGTAAGTTCGTTTAGCCACGCTACCAGGAGACATCTAACAGGCAGCGTTAGCTTCATTCTTGCTTGAGAGATGCACATGACCCGATCTTCATACGGGATTATCCCAGAACCAGCAAACGTGTCGTAGCATTGCATATCTGCACGACCAAACGTATCCGCGTCGGGCATTCGGCCTCGGAATTTCCACGCCTAATTCCGCGTACCTGCATCACGCTAAGCACCACGGTGAACTTCAGAAGAGGAGCTTCGAGCATCAACCATACATCTATATATGGGTAGAGCTCTTCATCTTGATCGTCGAAATTCATGAAGCTTGCAATGTGTAAATGCACGACAACTCCCGAAGAGACACAATCGACTCGATAATTGATTACAGTACATCCTCATGCTATCATGTCTTCCATACTATTGACAGGAGGCACAGGCAAGATATCCAGTCGTATCACTCCTATACTCTCCTCGAACGGCAACACCATTCTCGTCGCCTCACGAAGTGGAACAACTCCAGATATCTCCCACTCCGTTGGAGTGAAGTTTGACTGGCTTGACCCGGCAACCTATGGCAACCCCTTCTCACACTCCCAAATCACTGCAATCTTCCTGGTCGCACCGCCGATCATGGACTGCCTTCCTCCCATGAAAGCCTTCATCGATATAGCTGTTGAGAAGGGTGTGAGGAGATTCGTATTGCTGAGTGCTAGTGTTTTGGAGGCTGGAGACGGCCCGATGATGGGACAGGTGTCAAAGTACCTGTCTGGCCTGGGAGTTGAGTGGGCCGTATTGAGGCCGACTTGGTTCATGGGTGTGTCTTCCTCTCTCCTCCATGACGATACTTTATACTGATTATGGTACAGAGAACTTCTCCGAAATGCAGCATCTCTATTCTATCAGAGATGCGGACAACATCGTCACAGCAACGGGCGAAGGCAAACTTCCGTTCGTGTCTGCCAATGATATTGCCGCTGTTGCGTTTCGCGCGCTCACCGACGAGAAGCCGCATAACACTGATTATCTCCTCCTTGGGCCTGAGTTGTTGTCATATGACGATGTAAGCAGTCTCTCTGATTCGCGTCTCGAATTTATGTTCTGACATTACTTTCAGGTAGCCGATCTCTTGACACAGAAACTTGGGAGGAAAATCACGCACGTGAAGATCAGCGAGGACAACCTAGCAAAGGGGATGTCGACTTTCGGAATTCCAGAGGATTATGCGAGAATGCTTGCAGAGCTCGACACAGCTGTCAAGAACGGACAGGAAGAGAGGCTGAACAGTGTTGTTCTAGATATTACCGGACATTCACCAACTAGGTTTGAAGACTTTGTAGAAAAGTGTGTTGAGAGTGGGGTGTGGACAAAGAAGTAAACGAGTAGACTAGATGTCTGGAATAGATTTTATATTACTATATCTATAAAGATTATGTTCATTATCTAAATACACAGTCTACCTCTCATTACGTTTGAGACCTAAGATTAGAGCATTACACAACGGTAGCGTACCACTTAATCTCTTGCCCCGGCATCACCACAACAGGCGGTGTCGTCCCGTCTCGGCCTCTAAGACTGACCTGTCCGACCCCGTTCGCAAACAGCGTCCTGGTACTGGTATCGGCATCAAACATCACATCCGAACTCGTCTTCACCAAGACACACATCGGCGTGACGCTCAAGCTTACCAGCGCCATGCCCAACCTATCTCCAGCACTAACGGCTTTACCGACCGGGACACGGATCACCTCGAAGGCTGCAGAGATATTGGACGGTGGGATATTGACCGTACCAAGTGTCTCCCACACATAGTGCGGCGTGAAGAAGTTGCTGTTGTTCTGGTAGCGGAAGATTGTGACGGTGAGGTTTCCGGTTGGGTTGTCGCCGGCGACGTTGACGCCTACTTCGGACAGGGTGCCAGTTTTGGAAGAGGCCCATGTTTGGTATAGTTGGTAGGTGGGCAGGTTGCAAGTCGGTGTCCAGGCGGCGACTTCTCCTGAGCTGTCCGTGGCTGTTGTTGCACGGCCGGAGGAAGAGACGGCCGTTCCTGGCGTGAAGGAGACGGAGAAGGTTTGCGTGGGTGAGCAGTCGAGGTCGTTGACTGTGCCGTCTGTGTTGAAGGAGAGTAGTTGGATTTGGTGGCCGTGAGCAGCCTCCCTGGTCCCTGATAATGGGGCACTGCTGACGAGGTCTGCGATGTGCAGGTACGATGTTGGGCCTCCCGATGGGCAGGGAAGGGATAGCACTCCGTTGCTTTGCCCGCCGCATGTGTCTGCACTGATGATTTGGCGTTTCCATGGGCCGGTTATGCTTTTAGAGCGGTACATGATGAGGAGTGTACCCGTGCAAAATCCACAGGTGTTAGAAGCGGAGATGTAGAAGTAGTCTCCTCGTTTAAAGATATCCGGGGACTCGGCCTCATAGTCGACGAGATCTACGGCGACACTCACAACGTGAGATACACTGCCTGTTGTGTTGAGCATCGAAGGCACGAGTTCTTGGAAGTAGATGGATTGGTTAAATGGAGGCCAAATGGATGCTCCAGTAGTCGTGAAGTCGATCAAGGAGTACGCAATGTACCCGGTGCCATTGATTGTCTGAACGCTGAAATCGCCAGCTTGGAAGGGACCCGGAGGTTGGAAACCAACCAGTGCTCTGTCTTGAAGCATAGTGTATCCACTGGTGGGACTGCTGCTTGTGAAAAGGAGATAACCAGGAGAGGCTTGGTTCACCCAGAGGACATAGTTGTTGTTTTGCTCGCTGTAGACGATGTGAGGACGACCACAGTTTCCCGAAAGAGGTACCGAGCAGAGTGTTCGAATTGTTGCGGTATTGGGATCGAAGAGAAAGCCATTGAAATGCCAGGTCTGAAGGTCAGATGAGGAATAGGACGTTATACCACAGAAGGCTTCTCCACAACCGAACGGAAGGCCATACCAGATGTAGGTGCCTCCCAGAAAGTCTATCTTCGCGGATGTGAGGTCAATCGCATTTCCATCAGTATCGAATTGATAATGGATGGAGTTGCTAAATGTTGCTGTAACAGAGGCAACAGCTGAAGTTGAAGTTATAATTGTACCAAGAAGACAGAAGAGAATGCTGCTTGTCCACATCTTGAATAGGTTATGAAACAGAGTGATGAGAAAGTGAGGTACAATTTCCCCACAGAAGAGAAGTGCGGGGAACTGGATTTATACTCATTTTTAGAGTTAAGAACTGAACAGATTTTCGTGGGGACAAAGTTTCGTGGGGACAAAGTCGATCTACGTCTGGACCAGAGACCGGGTTCCGGTGGCAGTAGCTGGCAGTTGGAGACGGGACTTGGCCCAGGCCCTGATGAGGGGGCGACATTGACACTGGCAGCGGGATATGAGACTGAAATGGAAGCACTTTGTCTTCTGCATGAGGTTCTATTGACGCTATGTGCGGAGAAGGTGGACGGCATGGTGGTGGATTTTGTCTGATGTGGACGCCCCGCGAGGGATTACCTGGAATCCCCACATCCCAGTTTAGTGGGGTCACGTGCCAACTTCAGAGCCCTCGGTGCAATCTCTACGAAGCATCAAACGTGGCCAAGCAGAACCTAAATAAATAGTTACCAGAGATAGAAAAGTACGAGCATCCCCCTCAGCACGCCTAAGTAGACGTCCTGGCTCATGTTTGCCAGCTAGAGCGAGCACCTAATGCAAAGAGATCAGAAGGATCTGAGGCGAGAGCGCTTCCAGGAATCTCCAAGACGACACAAGAATCAAGAAAGTGACAACAAGAGAACCAATATTTCACCTTGCAGAGCCAGTGGCAGAAAGGTCGGCCTGGATGATATCAAATATATCACGTGATTGCGGATGGTGCCAGCAATCAGGAACCTAAGAGTAGATCAACCTTAATTTCAGCCTCATCTGCTCTATTAAAAATATAAAAAAATTGTCATGATCAAGGAAAGTGTCTTTTGTGGTAAGTGCCCACTCATTTCGTATAATGTCTGCTTTCGTGGAGCTCGCAAGGCAAGGCGCAAACATCCTCTATCCGTCTCGGCGATTCATCTTTGGCTTCAAGCATGTCTCGATGAAGTTATTCTGATGGCTTGCGGTCTCGTTTCCTCACGCTTTTCCACACTCTTGGGATCTGAAAGATGGGGTCGGGTTTTCTGGTGGCGCTTTCGCTTAAATCGTTTTAGTTCCCGACGCGGACCTGCACCGAGCTGATGAGTTGCTCCTCGCTGCTACCCATCAGCCATCAACATCACCTTTGCATCCATCAAATCTGCGCGTCACGCGTAGCATTAGATTCTCTTATACCATTCTTCTCTCCATCTCACGACTGCGCCGCGACGCCTGTGCTTTGTTCCCTAAGATTGAATCAAATCACAACAACAACCGCCCGACATGAATCACGGTTGACCAAGACTCGCATTCCGACCACCCAGCAGCATCGCAACCTGACTTGCAGATCTTCTTACAGCAGGACACAGAGATTCGATCCACCTCGCCATGCCAGCAAAGCGCAAGATTGATACTTTCGACCCCAACAAGTCCGACTCGAACGACACAGACTTCGACCCTACAGAAGTGAGAGTATCAGTCAAGAAATCACGAAAATCTTCTTCGAAAAGGAGTTTAGGCGGACGAAAGACCAAGAGAGCGAGATACGGAGGCTCGGACGTGGATGATGATGTTGAGGACAGCTTGTTAGAAGATTCCTTTTCCAACGGGACAGACGAGGAAGACGAGGAGGTAGAAATGAACGAAAAGACTGGCAGGGCGATCCGAAAGGCCGCGAAGAAGGCGATCAACTACGATGAGGAGTCTGAAAATAGCGATATTGCTGAGGTTGTTGGCGATATCGATGAGAGCGACCTCGATGAGCCTATTCTGAAGAGTAAACCGCGGCGCCAGGGCAGACCGTCTAGAGAGACTCCCGAAGAAGTTGATGAAGAGTCCGACGCAAAGCCAAAGCGATCGAAGATTGTGAAGTTGAAGGTCAATACCCCTCAGACGACTCGGACAACAAGAGGAGCCAGTGCACGACTGCGAGGGAGTACAGAGCCAACGTCTGCTGGCCTGCCTAGAAGGAGCACACGCGCACATACCGAAGAAGGCGAGGAGCCGGTTGCTTTGTCGAATTCGGGGCATCATATCATACGTCCGGGCCACAGCCCAGAACCGATTGGCCGGGCAAGAGCAACAAGAGGATCCAAGGGGGTAAAGCAACCAGCCTCTACAATCAAAGAGGAAATCCACGAATCAAGCTCAAACGAGCAGCAGGGCGAAGACGTTACGATGGCAACCGAGATTGCTGGTACAGATGATCAAGATGATGAGGCAATTGACAACTCAGACCCAGCTCCTGAGGCTGATGATAGCATGCACGATGAGCTTGCAGAGCCTGATGAGGGCGGTGCTCAGCCAGCAGTCGTTGACGATGATGACGACGATGACGATGATGTGCCTGTGGCACGTAGCGGACGCACACGAGGTTCGAGGGCCGGACTTCCGGCCCCAGAAGAAGAAGAGGAGGTGGCAGAGGCAGCACCAGCCGGCGGATCCAGGCGCTTGACTCGAGGCTCAAAGTCCAAACAACAGAAGAGTGGGGCTGAAGCCAGCAGTGACTTCGAACCTGTTGATGACGCCTCGGAAGAGGAGATATCCGCATCTGACGCAGAGCCCAGGAAAGGGAAGAAGGATGATGCGTCCGAATCCAGCCATGCGCGCCGAGGAAGGCGCGCAGCTCAAGCGAAATCGAAAAGCAGTTCTCGAAGGCGCGGTAGCCCAGACTCAGCTGACGACGAGCTTGACAAAGACGAAATGGCAGAGGAATTGGAAGACCTCACAGCGGGCAATCGCAAACGCCGCCGTGCCAGAGAAGCATCAGAAATAGTGTATGAACAACGGAGAGGCCGAGAACGCAAGAAGGTCGATTACAGTATCAAGCCGATGGACCAGATATACGCCCAGGACGAAGACGCAGACGATGCAGCGCCCACACCTACGAAGAGAGCCAGAGGAGGGCGCAGCGGGGCAAGTCAACCTTGGGAGCGAAATCTGTATACAGCATTTGGACCTTTTGGAGGCGGCGGAGGTCCTGCTGCAGTTATTGGAGGCCCGTGGGGCACTGGCGCCGCTGGTGGTGTCGATTCCGATAGTAGTGATGATGAAACGATGCAACGTCCATCTGGCGTGGGTGGAAACGTTGGCATGACCCCAACGTCTGCTTTCCCGCCGGGCGGTCTCTTACCTGGGCTTGGACAGACGAACAACACCGACGCTATGGCTGCCCTTTCAGGAACCCCAGCGAACCTTGGGAAGATCAAGAGCCAAAAGGCATTGGCTGATGCTGATCCTCTCGGTGTTGATCAGAATGTCGACTTCAGCAAGGTCGGTGGACTTGAAGGCCATATCGACCAACTCAAAGAGATGGTTCAGATGCCTCTACTGTATCCTGAGCTCTTCCTCAAGTTCCATGTTACTCCTCCACGTGGCGTCCTGTTTCATGGACCGCCAGGTACTGGTAAAACCCTTCTTGCGAGAGCTCTTGCTGCTAGTGTCGGCTCTGGAGGCAGAAAGATCACGTTTTACATGCGCAAGGGCGCTGATGCTCTTAGCAAGTGGGTTGGTGAAGCCGAGAGACAGCTAAGATTGCTGTTTGAGGAGGCAAGAAAAACCCAACCTAGTATCATTTTCTTTGATGAGATCGATGGGCTTGCGCCGGTGCGGTCCAGCAAACAAGAGCAAATCCATGCTTCTATCGTGTCGACCTTACTTGCACTGATGGATGGCATGGATGGCCGTGGACAAGTCATTGTGATTGGTGCTACAAACAGACCTGATAACATCGACCCCGCCCTGAGACGACCAGGTCGATTTGACAGGGAGTTCTACTTCCCACTTCCAGATCTGGAGGGTCGCAAGTCTATACTCAATATCCACACAAAGGATTGGGGCATTGACGAGTCCTTCAAGAATTCGCTTGCCCATGTCACCAAAGGCTACGGCGGAGCTGACCTACGTGCCCTTTGCACCGAAGCTGCTCTAAATGCCATTCAAAGAACATATCCACAGATATACTCGTCAAATGACAAGCTTATCATCGATGCCAATAAGATCAAAATCACGGCTAAGGATTTCATGCTCTCCGTGAAGAAAATGATCCCCTCTTCGGAGCGATCGACATCATCTGGTGCTGCCCCTCTCCCCAAGGGCATCGAACCCCTATTGCGAGATCAACTCAAGAAGATCGAAGCTATACTGGACGGCCTGATCCCTATCAAGAAGAAAACAACGGCTCTCCAAGAGGCAATGTATGAACAATACGAGGACGAGGATCAAGGATTTGGGCGTGAGACCCTTCAGCAAGAATTTGAAAAGTCCCGAGTGTTTCGGCCCAGATTACTCATTGGTGGCGAGCCTGGCATGGGGCAAACGTACCTTGGTGGCGCGATTCTGAACCATTTCGAGGGTTTACATGTGCAAAGCTTCGATTTACCTACGATATTCAGTGACTCGGCAAGAGTAAAGCCCCTTTCACCGTGATCCCGAGCCTTGCTAACAATGCTAGTCACCGGAAGCTGCTATCGTACAAATGTTTGCTGAGGTGAAACGCCACAAGCCCAGTGTTATCTACATCCCTGGCATCGAGACTTGGTATCACACTCTCAGTGATGCCGTAATTACTACATTCCTCGGTCTCCTTCGTGCAATCCCTCCTACAGATCCTGTTCTGGTGCTTGGCATCACGGACTCACCTACTGACAAAGCGAGTCCCGAAATGCTTCGAGATCTGTTCGGATTCTCGAAGAACAACCGCTTCATGATTGAGCGGCCATCAAAGGTATGCAAACTACATCTGTGCAGCCTTGAATTGCATTGACATTTGACAGCGACACCGCCAAGAGTTCTTTTCTACTATCATAGAATATGTCAAGAAGGCGCCAAAAGACTTTCCAGAGCCGATGGATCGCAAGAAAAGGAAGCTCGATGTACTCGAGATTGCACCTCCACCACCACCTAAGCCGCCTACCAAGGAAGAAATCAAAGCACAGAAGAAGAGGGACCATCAATTGCTGAACATGCTAAAGGTTTCAATTCAGCCAATCATGGACCAGATACAACGGAAGTACAAGAAATTCCGAACTCCGGTCATTCCACAGAGTCAGATCCAGTATCTGTTCGACGAGAAAGATCCCAACTTTGTTCGCCCGGATATCCCTCAGTTCCGTCCTTTCGAGGTGGACACAGATAAGGACGGTGTTACGGGACTTCGCGAGACCGCTAGCGGCAAGTTTTTCTACAATTTGGAGACAACGACAATCGAGGAACGTTTATCAAATGGATTCTACGCTCGTCCAAAGGACTTTGTGGCAGACATTCGATCCCTTGCCAAAGACTCCAAGCATATCGGTGACAAGGAGCGGACATTGAAAGCAAACGAACTCCTTGCTAATGTTGAAGTCGACCTTGGTGCTATCGAAACCAACCCAATATATGCCGATTGTGAAAACGTGTATCAGAGGCAGCTGCAGAGAAGCAGGGAGCGTGAGGAGAAAGCTAAGAAGCGTGCTGCGGAGGAAGCAGTGTTTGATTCGGTTGTGAGGTCAGATCTACCCGAGGGCGATGTAAACTCGATCAACTCCCAACAGGTGTCTTCGGGGCCACTGACACTTGGCGAACCAATTCCTGGTAGACTGCAGACTTCATTGGCGAATCCTTTTGCTCCTCTTCGCGCCTCCAGCGGTCTCTCTAATGGCTACTCAGCTGACAATGAACACAATCGTTCCCATAACGGAAATTCTGTGCCGTCACGGAGCGGTGACGATATTCAGATGGGTGGGACAGACGAGTCTGAGTCACTAGGGATGCAGCCTCCCCAACATCCTAGCAATTTGAGCGGTCCGTCCAACTTATCAAATATTGGCACCACCAAGCCGAACACACAAATTTCACAGATATCGGCCTTTCAAGAAATCTCTCACGATACGTCTCCGAGGGACTTGCTCAACGATGCTTCGACGACCACCTCAGGAAAGAAGACTTCGGATGGGTGGAGCACTCAAGCAACAAATGGCATCAGCCACCAAAACTCATCAAGCCCCATAGAAAGACCCGCTCATGATTCGGAATTGCCAGATACTCAACGAAACACACAGACAGACACGAGTAGCGAAGAATGGGCTCATTCGCAAGCCCATGGCTTGGCACGTGGAACCCTACGACAAAGCTTTCCTTCGCAGACACCAAGCTCGGGCAGCCAGCCATCTCAGAATCCTGCGGTGCCATCATTTAGCGCACCTCCTCGCATGCCAGCGCCGACATCTCGCCCTGCGGGCCTTGCCAACCTTCTCAACGACTCGCCCGTTGAGCCTACGTCTTCTCAAGCCTCGTCCCAAAAAGACTTGATCATCGATGACTTCTTTGTGGAGGATCTGCTCAAGAGACTTGTGGAAGGTTCAAGTGGGTGCTCAATTGAGCAACTGGAACAGATCAATCGTGAGCTGATGGAGACTCTATGGAGGCTGAGAGGGGAGTACAACCGCAACCAAGTTGCGAATTCGTTGGTCAGTGTTTTCAACGAAACTATCACGGATATCGAGGAGATGCAGAGGGTCCTGCAGGCCAGTCAGCCTTAATCAACAGAAGATCGGGCCTACCTAGTTTTGGGTGCTATAAAGGAGTCAGCGAAGCATGGGCTTCGTTTGCGTATATTGAGATTGAATTTTCACCCTTGTACTCTATTGCATAGCACCAAGAAGGTGCATTGTCTGTTTGCATAAGAATAGATAGGATGGCTGGAACAGCTTTAGGTGCCATCTTGAGGGATGGAAGTCATCGCTTTCATTCTCATCACCACCATGTGAAACCAAGTCAGGATTCATGCCTCCCTCGTACCCCAAACGCTCAACCAGAGTTGATATTGAGGGTTTCAATAGATGATTGGGACAAGCACATTTAAGGATCGATTTTGAATCATATCGGGGCCGAGAGGTACTGGAAGCCCCCATTGATGTACTGTACACGATAGAGATTCTATACAAGCACTCCTTGACACTAATTGTTATACTGCAATGCCTGCCAGCATGCGGTCTAAAAGAAACATTACATTCAATACCTTCGCACAGTTCGCACTTAGGTATCCCTATCCAATTTACAGTCAACTTTGATTTGTGCATTATTCACATGTTCTCACTACACCATTCCCAAATCCTCGCACTATGCTGCCTATACCAAATTTCAGTCCGTTAGCCCATAACGCCTCGTTCAGTGTATAACAATCAGATAACACGTCTTCAGAAGGGCAATGATCTAGCATATTGTATTTAGATACACTGATTACTCCAATATATTTCTTCAATCACACGAGATTACATTTCTCGTCATTCTTCAGCCCCATTCTAACTACTTGTGTGCCGCTGCTGCTTGAGAATATTCTCCTTACAACACCTCTAGGTCCCCAGGTCACACATTCCCCCTGGACCATCAAATTAGCATGTATAACTCCTAAATCATTAAATGGGGTGTGGGCGTGAAGAGATTGGAACTCAAACTATATGCATATTTCCTGGAATGCCCAAGGCGCTAAGCTTTGATACGGACAAACAGCAAGGTTAGGTGAGATAATCTTACCCGGAGAGCCCAATAATGCACACAGGCATCAAACAATTGTTCCCCGAATTCTGGCAGTATCGAGCCATCCGGCTGGGTAACCAAGAATCTAAGATCCCTGGTACCATCTGTTGTATACCATCGGTTAAGTGTAACCCTCAAACTATTTGCATTATGGTCTATATGTCCATCGGAGTATATCGCGCTCGACGTTTCTGCTATGCGGTCGACGTAATGGCGAAATGCCAGTAAGGTTTGGTCACTGGGTCTGCCCCACGACGGATTGCCGCGCCCATGCGGCGAGACTTGAGGCCAGCTCCGATTAATTTTGGTCACGATCCCATCAGCAATGCCGTGGGGCTCAAGACTTAGATTCGTGGTCAGCTTACATCGGAGAGGGGGTTAGGGAACAGGGCTACCTGAAAAAAGCCTTCGTATCGTTGCAGATATACAAGAAAGCTCTCCACTCGTCAGCATCAATGCTGAGCTCTCCCCGCGTGAGGATATAGAAAAGTAGAACGTGTTCTGGTATGGGACCATTCATGGTATCTATTGCGAGCTCCAGGATATGGGTGGTAAGATAATCTCGGATTTCGTTGAACCTCACGCAAGCTGGTCTGCTGGGAATCTCCTGAGGTATTCGTGGGAGAGGCTTTTCTATTGGGAGGGCTTGTGCCTGTTGGCCAGCAATTGTAAGAAGCTGTTGCAGATAAGTCAGGGTTGCTGCACGGATGCCCCTTGCCGTTTTCCGTCTCTGGTTCTCGAGCTTGATGTCTTTCTGTTCGTCTCCGGACATAGTCCCGTTAATCTCAACGTCATGAAGGAAGGGACGGTAAGCCCATTGTTGGTTTTGGCTGAGAACCCCTTTCGAAGGCAAAGGTTCATATTGCGTTATCATTTCGAGGATAGCCCACTGTTTCACATGAGTGCTCCGTGAGCCGTATCTATTGTCATTTGTTAGATCGTTTTGATGATTTTGGAATTACTGACTTTTTAACTGTATAATAGTTAGCAAAGTGAGATCAACAGAGATTGTGACGGCTGAGAGCTTCCAATTTGCCAAGGCTTCTTGGATTGAACAATTTGAAACAGCGTGAGCCATTGCTCTGCGTACAGTAGTTCTACACGTCCTCCAAGTAATCTTCAGTACTTGCATGCCCCCAGACACCTGGAACAATCAAATCCTGATTGTGACTCACAAACCACTCAAATGTCCCAGAGCTTTTAGTACACTCAAAGGAGACCGGCGATGTCTGCAAGGTGAATGTGACGCTGCTGTACACAGAGCTAATGGTGGGGCCTCGTACTTTGGTACTTCCCAGAAGGAGACATCGGGTCTTTGGATGGCGGAAACAATGGCGGCGGGAGAGACTTACCATGGACATGCCAGAAATCTTTTTGTTGCATATCGCAATAATAAGCTGCTGGAATGAGGGACTGGACATGGTGTCAAAGTTTACTGGAAGAGGTCTTAAGGTGGGTTTGCTCTGAATGTATGATCGTGTATTAAAGTCTTGACTAGAACACTATCAGTAAGAAACACTTCCTTGGGTATACCGGCAAATTTACACTGCCATACCACCAGCGGGGTGACTGTGGTCGCCTAAATCCCTACTTGGTTCCTGCAGGCCTGACATACATCCCCCAAAAAGCTATCATATGTTAGAAAAATCTTCGTGATACATTTCCATTGTTGTTACGGCATTTTCGAGAGAAAATCCCCTTCCAGCTGTTAGCACGTTTAGGCATTCTCAAGGACAGAGGGACTTACATCTCGCTGTTTCGTTCATCCTCAAAATAAGGCTCTTCTGACGTTATGAGTCTTTGGTTTAACGATGATAGCGCATGCTATTATATCTACTTTAGGTAATCGCCACAAACTCGACCAGAAGTCACGCACGGCAGTCTCATGCAGCAGCACAGTTGCAAACCTCAGAATTTCGACTGCTCGCTCAGCCGGAGTCAAATTCATGCTCATCAGCGGTTCGACGTTCTCGAAGGCGAGGAAAATGAAAGCAGGGGAGGTACGATACTTCGACGAATGAGCAATAGAATCTTCGAAAATTTGAGGGAAAGAGAGCTAGGAATTGCATTTTGGAGCTGGCAGACAACCCCAGAGCTGAAGATTGGCGACCAAAAGAGAGTGTTTTTTTTACCGTGCAGCCATGATAGAAATTGATATCTGGCTCGGGCAATCCACCAAAAAGGGAGTTCCGACCACTCCTGAACACCAACACGATCTTCTCCGAAGCGCTGATGAATTCTCTTTGTATTCTTTCCTTTGCAGCCTGAGCATCCATACCGGCACGAGCCCGAAACCGTGCCAGGATCTTGTTCTCGTATCGATAATGGCCTGATCCAGCTCTTTCCTCGGGAGCAATTTCTGTCCTGGATTAGAGGGGGGAGTCAGTGATTGCTCGATCAATTTGATTCGACAGGGGACAAAGTCCTTGGAGGATTCATAAGACAGGTCAGAATAGGAACATTGAACTCTTCCAACGCTTACCACTACAACAAATTAGCAACATATTTTGGGGGAAGAGCGAGAGCGGGGAGCTGAAACTCGGAGCTGGCCAGGAGAACGGGAAGCTCAAGGGAACAAAGAGGTATGTTGCTTACGGTCCCTGCATATAAGGCATCCCACCATGTCCATCCATAACTGCTTGCTAAGAATAAGGATGCCAGCCTCAGTGCTGGTTGAATCGCGTCCCATACAGCATCATTGGAAGCCTCAACCGCAACGTCAATAACATTCTATTCAGATACGAAGTGCCAACTCACTTCCCAGTATCCTGACCTTCCATTGCCAAGGGGATATCTCGCAATATGAGCCTGTGTACTGGGTCCGTCCAGCCATCTTGGCCTGAGATAGAATGGGTGGATAGGATATGTATCCGGTATGACGGGCACGGGATCCTTTAAAAATGCAGCAAATGCTTGCATGAGCTCGAGATCTGCAGCATCCCCCAGGCCTTCGTATTTAGCATGTTAGGCAAAGCTGTGGGGTATCTCTCTTCTTACCACGGAGTCGCCCTCGCTGATATGGAATCATAAACGCATACCAGTCATTGTCTGCAGCATATGTGAAAGGACCCGGGAACAGAGGGGTCAGTCCACTTTTCAATGGTACAATTCCATGAATGATATCATGTTTGGGTCCGACCGGCTACTTGTCAAGGTGATTAGCACTTGCTCGCTCAGAGGCCAATGATGCAGGTTCTCCAATACGTACATGGCCATATTTCTCGGCCAACTCGGTTTTTGGTCTTTGGGAAGGAGGGTAGAAGAGAGCCATCAAATGTAGCAGCTCAATCGAGGACTTTGTGTGCTGAATGGGTAAAGAAGGTCAACACTCAAGAAGAAGAAGAAGAAGAAGTGATGTTGATGAATATTGTTGTGCTATGCTTATCGGAAGGAATGAGTTTGTTGCCCATTCCTCAGTGCGTAGGAATGAACGCGTTGTCAGCCCTCAGTCTTCTTGTACCGAAACTGGAAAAATAGAGTTCTCGGAACATCACAAATTCTACTAACTTCGGAAATGAAAGAGGAAATATGAGTGACGGACGGGGATCTATCTGTTGATGATATCACAGCTTCGATTTTGCGACTTCTTTCTTCTCATCAGCTCTCATCCTATCCCTCACAATCCTCCTCAAAATCTTTCCAGAAGCGGATTTGGGTATCACATCAGTGAATCGAATGCCTCCTCTTAATTGCTTGTGATTGGCAACCTTTGGAGTAATCCATTCCTGGATTTCTTTCTCCAGAGCTGAATCCACGATTTCGCTTGCCGATGCCGTTTTCACGACGTATGCTCGAGGTATTTCTGTGGCGCGGGATTCATCATAGACGCCGAGCACACATGCATCAGCCACTTTCTCGTGGCTCACCAGTATGCCTTCGAGCTCGGCGGGAGCAACTTGAAGCCCCTTGTACTTGATCAATTCCTTTAGACGATCAGTAATATAGAAATCTCCATCTTCGTTTTGGTATCCAATGTCTCCTGTTTTCAAAAATCCATCTGGCGTCATCATGTTTTCTGTGGCCGTGGGATTGTTGAGATAGCCTGCACACACATGCGGGCCTTTGACCCAGATCTCTCCGGTCTCTCCAATGGGTACTGGTTCTTCAGATAGTGACATGATCTTGGCCGACATGTTGGGCAAAAGGTTGCCTATGGATCCAATCTTGCGTCTCCAATCGTCTGGCTTCTACAAATTCATTAGGACCATATT
>Ga0302140_10003881_pt1 | contig 19105 bp, 26 predicted proteins | sample I_Bog_E1_1_FD_202095 | JGI IMG/M metagenome (GOLD analysis project Ga0302140, IMG submission 202095) | Peat permafrost microbial communities from Stordalen Mire near Abisko, Sweden - I_Bog_E1_1 | ecosystem: Environmental > Terrestrial > Soil > Wetlands > Peat | place: Sweden: Abisko, Stordalen... | reverse complement strand
AAATTAAAGAGAGAATCTCCATTTAAAGATTTTCAGGAAGACCCTGATTTTAAAATAAAAAAATTTAAAAATCAAACTAATTCTTTAATTTTTAAAAGTTGTTGATATTTTAATTCTTATTTTGTATATTTTTATTTCTTAAGAAAATATTTACTCTTTTTGAGTTGATACGCATTAAAATCATATTTAGTTTTTTGAAATATATTTCTGAAAAAAAATTAAATTTTGGAAAAACACGTCAATTTTGATGGCGCACTGATTTTTTGGATTTACGAATTTTTTTGGGTTTTAAGTTTATTATTTGTTATTTTGATGAAAAATCGAAAATTTTACTATATAAGATCACATAATTTTTTCATTCATTTACATAATAAAAAACAAAAAGTATACATAATGAATTCTTCAATTTTTAAAATTTCTTCATTTAGGGCAGTTTGCAACCCCATTTTAAAAAGGACCTTATGACCAGGAATCAAAATTATTTTAATCTGGTACATTTCTTCGCTATGACTTAGATAAAACATTCCTCCCAGACTAAAATGACTGCTTCCTTTCACCAATTCCATTTCTTGATGAGGCTTTAAATCAATAAGGGTTGGGAAATATTTCTTCAATTCCATCACTCCTTTAGCTATTTTTTTGTTTAGATCAAAAATATCGCTTCTTATAATATTTTGATGTTTCCTGGCTCTCCATAGTTTTCTAAATTCATCAACTCTTATCTCTCTCCATTCGAAATATTTATTAATTGTTGTTGGCAGGACAAATCGTAAATTAAAATTTTCGTTTTGCCATCTTTTTTTATTAAAAAAATGATAAATAAATATTTAAAATTAAAAAAGATTTACCTCCATGAATATTCGGATATTAAGAGAGGAAAAGGTATTTCCATAAAATCCAGAATAAGTTCTTGTCTAATTTGTCCCATCCCTTTGATTTCAGAATCAATCACCTGCGGTTTCGTCCAAAGACTTAATCCTTCATCTCCGATATAACAAATTTCCCCCTCCACTATTTTTTTGCTTGATTTATTGGTCAAATACAAAGAAATTTGTAAAAAATCCTTTCCCATTTCATTCTTTTCCTTATTTGCTATACATCCAATTTGCAGCAGGTCATTTTCAAATATGCTAGCTTTATTTTTTAAGCATCCGATTTTTAATTTTGTAAGACTTTGTCCAGCAACTTTTGCATGTTCGAAAATCCGATGATCAATTTCAATTATCTTTCCCCTAAAATTTTGATCTGATAAATAATAAACTTTTGGGTTCTTTTCCTTCTCCATGCCCCGATTCTCTTTATTAATATATTGGTTACGATTTTGCACCAGGTTAGAAGAAATCATAGGAGTCTCTTGATCAATAATTTCAATCGCTTGTTCCAATTTATTAGGTTTTCTACTTTTTTTCAAACTCATAAACTCAGACAACTTCAAGGGTGCATACTTGGATTCAATTATATTTGAGGAATATCTAAGCCCACTTTTCTTACTGTCAGGTAAATTGTTCAAACTATAACCTTTGTATTTATTTTTATGATTATCATCGAGTAAGTTATTTCGCATAGGTCCGAAAATTTGGGTTTGTGAGCCTTCCAGTTTCAGTGATTTTCCTAAATCCGAATTAGCCAAAATTTCATTTTCTTTGATTTTGAAAGGTTCGAAAATTTTTACCCTTGAAATTTTTCCCAGATCACCATTAATTCCCTTTTTTTCATCAGATTTTTCAATGAAATCAGATTTCATCAATTTTGATTTTTCAACTAAATCAGATTTAATTAATTTCGAATCTTTTTTTCTCGGTTCGCTGGCGAATTTTTTTTTACTATCATTTGATTTCCTTTGATTATTTTCATTTTTTGCATTTTTGACATCTGACCTGACACTATTTTGCATAGAATTCGTAAGACTTATTAAATCAGAATCCTCGAATTTCTTAAATTCTTCATCTTTTATGATATCTTGACTGATTTCTTGTGGGCTTGTATGAGGGTCTATGCTTTCATTTCTCTCAACCAACTCATCCATGTAATTCTGATGATAAGTCCTTAAACTGTTCAATTCTTGATTCACCATTTTATTTGAATTTCTCAATTGATCATCCAAAATCAAATCTAATTCCTCAGTGGAACTGATTCTTGGGATTATGGGGATTTTTTTCAGATGTTCATGATCTTCTAATAACTTCAAATGGTTTTCATGAAGGATTGAGTGTTCATTGAAGAGACCATTATATTTGGCAATGAGATCCTCTTGAATTTGTTTGAGTTTACGAGGGTTCTCATTAAGGAGGCTCTCATATTCTTCTCTCAATTGAGCATATTCTGACATAATTCCCTCATGATTTTGACTCAAATCTTCATTTTTCTCCATTAAACCTTTATAAACCTGCATTAATTCCTCATGATTATGACTAAGTTTTTTTAATTCTTCAGTCAAATGTCCATTTTCTTCTATTAGTTTATTTTTGGCTCTCAAATCGTCATCTATGAGACTTGCTAAATTCACCTAATTTTTATTTTTGTTATCATAATTTTTATAATTTTCAAAACTGGGTCTTTTTTCCTTAAAATCTTGGGTCTTGCACTGCTGAAAATCTGAGAGGCCCCAAATTGGCTTGTTGTTCTACGTAATCTGGAAGACGCCCGCTCAAAATCCTCATTTTCCTCCTCTTCTTTTTTCTCTATGATCGGTCGAAAGGATTTGCAGAAGAATTCCGAAAGATTGCTTGGTTTAATCAAAATTTTTAATTCTTCAGGCTTCTTATCTTTCTCTTCTCTTTCAGAACTTTCTTCGGAGTTATTTATCTCCTTTTTTTCATATGATAATTGCATTTCGCTAGGGTTTTCATTAATGGCGAATTGTTTTTCCTCTCCATCCTCTTTAGCAAATTAATTAAATTATTCAAATAAATAATATAAACTCAGAAAAGAAGGAGTAGTCTCTTTATTAATGAAGATGCTAGGAGGGTTTTTAAGATAAAAAGAAGTCCTTTTGCCTTTTTGTTCCTCATTTGTTTCAATAGATTTTTTGTCTATGTTTTTGAACGAATCAGAACTTCTTCCAAAATCCCCAATGTTGGGATTTGTTTGATTTGTATTATTATCTTTCGTTAGATCCTCAATAATGAAGTTATCTCCAATATTCGGTTGACACAAAGAAAATTTATCAGGTTTTTGTAACAATCTTCAAAAAATTATTTTAACTAGTAATTTTTTTTTAAAAAAATTTTACAAAAGAGGTGCATGAATTTTCAAATAAGAGTTTCTATAAGTCAAATATGAAGAGAAACTTTTGGTAAAATCAGGAAGGTCATTTAAAAATAGATGTAATTCTTCTTTAATTTGAGAGAATCTGTAGTGATTAGGCAACTCACCTCCATGATAGAAGTCAGGGCCACTTTCAAATTGCTCCCAACCTTCAATCATCTGTTTAAGAACTTCTGAATGTTTCGCAAAAAGCTCTGGATCATAGTCAAACTCATTTGTGATTGTCTCAAAAACTTTTATGAGAGATCTCTTGACTTCTTCATAATTCTCAATGAATTTTTCTAAATATTTTATTGAGATTATGAATATTTAATTATTTGATTTAGGATTTAAAAACAACCATATTTTCCTTCAGTTGTTTGTTTTTGTAGTTCCTTCATTTCTTCGAAAAATGCAAGATTATTGAAAAATTGGAATTTTTCAGGTATGGTGATATTTTTGTTCATTTTTAACTCGATTGATCTTATTTTGAATATTTGCTCTTGATTTTTATCGAGAAAATCGGGGTAGATATATCCCCAGTTTAAAATGCATTCAGTGGCCAACGAATAAAAGTTTTCAAGATAATTTTTGTCTTCTGATTCTTGAAGTTTTTTATCTTTAAATTATTTTTCAATAAATAAAAGAAAGGAAACTTGGATTTTTCATCAGAAAAACTTCCATTTCTGATTTGCCATTCATGGCACAAAGACATATTAAATCCAGAATGTTATCAGCCACTTGTTGATTAAACGCATGATTATTCACCTCCATGCATTCTTTCACAAGCTTTTATTTAATATTTTAAAAAGAAATTAGAGAAAGAAAAACTCTTAAAGCCAAAAATCTCTTCAGAGGCTTTCCAGTGGTTTCATTGAGGACTTTATTTGAATAATCAATAATCTTTGTAATTTTGTCTCTTTTTATTTAAAGAAAATAATTCATTTATTTCTAAATAATTAAAAGATTGATATACCTTTCATCTTTTTCAACTGCTTCTAAACAAAGATGGTTGTTTGCAAATTCTTGCTCAGTAGAAATGGTTTTTTCGATAATATCCTCAAATATTAATTTGGGTGGAGGTTTCTCTTGTTTCTTAATTTTGGAACCCAATAATTTCTCATACTTTTCAATCAACGCGTTACTTGCACCTTTTTTCCCATGAAAATCATGGATGAAATTCTCCAAAAATTCATGGTTTTCTTGCAAAGTTTCTATTTTCTTTTTCTCATAATCAAAGAGATTCTTTGGGGTTTTTTTTTGCAAATCTTGTAATTTGAGAGAATCGAGAATTTTTTGTGCATTTGGTACATGGGTGGAAAAATCTATAAAGATTAATTTTTTAATGATGTGTTTTTTTCAAAATTTACCAAGTTCGTTATCAAAATCGTTTTTTCTCATTTCTTCAAGAAGAGAATTTTTCAATTCATCTGTAGATTTATTATAGCCATCAATATGTCGAAAATCCAGAAAATATACCATCGAATCTGGTAATACTTTGTTTTTTGTTTGCAGGTCGTGCAAAGCTTTTGAGAAGGTAATCGGTGATTGAAAAGTAGATGTAAATATTTTGTTGGGGACTGGATACCATTCTCCCCAATTCATTACACATTCCAAAGCTAATATAAAAAAAGTTTGGCCTTGTTGTTCCAGAGTCGCATCATCTTTTTAAACGTTATAATAGTTCAAATTATTATTATCCATTTATGATGTATATATAATACAATGGTCTGAAGAAAAAAAAGATCGGACTCGGCTTAGGTCATTCTCCCCAGAGGTGTAATTTGCTATCTCCAAGACTTGAGACAAGCATTGAGCTTCAACTTTTGCTGACAGTAAATTGCTTCTCAAGTCCATTGTGTCTTTTAAAAACTTTTCAATTTTTTATTTTTCTTTTAAAATATTTTAGTAAATTTACTTTGAGAGCTAAAACTTTCATAATAGCTTTTTCTTTGCTGGATAGGACATAAGAAATGGCTTGCACAATTGTTTGCATCATGTCCCTTAAGAAAATTTAAAACATTTAAAAATAACGTTTCTACTCATCATTGGCAATGATCAAGTCTAAATATTTCATTTTGTTTTTCTTGTAGGCATCCATAGATGAAACGACACTATCAATCAAATTTTTAACTTTTTCTGGTATTACTGGCAAATTATTTATTTGTTTGGAGTTATCCTGTCCTATTATTTGATTTTTGAATTCATTATAAGTAATATCCTTCATCTGATAGGAATCATAAATTTTTAATAATTTCGTTGAGAAATTTATAAGATCTATCAATTTTTCTTCATAATCTTGCATAGAGTTATTTTGCAATTTGGTTTTCAATGAATCTGATTCTTTCTGTAGGAAATCATTCAAAGACATCACAATTTTCACATTTGCTATTCATTATAAAGACATAGTTGAAAACAAATAAATTAAAATTACATTCTGGCATATTTTTATGTTTTTTTTCTTGAAGAGTTGTCATAAATTCATCCCTTTGTTTTCCGTAATAATTGATTTTCTCAATCAAACTATCTTTATTTTCCTCCTCTACCTTATTTTCTTCATTCTGAACTTTTTTTTCTACTTTAACTTCAATTTCTTCAGGTTTAAAATAAAACAACTCTCCCGGAAATTTCACACCAAGTTCCACCAAATAATTATATCCACCCACATATGTTTCATTATTTCCATAAATTTTGCTCCATACATAGATACTTTCCAAACATAAACGAAAAAATGAGTTACCAACAAGGCATAAATCTAATTATATAAAAATGTATTTATATTTCTTTACAATTAAATTAAATTGACCTTCATCATTTCCGAAATAAAACTTGCCCCTGTCATCATCTTGATCTTCTGCGCGAAAAGTAGCAATTGTCAATAAAACAGGATATGTGTTGTCTGCAATGATTTCAGAAAATATTGGATTTCTCAAATTCATGGCTTCCTTTGTAAACTATCGAAAAAATTGTCAAAAACAAACATCACTTTTCAAAGTAAAATCAAAACATATTTATAGTTTTTTTTTGAATTATTTATGAAACTAACCCTTAATGCATTTAATTTGACTTTTGGAGGAACATCTGCTTCTTGGTTTAGGATTAATCCCAACATTGCATCAAGAGTGCGCATCAGATTTCTAAAAATAAGTTTTGTTTTCTGAATATTATTAAGACTGATACTCATCGTTTTTTTCGATTTCTGCCTTATATTTTTTAATACTTGCCTTAAATTTTTTGTCTGATAAGGCTTCTTTAATGAAGTTTTGCAGGACTGTTTCCTCAACCATGAAACTTTTTATTTTTTGTAAAATTCGTGTTTTGCTTATTTGTTAGACTTTTGAAATTAAAATACTTATAAAAATTTCAAATTTTTCCCTTTTTTTCATTTCTTTTTTATTGATAATAATGAATGTAAATTAGTAGCAAATTTTTAGTTAAAAATCATTTCATGGGATTTGATTTCCAATTCCGTTTTTATGAAGCGCAGAAACTCATTTTTCTTATCAATTGACTCAAGTTTATATTTTTTGTGGGTAGGAGGAATATGAGGATCAAACTTGTCATTAAAAAAGAATAACCGAACTGAAAATTTGTCTTTTTGCTATTAAAAAAATTCCTAAATTATTCTTAGTTCCTTTTTCATTTATCTACGTCAAGAATTATTTGGAAAAGCTTCATAAGGCAAAATATCGATTTGACTAGATAAGGTTCCTTTGGGTTTTTTAATGAAGTTTTTGTCAAAGTAATGAGATTTCCATTATTCAACATCAGAAACCTTATAGGATTTCCTGTGAACATCTATTTTATTTACGTAAACAAATAGAAATTTCTTTATTTTTCACCTTCAAAAAGGATTTCGACTTGTTGGATTCCTTTGTGGCCTTGAAAAACATTTGCTTGCTATTCAGGTAAATTTTTTCCCCCTTGAAAGAATTATTGATGGGGAAGTTTTAAACTTAAAGAGAAAGACCTTAATAAAATTAGTGGAAAAATCCACTTGATTGACGGCAGAGTTCTCCTTTGGTTTTACTTTGATCTCTTTCAACGAATCATCAAATTTAAACAAATGTGCAAATTTCTCAATGTCCTCAATTCTGTTAATTCGGTCAAGGTCAAGATTGGAGGAACGACTTGTCATGCTTTGTTGTTCTTTTCTTTCTTCAGCAAAGAGTTTCTGCTTCATATTGTAAGCCCCTTTAATATCAGATGTGTCTGTATCAATGTCAAAAAGTCTTTTATCTATGAAATAATTCAAATAATTAGAGAAAAAATAAAGGATGCTTTCAAATTCGCTGGGGAAGACCATCCCACGTTTTTGACTTTCAAAGTTATTATTGCTCCTGTCTTTTTCACCTACCTTTATGAATAATTTTATAAGAATTTCAAAAATTATTTTTCCTTTTGTCCCTTGCTGTCTTTGGCCTCCACTACTATTGGGAATATAGATTGATCGGGATCCTGTTCAACCTCTTGATTTGGAACTCGATTATGAAGCATAAAATATAATGAGTTAAAATATTTTAATAAAATAATATTCAAATAATTAATTTCCTCTGACAGCAATAGCTTTTTGAAAAATATTGAAAAAAAAGGAAAAATTCAAGTAAAATTCTTAATTTTCTACAAAACTGTTTTTAGTTTTTCTTTAAATTTAAATGAAAATTAAATAAAATAATTTTTTCTCAAAAACAATTATTTAAAAATCCACCAAAAATTCAAGTGATTTAAAAAAATACAAATATTTTTTAACAATTTCTTCATTTTTTTCCCAGAACCAATATTTCTTAAAAAAAACTATTGAATTTTTAAAAATATTCCTTTCTCTAAACTGCAAAAAAGACCATTAATATTATCAAAATACAATTGGCAAATATAAATATGCATCCATCGAAGAAGAATTTTGGTGCAAAATCCTCAATCAAAAGCAATGCTCTCCTTTGGACAATGCAATTCGCGCTTGTGCACATTAATGTCGTGAGAAAATAGAATCCGAAATACATCACACACTTTATATAATTCAATTTGACACTTTCATTATTTGTTTCTCTTTCCATCAATATTTTGTTTTCAATCTTAAAACTAGCATAAAAAGGTATTATCAATCCAGTTAAAAGAAAAGATGCTCCACAATTTATTATTAATAAAATTCCGGAAGAATAATAATTGAAATGCTCAAATCCGACATAAGCATTAGCAACTTGCAAAGCTGCAATCTGTGGCTTGTTCCCAAATGCATACCAGAAAAAATAAGAAATTGTGGCAACATAGGTCAATGTTTGAACGTTCTCATATAAATTCAGGTTTTGCATGATTTTCAAATAATTTCTGATGACAAAGAAAAGCAGGAGACAAAGTATAAATGCATTTTTGCCAAAAACCATTAAAAAACTTATTCCATAAGACAAACTAAACAGATAAAATTTCATTTTTGGGGTAATAATGAATTGATCTTGATTTAAATTAAGAGCCGTCAACATTGCTGTAATGAAACTCAGGATAAAAGATATTCTTGGAATAATTGTTCGGATTATCGGTTCTTTATCCATTTCTGGAAAAAACATGCCTTCTTTCAAGAAAAAGTACAACCCCACTATCAAAAAGTTGCAAAAATATAGACTCCAAGTGATTTTATTAACTATTTTTTGAAGCCATCTCATTAAATAAGAAAAAAATACCATCGGGAGATAAAACTTTATTAATCTGGAAGTCAAAATATCCTCCAACAGTGGGAAATATGTCATTGAGTTTTGTAAATACTAAGAAAAAAATGTTTTCAAGAAATTATTAATTAAATTTTTACCTTCTTTAGAGTTATGTCATTTCTGTTCAGAACATTGTTTTCATAAAAAATCGCAAAATAAAGAAGAAGAGTTACCAAAATTATATTTTTGATGTTACTGATTTTGTTAGGAAGATCCTTTTTTATTAAAATCATTATGACATAAACTAGGTTGACCACTATTAAAACAAAGAAAATTGCTTGACCTTCATTTCTGATATGTGAAACAGCAAATAGCATATATCCATGGGAAATTTGGAGAAACCAAAATATTATCGTTGCAATCAAGTTTTGTTCAAAAACACTTTGAATTATCTTTCCTTCTTTTTCCTTTTTGATGATTTCTTGCCTTAAATTACGAGTATTTGTGTAACAAAAATATAAAAAGTTCATGCACAAAATCAAAGTAAAAAATGCAAAAATCTCCAAAAACTCAATTTCATAAACCCAAGAGAAAATACAAAACACCAGAAATGAAATCAAACTTAGTTTAAAAAACTTGGTCAACTCTTGGATTGTAAACAAAAAATTAGAAAGAAAACGGCATTCACTTTGAATGTTGTATTCCAGGAAATCAAAAAGGATTAGTGCAATCAGAAAACAAATGATCATTATAAATACCCCCATTATCATTAATTTCAAATTAAATTCCGTCCAGATTTCCCTGAATTTATTCTTAATAATATTCATTAAGTCATTAGTTTGTGCTAAAAAACTCAAGAAATCGTCAATTTTTAAAGTTTGAAGGCCTAGATATTGATAATTATTGTATTTTTCGGTGAAGAAATTGATTTTATCAAGAAAAACCAAATATTCTTCTTCATTCAATTTCCCAAAATCATTTTGAAATTCCTTCATATATGTTTCAATTTGTTTCAAATTGATGAAATTGTATTCCATAATTTTTTTTTTTATATCTTCTTCATTTTCTTCAAGCATAAAATCCAAAATCAAGCTCCCTATAAGTTTTTCAATTAACCTCAAACAATTGAATAAATTAAACCTAAATTCGCATAAGGAATCGGGATCCCGAATAACATGCTGAAAGTTGACACGAAATCAATTTGGTTGATAATTTCCACATTATCTGTATTTCTGGAGTTTTTTTTGATTTGATCCCCATATTTTTTAATAAATGTGCTGAATTTTTTTCTAGAATGCGCAAATAAAATCGTCTCCGTTTCATCATTAGTGGCACCCCCATGGTTCCCATCTTCTGTCATTCCATGATCTCCCATTACAAATAAAATTGTCGAATCATCTAGGTATTTTAGAACATGTTCTATAATTGAATTCATTTCCTTTAATTTTCTTTTCATTTCCTTGTGATCAGCTTGATAAGAATGTCCCGCATGATCAACTCCTAAAAAATGGCCTATTATATCATAAGTCAAATTTTAAATATTTTTTTGAATACTTACATATTATCAAATCCCATTCATTTTGATGTTCTAATAAGGGATTGAGGGCGGAAATTATGCCCGTGTCCACTGAATCCAGATCCAAAGCACTGTATGAATCAAAAGGAAATGCCTTTTCAAATGAGTTCGGGTAAAGCCGCGTCCAAATGTCCACTCCCATGAAAATTATTTTCTTCCCCTTTTGTTTCAAATGATCGAGAATATTATCTTCTTGAACCTGGGTTAAATTTATTCTTGGTAAGATGTCATATAAAATAAACCTAACCTCTTTTCCATCAAAGTTGTCAGTAAATTCCAGGAAAGAAGGCAAATTTCCTGTTGTCAATGATTTAATTCTTTGGGTTGTGACTGTTGGAGGATCGGAATATGCTTGAAAAAACAGAGTTTGTTCAGGCTTTTCTTCCATCATTCGAGAAAAAACTGGCATCTGATTTATATAAAGTGGGAGCCTTTTTGGTTCATTTAAGTTGTTTTGATAATAGGCGAAATCATATCTCAATCCATCAATTATCATCCAGATCGATTTGTTAAAAGATGAATTAAACCAGGAAGTCTTGTTAAGTAAATGATTAAAAGGAGACGATTTGTTTTGACTTTCATGTTTGAGTTTGAAGAAGCCTTTAAAAAAAAAGAAAAAACCGAGAATTTGGAAAATTAGATAAACGATATAAAGGAAGACGATTTTTCTTGTTCTCATTTAAATAAAAATTGAGAAATTTATTTTAAAATTTGAATCGAGTTTTTTTTTAAAATTTTCAAATATCCAAATTTTTTTTATTGTGATAGATTTGGTAAATATTTAAAGGAAAACAAATGAAATTTAAGGCAATGATAAATTTTTTTCTTCCAAATTTTTTTCTTCCAAATTTTTTTAATTAAAATTATTTTAAGAAGGCAGCTTAGTGATTCAAGAGAGGTCTATTTCAGAAAAAAACAAAAATGTTCATCTTGAAAAATTTTAAACGGATTCTAGGTTCATCAATAAAACCAATTTTCAATACTCAAAAAAAATTATTCTCAACTGATGCATCTCAAAGCAGTTTGAATAATGTAGCTCGATTTACTTCCCCAAAAGATTATATTAAAGAATGCACACTGACTTTCGAAGTTCTTTAAGACTCAACTAAATAATATAATTTTTTAAAGAATTTGATGGAAAAGTTGGAAAATATGGAAAATATTCCCAATCTTGATGTAAATTATTCTGAGGGAGTTTTGCTGGTGACTATCAATGAAAAAACATTTGTACTAAATCGACAAATTCCCAATCAACAAATATGGTATTCTTCCCCAATAAGGTTCTCCCTTCTAATTGAAATATCTCTAAATTTTTAATGTTATAGTGGACCAGCTAGATTTGATTTTAATGGTTCAAGTAAAAAATGGTTTAATTCAAAAAATCAGGAATTGGAAGAATTGCTTTTGAACGAAATCATTAAATTAAAGCAAGAAATCAAGAAAGTATGATGTCAAACTAAATTGTTTAAAGAAGAAGAATAATAAAGAGAGGTCTAAAGAAATTCTCTTGTGAAACAAAAAATTATTTGTTTTTTCTTATCGAAATTTCTATTTTTTTTCCTTTTTTTTTGAAAAAGATCAAATTAAAAAAATAAAGAATATTGAATTAAACATATAAAAAAAAAATCTATAAAATGAAATCAAACACTTCACCTGTGCAGAAAATTAAGAATTTTGACACAAAAAATGAAGGAATCATAGTTCAAATAAATTATTTTTTGTTTTACAATAAATTAAAAGCATGATGCTCAATATGACTTTTATGGCAAAAAACTAGCGACTTGTTCATCTTATGGCTGCGTTTCCATTTATGATGTTGCAACAATCGATAATATAACTGAGTTGGTTTCCTTTCAAGCGTATTTTATAAATTATATTATTTTCGTCATTTTTTTAAAAAGCCATAATTCTCCAATATGGCAAGTCTCCTGGGCCAACCCTCGTTTTGGAAATATAATAGCAACCTGCAGTTTTGAGAAAAAGGTGAGTTTTAATTTTATTTTTTTTCGTCTTATTATTTAGAATCTAAGGTTTTAAAAATAGGTGTCAATTTGGAAAGAAGTAGCTCCAAATGAATGGAAAGAAATTGCTGGACATACATGTCATGAGTTTTCAGTCAATAGTGTTACATGGGCCCCTTGGGAATTCGGACTTAGATTGGCTGCTTGCAGCTCGGATGGATATATTTCATTTATTTCAAGAAGAGGTTCATAATTAAAATGAGAAAAAATATAATTTTTTGTTAAAAGGGGACGAAACTTGGGATAGAGTGCAAAAGTTTTTGGCTCATGAAGAAGGCGTCAACTCTATTGTTTGGGGGCCAGTAATTGAATCCGAAGAAAACAACAATGTAAACTTACGAGTTGTTAAAGAATTTTCCATAAAGTTGTTAAGAAAGATAATTTTGACGATTACAAGCCATTGCAAAGACTTGTCTCTGCTAGCTCAGACTGTACACTCAAAATTTGGAAATACAACTATAGTTATTTTTTTTAAAATGAAAAAAAATAATATTGTTTTATTCTATAAGGAGAAAAGCGATTTGATTTATGTCAGATTTTGGAAGGACATACTGATTGGGTTCGTGATGTTGCATGGTGTTCATCAAATGGATCTCCATATGACATTATTGCCTCATGCTCTGAAGTACATAAATATTATTTAAAATACCATAAAAAACCTTGGCTAGGATCGGACAGTCATTATATGGAAAATCAATCATGAAAATATAGATGATATAAAGAAAACAGTGGTAAGCCAATTCGAAGGTCCTGTTTGGAGGGTGCATTGGTCTTTTACAGGAAATTTATTAGCGGTTTCTTTCGCTTCAGTTACATCTGATAACACTGTTCAGGTTTTTCAGGTTGAAAAAGGATAAATTTTTTTTTACTATATATTTTATAAGGAAAATGAAAAAGAAGAATGGGATGTTATCTCTTCTATTGAGAATGAAACAAATTTAAGATGAAATTGAATTTTGTAATTTTGTTGATAATTTTAATGAAAATACAAAATGCTTAGAACACAACCTATCTTTTTTTGAAACCATATTTCTTTCTTTCATAGAATAAATCAGTTTTTGCACTTCCCAAATTGATAATTTTAGGGCATCCATCTCTCTAATTTATTTTTGTTTTTTGTAAAAAAAATTTAAAAAACTATAATAAAATATACATCTTTTTCCATCTGCACACATTCTTTACAATAGTATGCGTCTGATATTCCAGGTCCTCCACAAATTGTGCATCTTCCTTGGTAACTTCCATAATTGCACTCATCACAAATTTTCACTAAAGTGCATGGACGCACATAAGAATCGCAGATTACGCATTTGCCATCATCTTTTTCGCAAAGACGTCCAATTGCAATACCTATTAAAGTTTTTTTTAAATCATTAACTATGCTTTTGTAATACCTGGCTGTTTTCGACACATTATTAAATCTGGATGATGTTTGGCCATTTGGATCTTGAGATTTTAGATTTTCTATTATTGTTTTTTTTTTAATTTATTTTTTTTGAATGAAATTTCTTATCTAAAAATCATTTCTTGAATAAAAATTTGGAATTTTGAGACTTATATAAAAATTTAAAAAAAACAAAGTTTTCACATATTTTTCAAAAAATTTTTTGTATTATAGTAAATTAAAATGAAAAAAATTTTATTAGTAGGAAACGTAGATGGAAAATTTGAGTATCTTTTTGAAAAGATTTCCCTGTTAAGTTCAAAAGGACAGACATTCGACAGTCTTTTTTGTGTAGGAAACACATTAACCTTCACTTTTGATATGAAACCTTATCTCTCCAAAGAAAAAACCTTCCCATTACCAACATATTTTCTCGATTCAAGCGAGCTTTCCTTTTCCCTCAATGAACTATATCCTGAAGGCAAAGAAATATTTGAAAATTTGACTTTTTTGGGAAAGGAAGGGATCAAGGAAATCCAAGGCTTGAAAATAGCATATTTAAATGGGATAAAAAATGATAATTATTCAGATCTCTATAAAGAAATTTACGGGAAACAAGTGGAATTTTCAGGCTGTTATTATACTAAACAAGATATCAATAGTTTAATGAAGAAAAATGAGGAATTTAAACAAAAAGAAGGAGAAAATTATTTCCTAGATTTTTTCTTAACAAATGAATGGCCTCAAGGGTTTGAAAATGGTCTTTCTGAATATCCAAAATTTATTAATAACTTCTCAATTCATATAGCTACCCTTGCGAATTTTTTGAATCCTCGGTATCATATAGTCTCGATGGAAAATATCTATTTTCAAAGACTACCTTATGTAAATAATAATAAATTCATGACTCGTTTGATTGCTTTGGCAGGAGTTCCAGATAAAACTGATAAAAATTATAAGGAAAAATACCTTTATGCGTTACAAATCACACCTTCAACCATGATGGATAGGACAGTCCTTTTTACCATCACTGAAGATTCAACAAAAAATCCTTACGACGCTAATATATTTAAACCGAAAACCGAAGATGAAATGATGGTTGACGAAAGTGCGAGAAAAAAAGAGGAAGAAGAACTAAAGAAAATCAATGAAATGACTGAAAATTGCCGGTTATTTGTCAAAGGTTTTGATTATAGAACGAGAGATGATGAAATATACGAATTTTTGAGCCGTTGGGGACCTATTGAGTCTTTGGAGATAATATATGATCCGTATACCAAAAAACATAAAGGCTATGGCTTCTTCAAATTCAGTGATTTGAAATTTACTAAAAAAGCTTTGCTCGATTCAGGCAAATTTTCTTTATTAGGAAGAAAAATTTATTTCAATCTTGAAAATAAACAAGGCAAAACAAAAAATTTCGATTGTTGGTTTTGTCTTTCAAACGACAAAACTGATAAATCATTGATTTTTCATGTCGGAAATGATGTCTATTTGGCTCTTGATAAAGGTCCTATTGTCCCCAGACACATTCAAATTATTCCCATCGATCATTACGATAAATCCTTTCTTTTGCCTCATAATGTTCAAGAAGAAATCAAGGGTTTAAAAATGAGATTGTTGAATGTTTATAGAACCAAATTTAATGAAAATCTGATTTTTTATGAAAGAGCTGTAAAATTAAGAAATGACATCTCACATATGTTGATCCATTGCGTGCCGATTGCATATAAAGAAAGTGAGAATTTTATCAAGAAATTTGAAGATGTTGCGAAAAAAATCAAAGGTGATTTCTTCAAAATTAAAGAAAACGAGAACTTGAAGGATTTCTGTGAAGAAGATGATTTGTTCGTTTATTTGGAAATTTTCATTGAGAATGTTCATCATAGATATGTGTGTCAATATAATGACAGGAACCAAAGATTTGCTGGGCAAGATGTGATTCGAGAAATGGTTTGTGAAATTTTGGAGGTGCATGGAAAAATGAAATGGAAAGATTGCCAGATTTCAGAACAAGAAAAAAGTAATATGATGTCCTTATTAAAGCAAAAATTTAACGAAAAATAGTTAAAAGTCAAAATTAATGAATTATTTACAATATTTTATTTATTTTTTTGGACATACTTTTTTTGTTTTTGATTTTAAAAAAAAAAACAAGAATAAATCGGAAAAAACAAAAAAAAACACGAAAAAAATGGATAAAGATGAATATAATTACCTTATTAAATTCATAGTGATTGGAAACTCCGGGACTGGAAAATCATGTCTTTTGCATTATTTTCTCGAAAACAAATGTATTTTATCTTTTAAAATTTTCTTTCCAAATCCCACTCTTTCAGTTAAGAAAAATTCAACTCATACAATAGGAGTGGAATTCGGTTCCTCCATTTTAAAGTTCGGCTCCAAATCTTTAAAATTGCAAATATGGGATACAGCAGGCCAAGAACGTTACCGTTCAGTTTCCCGAACATATTATAGAGGGGCTCTTGGAGCCTTGGTATGCTTTGATATAACAAAGTTAGTAAATTACCTCCAAAATATAGATTTAATTATTTTTTTGAAGTCAAGAAAGTTTTAATTCAGTGGCTCAATGGATAAAAGACGCTCGAGACTTAGGAAGACCCGATATTTCAATTATAGTTATAGGAAATAAATTGGATTTAAAAGATAAAAGAAGCGTGAGTTTTAAAGAAGCTGCCAAAGTATGCCAAGAAAATAGCGTGGGGTTTGTGGAAACCAGCGCACTTTCGGGGGAAAATGTTATGGAAGCTTTTACAGTTTTAAGCAAAAACATTTTGCTTAAAATTGAAAGTGGTATTTTTTTTTTTTCAAATATGTTTTTTTGTATTTGATTTTGGTAAATCAAAGGGCTTATAGATATAAACGATATAAAACCGAAAAGAAATTCATCCAAATATTTAACCAACGCAAAAAAGAACAATGATCATCAGTTTTGTTTGGGATGCAATTGAATTGAGTGCATTTTTTGAAGAACTAAAATCAATTTTAAAATTTTGCTTTAACAATTTTTTTATAAAGTTTGAAAATAAAAATTTTTTCTTTATTTAAAAAAAAAACCGATTTATTCTTTGTTTTTTATTCAAACGAGGATTATACAATCTTAAATCATTTTATATATTCGATGAATTCATGATAGCATCATAACACGACATAAATCCATCATAAGTGATATCAATTTCTCCATGACATGCCATATCAATTATCAAAAGTAACTTCTTCATACTAATATCTGATATTTGATCAGAAATCTTTTTCTTTTCCTCCATCTTGCCAGAGTATTTCATTAACACTGACAAAATCTCATCATTTCTTTTCAAAAGAGGCACGTTTATCACCAAATTGAAAGATGAGGTGACCTCTAGATCCTTTAAGATTTTGCCACAACTTGAGGTTCCAATAATCATCAACTTGTTTTCTGAATATTTGGGTACTTTCTTTATCAAAACCAATAACACCTGAAGCAAAGAATTTGAAAACCTTGGTCCAATATCCACAAATTCAATTAATCTTTCAATATTATCAAGCACAATGCAAGCCATTGAAGATCTATAGGCATCATCAAAAATCTTCACAATGGCATTGATCTTTCCTGTCTCAGTATACCCCACGAAATTTTCCGGGGATATCAACTTGACATATGGGAAATCACAATTCAAAGCCACCCAAGAAGCCAATGCAGTCTTTCCAGTTCCAGCCTCTCCTTCCAAGAGAATTGAATGCATCTGACTTGATTTTCCTTTAACCACCTGAACGATGGAATTTTTAAGCAAGGTCATGATTTTTTTGTAATTTTGACCATAATCAATCAGGTCATTTCTCAAGAAAACTTCAAATTTATCAGTATCTGCTCCGAATTGCGCCTTAACTTCTTCCAAAGCTTCAAGGAAATGTGAATATTGGATCTGTTTATCAGAAGGAAGGGCACTAATGGGTTTATTGAAGTCGAGAATGTTGAAATTTTTGTTTATGAAAAACGAGGCTGCGCTTTTAACAACTGATTCGATTTCAGCCCCTGTGTAATTTTTCGTCAGTTTGGCTAATTTCTCCAAACTCACATCTGGATGTAACAAATTATTCTTCGTCATTATTTTCGTATGAATCGCGAAAATTTCCTGCCTTCCATATTCATCAGGTAACCCCACTTCAATGTGAACTTCGAAACGACCAGGTCTTAAAATTGCCTCATCCAACAAATCCTTTCTATTGGTCATTCCTATAACCAATATGTTATTCAAGGCATCCACACCATCTATCATTGAAAGCAGCTGATTCACCATGCTGTCATGAACTCCAGTTCCAGAATTAACCGTTCCTCTTTGCTTGCAAATTGCATCGATTTCATCGAAAATAATGATATGAAGAGGACTGTCTTCACCTAGATTCTGCATGTCGTTTTTAGCATCTTGGAACAGATCTCTGATGTTTTTCTCTGTCTCACCAACATATTTGTTCATGATTTCCGGACCATTTACAATCTTTGGTTCCTTTGATCTTAAGGCCTTTGCTAATTGCCTTGCTATCAATGTTTTACCTGTCCCAGGAGGACCATAAAGCAAAAGTCCCTTCACATGAGAAATCCCATATTTGGCCAAAACACTTGGAGGGAACCTTCTTGATGCGAAGGCTCTTCTGAAAATGTTCATCAATTCTTTATCTAACCCTCCAATGCCCATTTCTTTGAACTCGAAATCAGCTCTGAAAATATTGATTGAGGTGGCTTTTGATGATTTTATCTTAAAGTTAGGACTTGGTTTAGCAGAGAGCTCAATATCAGTTTGGTCTACTAGAATTCCAGATTGGTTTATTGTGTCGTTTTGTTTGGCAGATCCCATATCGAGTAGTTGGGTCTTGGCGACTTTCAAAAGCAAGGCTGACCCGTTAAAATCCACTAAATTTAATTGACCAGGAGTGAAGAAAACATTTGGTAAGGATTTCCTTAAAACAGATTCGAGTTCCTTATCATCGACTTCCAATTTTTGTGAGTTGGTTTGGAAAACTTCGACTTCAAATGAAAGGTGACTTAATCTATATTCTCGATCATTGTTGTAGGCAATTGTGTTTAGACTAATATCAATGGTATCAGTTTTGGATATGGATAGGAATTGACGTTGCACACTACCCATTGAAAGACTAGAGTCGTCTGCTGAGGGGTTTGGAGAAACCAGAAAAACGAATTTCTTCAAATTAATATAAACTGGCTCACGGTTGCTGTTAA
>Ga0302140_10003875_pt1 | contig 19117 bp, 18 predicted proteins | sample I_Bog_E1_1_FD_202095 | JGI IMG/M metagenome (GOLD analysis project Ga0302140, IMG submission 202095) | Peat permafrost microbial communities from Stordalen Mire near Abisko, Sweden - I_Bog_E1_1 | ecosystem: Environmental > Terrestrial > Soil > Wetlands > Peat | place: Sweden: Abisko, Stordalen... | reverse complement strand
TTTTAATTTTTATTTCAACGAAAATTGTTTGTATTTTTAATTTCTTTTGAGTTTTTCAACTTATATTTCTAATTTTTTCTGTATTGGTGGTTTATTTCAAATTTTATTTAATTAGAGCTAAAAATTGTTTGTACATAACATTCCAATATTCTGTGCCAAATACTTTAGGATATTCACCAAAATATTCTTTAAAAAGTTTATAATCGCGTTCCGGTGGAGTAACTCTTTTATCATTTCTTTTGTATAGAGCTATTGCTGCTGTTCTTGGATCTGAATATTGATGTAGTATATCATCAAGATAAGGGGTATTGATATTATAAAAACTAGTTGGATATTGTATTTTCAAAATAGTTTTCACTGATAACATTAAAGGATTTTTTGAATCTAATCTATCCATATTTTTACAGACAGTTATTAAATATTTGCAAGTCCAAGGCCAAATGATAGAACAGACCAGTTTTTCTATTGGCTCAGAAACTTCAACCATGTCAGGATCTAGAAGATCTTGAACTACTTGAGGATGAGTATATAAATAATCTATCATTTTATTACCAGCAATCATATTATCTGATGTCCAACAATTACTATATAAGTAGATATCGTTAAATTCGTCCAACAAACAGTTGAGCTTATGCTCAACTTTATAATTAGGATCAGCTTTCTTAAGTAAATACAACTCATGAAACATATCTACAAAATGAAGAAAGAGGATTGTTCTATTCTCCACAGATTCTTTAATATGAAAATTTATAAATTTTCGTGTATAGAGTTTATTTTCTTCCATTCCAAAGATTTGAGATCTAATCTCTTGACAAAAGACTATCGCTTCTTTTAAAGTAATATCTTTGACTTCTATATTATGAAAATCTTCTATTTTCTTGTAATCAGGCTTGAATTCCTTCAAAGATTGTTTAAACATTATCTCACCTTCTCTTTTGCGCTCTCTAAGTTTCTTCAACTGTTTCTTTCTTCTTATTTTTTCTGTCTCTGATAAAGATGGCCTCATAACTGCTTTGGCGTTCTGTTTCTCTTTGGGATTATACTCGATGTTCTTGACAGAAAAGTCAACTTCTATTTTGTTTTGCCTTTTGGATAAGATTCTATCGTTAATAGCAATCGCCTTATCAAATGCAAGTTCTTTCTGCTTCTTCCAATGTTCTAACATTGCTTCACAATCAGCAACTAGCTTATTCATTTCTTTTCTCCAAGCTCTATGTCCTCGTTCTTCAACTCTTCCAATAGCTTTGATGAAATATCTATAATGTTTCTGTCGAAGATCTGCGGCATGCTTTAATCTGTTATAGTAAGGGTCTAACTGTTTTAAATAATCTTCTAAAGCTGCCAACTTATCATTAGCGAATTGTGGATAAGCAGAATGATCAAAATCAGCCGGAGCTAAACCGCCAACAGTCTCAACAAGAGGAAGATATTCTTTAGCTTCCTCATATTCTCTTATTGCATCTCTTTCGTCCAATTCCATTTTTGTTTTGATTTAATGTTTTTAGAAACATTAAATATTATTTTTATTATAGTTTACTCTAAAGATCGTAAAACTGGAATAACAATCGGTTGACCATTTATTCGATTGAAAGTAGAATGAGGATTTAAACAGGATATACGGCGATTGTTTCCAGGAGTTCCAGATATTTGGTATCGTAACATTCTGCTATAGAATGATCTACGAAGTCTTACACTTCCATTGTTGTCATAAGGAGTCTCAGTAACAAAACAAAACTAAAATCATATCCATCTATAAGTTGTGAAATTCCTCTTGATAGAGATTCTAAAATCATGAGATGTTCTAAGTGTAAAAAGGCAAAGTATTGCAACGTTGAGTGTCAAAAGAAAGATTGGAAAGATCATAAAAACAAGTGTCTTCCAGTTGACAAATAAAAATAAAAAGTAATTTAGATTTAAAAAGTAAATATAAAATGGCTTTTCATACTCTAAGTCCTGGAACAGGCCAAGCTTTATTAGGAGCCTCTCAGGGAGTTCAATTTGATGACGACTCACTTTTTGATAGAAGAATTAGTGGTCCACGGCAAACCGTTAGAAGTACTAAAGGTACTCTTATTATAGTTATTATAAGCGCTATAATCTTTGTCACCATTGTGGCCATTTATGATGTTATTAGAAATAGTATAAATAACTATTATGCTAAAATTGCTTTAACTAATACACAAGCTCAAAATACAACACAATATATAAATAGTAATTTAATAGCTAATACTCAAGCATTGATTTCTAGTATCGTATTTGCTATAGTTTGTATTATTACGGCGATTATATTTATTCCCGTTCTTGCAATAGGGATTAAATGATTGTTATCGATCATTATCGCTTGTTATTGTTTTTTCGTAGATTATTTGATTTGAGGTATTCCAAACCAGGTGTGCTAGTGCCACTATAATATCTTTATGAATGACACCTATTCCTTCACAACTCTTTTTAAATTTCTTAATTGCTAGTAGAGCAATTACAATCGATCTTTTAAATCTAAAAGTGAACATGTTTCTTTCTAATACCCTGTCGGCTTCGGTATCAGATTTTGTCAATTCATGTCCGGTATATTCAGAATAAGTGACTCCTTCCTTAGATAATGGATCGTTAGGACGTTGGAACTTAATTTCTCGCAGGTTATAATTACTACGTTTTACTAAGGCCGATTTAATACGATTAAGAAGATCCGGTCCATTATCTAATATGATCATAGTCGATAATCGACAGGTAATAGATTTAACATTTGCTCTATCAATAAATCTTATTAGGTAGCTACATATAAAGGTTTTACTATCTGCATCTATGATTATACTTTTAACCGTAGTAGCTTTCTTATAAGAAAGCTGAGTAATGCGACCAAATAAACGAATCATTGTCCCAAGGATTTCATTGTTAAAAACGACAGGAACAAACTTTATACATCTCACTTTATACAAATTAGCTAAGTAAATATAGACTTCCCGATGAGCATCAGAATCCAATGTGTAACATCGATAATCATAGTTAGCGTCTACTACTAGAGTATCGATAGTTTTATAAGCCTTAACATTAGCTGCTAACTCTTTCAAGGTTACTTCCATTTTAAATTTTTAATAACAAAATAAAACAATTCGATTTTAGTCGAATCCAAACTCAAATAAAAATTCAAATTAAAAATGATAACAATTCTTTACGAAATTATAAAATAAAAGTTGAGATGGAGGCATCGATTAAGGAATTTCAACGAGAACAGGGTTTTACATCAAATACCACTGTTGATGAAATAATAAACGTAGGACTAAACGCTGAAGCTCGAGGAGAGTATAAATTGGCATTAAAATTATTTCTTCACCTTCTTGCTATAAATGAACCTCCTCCGACGAGTGGTATTACAAGAAAAGAACTTACATTTGCTCAAGAATTAAAGATTATAAGATTAGTTTCAGCTTGTTATAGGTACTTAGGAGATTACAAATCAGCACTAAAAATTGCAAAGAAATATTTAGCTTTTGCTGAACATATGAGAGATTCTGAAGAATATCCTTCTAAATCAGATTACCCTGATTTACCTAGCGAACAATTTCAACTAATGAGATCGATAATTAAAGCCAGAAGTTACGTTTATGCCTTAGAAGAAGCAATAGCAGTCTATATAGGGTTAAAGACTTATAATAAGGCAGTGAAATTAATAAAAGAAGGATTAAAAATGTTAGACGAAATACATCTCGATAATTGTCAAGAATATGGGAGTTTACTTTTGTTGCTGGGCATTTCAGATAGTCGACAAGAAAAATATAAAGAAGGATTAATTAATTTCAATAAAGCTAAAATGATCTTAAGCGAGTACAAACATGGTCATGAATATCCTATTCTCCTTAATGAAATTGCTGTCTGTCATGAGAAATTAAATCAATTTAATGAAGTTTTAGCTTTATATAAAGAAGCGGTAGACAATCATCGTAATCTTCATGGAAGTGAACATCCGGAATTGGCTGTACCTCTTAGTAATTTAGCACTTTTCTATTGCGGACTTAAACAGTATGAAAGAGCAGTTCCCCTTTATGAAGAGGCTATTAACATTTGTAGAAAGGAGTTCGGTGATAAACATGAAAGAACGATGACTATTATTAGAGGGTTGGACTTCTGCAATAAGCAGATTGAAAATCCTCATAGAGAACTAATCAGTTTGGATCACATATTTAGGATGTGCAATACTTGTGATAAGATATCAGAAGATGTTCAAATTTGTCCTGCATGCTTTAAAGCATGGTATTGTGATGCTGAATGCCAACTGAAGGATTGGCCTAATCATAAGCCTTCTTGTCACGTTTGTATGAAATGCGATGCTCTAATTGACAGAGATTCCAAAATTCTGAGATGTTCTAAGTGTAAGAAAGCTAAGTACTGCAACGCTGAATGTCAAAAGGCTGATTGGAAGGTTCATAAACCATTTTGTATTCCAACTGAAAAATAAACAATAGTAAAAATTGAAATTAAATTTTTTATAATTTCAATATCAAAAATCAATGAATTCTTCCAAACCTTCTAATAAGACCGCTCCTCCTAATCCTATTGATGAAATTATTAAAGAGGCAATAGAAACTAGAAATAAGGGAGAATATCAGAAAGCGATAGACTTAGTAATACCTTTACTTCAACATCCACACAAAAAGAAATTAGTAGTTCGTCAAGAATTAGATGTTTTAAATTTATTAGTTTATGTCCATCGGGTACTTCTTAAGCACAAAATAGCATTATCGTATGCTGAAAAATACCTAGAGTTGACCCAAAGATCGTTTAAATTTGAATCGTTGGAAAGAGCCATAGCCTTAAGAATATTGTCGATGGTTAATAGAGACCTAGAAAATCTTACTCCGGCTAATGATAATATTACAAAAGCATTAAATATTATGAAGAAATTAAAGTTGGATCAAAGTCAGGAATATGAATCGATGTTAATGGTTTTCGCTAGTATAAAGTACAAAAAAGGACAATTTAAGAAAGCTCTTAAAATTTACACTAAGGTTAGTGTACTGGCTTCTCGAAATGTGCAAGCCAGAGAATATTCAATTCTGTTGAATGAAATAGCACTCTGTCATCAAAAATTGCAACAATGGGATAAGGCTATCGACTGTTATAAGAGACAAATAGGACATGGACTTAAACTTAATGCTAATGATCATATTGATCATGCAACCGCCTTATGGAATTTTGGAAATTTGTATTTTGATCTCGGACAATTTAATGATGCCCTCCAGCTATTAGAAGAAGGACGTGTTATTTATCGGAAAATCTGCGGTGATCAGAATGAAATAACGATTTATAAAACCAAAAGAATCATTGAGTTGCGCGAATCTATTAAATCGCTCGATAGAGAACCTACATTGTTGCATAACTTTCGAATGTGTCATAATTGTGAAAAAATTAAAGAGGATATGGAACATTGTACTGGTTGTTATAAAGCTTGGTACTGCAACAAAGAATGTCAATTGGAGGATTGGCCAGGCCATAAGTCCGAATGTCACGTTTGTATGCGATGTGACACGTTGCTATCTAAAGGAGATGAAGATATCTTAAAATGTGATAAGTGTAAAAAGGCTAAATATTGCAGCTTAGATTGTCAAACCGCTCACTTAGATGAACACCTAGAAGTTTGTATGTAGTTAAGTAACAGAAAAAATAAGAAACTGATTTTGAAATTTTATTAATTTCAAAAACTAAAAGTTTTAATAAACCTACAATGGATGTGGCTAAGGAGAAACCAAAGCTAGATTTTTTAGAAGATATCGTTAATAAGGCATTAAACTCTAATCAACCAAGTGAATATAATAAAGCCATCAAGACTCTATTAGAAACTCTTAAACAGAAAGATAAAAAGAAATTTACAGTTGATCAAGAGATTTACATCAAGTTAGCACTATCTACATTTTATCGATTATTAGGTAATTTTGAAACAGCATTGTCTTATGCTGAAAAAGCAATAGAAATGATTAAGACTAAATTTGGACCACGATCAGTAAAATACGTCATGAAAGTACCAGAACTACTCGCAGTTTATCGAGGATTAAAAGAAAATGTTAAAATTCGAGAAACAATAGTAGAGTGTTTGTCAATTATGGATGAATTTGGTCTATCAGAAACCGAAGAATATGGTTTAATGTTAAAAGAATTAGCCAGTGTCTATTATGGAGAAAAAAGGTTTAAAGAATCATTAGACTTTTATGAAAAGGCTAAATTGATCTCAGAGAAGTTTAAAGATGAAACTTATTATAAACGAGAAAATTATATTAAAGTTTTAACCAATATTGCGATGTGTCGCAGAAAGTTAAATGAATGGAACGAGGCAATAAAGTTAATGAAAGAGGCAATTGACCTTATTAAGGTCAATTGTAAAGACGGTAATAAAAATCCTCTTTATGGTATATCTTTATACAATCTTGCATCCATTTATTCTGATTTGAAAGCCTATCAAAAAGCCTTACCATTGCTTGAAGAAATAGTTGCTGTTCAAGGTGAAACACTTCTTGCTAACGACCAAATTGTTGGAGCAAATAAATTTCTAAGTATGATTAAAGAGAATATTTCTAATCTCCACCCAGAATCAATTCAAGTTGACCACACCTATAGATTATGTAATACTTGTAAAACTGTAGTGAATGATATGGATGCTTGTACTGGTTGTTTTAAAGTATACTATTGTAATGCTGAATGTCAACTGAAAGATTGGCTTAATCATAAACCTTCCTGTTCGGTCTGCATGGAATGCGAAAAGGTTTTGGATAGAGATTCCAAGATCTTAAGATGTTCGGCCTGTAAAAACGCAAAGTACTGCAATCTAACTTGTCAATTGGCTGATTGGAAAGATCATAAAGACGTATGTGCAAAGTCGAAAAAATAATAATAAAAAAACCGAAAAGTGAGTAAAATAAAAGTGAATTTATAATTTTTAGAAATTATCAATTAAAACAATTAGGAACGATTAACACCGATATTTACGATGAAAAGTAGAGCATATAAGCGAGAATTTCCTTTAGACGGTGAAGTTCTCAACGGCAAAATTTGTGGTGTTTGTGGCTCTGATTTTGAAACAGTCGTAAGCTCAGTTTCAAAACACAGAATTGATGACAAAACAGTTCTTTGTCATGTTGCTTGCACTAATATCGGTTTAGATAAAGACAGTATTACTATAAGGAAGCTATCGGTTCCTTCTAAGTCATTCGAAGGAGTTGAATTTTCTGCTAACGTGAACACAGGAGCTATTTGCTATAAATGTAATTTTCTTATTATAGCTGGTAATGAAAATACTAGAGTTAGAGTTTGTAATGGTGGAGATTTTGTTTCTGTTCATAGAAAGTGCATCCCAAATAAATGCAATGTTTGTGGTGCAGGCATTATTAGAATAACCGACCATCCAGTTTTAGATGGAGATCTTGTTAGACATGAAGATTGCCGTACTCCTGTCTGTCACATATGCTTTAAAGCTTGTGCAAACCCAATGGAGCGGATGATAATCAATCACGATGGTATGAGAGTGGCTATTCATACTGAATGTTTTAATCAACGAGTTCAGAAACATGGTTGTAGTAAGTGTAAAACTAAAGATGGAAATTTTGTTGTGGTTAGTGCAGTTCCCTTATTATTAATTCAACATAAAGATTGTGTTACGGATATTTGTCCTCTCTGTTCTAAAATAATTGGTCCGGCTCTGTGGATAGATGTTGGAGATTCTCAACTCTATCATGCTGATTGTCTTAAACCGATAAAATGTGCAAATTGTGGTATTGCAGGAGGAGATATTATTAAAACCAAGGAGGGATTTAGGCATGTTAAAAAGACCTGTACCAACGAGGTATGTAATCTTTGCGATGTTGTAATTGGGCATTTGCAATTCGTCAAATTAAATGATTTTGGATCATATCATACTGATTGTCTAGATAAAATCAAATGTTATGCTTGTGGTGAAACCGGAATCGGTAAAAAAGTTGTAGATAGTACCAAAAAGGAGTTTAGTGGCAAATTTATCCATGCGAAGTGTAATTCCTCAAAATGTGTAGAGTGTAATTGCTACATCGGAAACTTACCTTTGAGAATGATTGATAATAAAATTTATCACGGAGGTGATAAACCTCACGGTCCTATCTGTCATGTCTGCAGGCAATTTGATTCTAATGATTCTCATACTTTATTAAATTTCGGTGAAGGAACAAAAAATATTTATCGTCATGTCACATGCGTGATTGAAGAATGTCCAATTTGTTTTCAGCCTTTAGGAAAGATAATGAACCAAGTTACAGTCTTTGATAATGGTAAACTTGCAACAGTCGATGATTTAAAAATTGAATCAGAGTCGGGATTTAAGAGAAAAAGAATTCAAGTTCACGAAAAATGCGTTGCGGGGTGTGGGCGGTGTGATGATAGCTACATAACTTATAATACTAAATCAGCAGCAATGTTTGATCCTCGAATTAGCAAACAAAATGCTATAATCAAATTAATAGGAGAAAATTGGAAGCTACAATATTTATCGATGGATCTTTTAGATATTGTTATGACATCTCATTTGACTTTAAGAAGGGTGGCTCCTGGTATCGTTAAACAAATCATAAAGAAAATAATAATAATAATTCTAAGCCAAATTCCAAATATCGAGTTTATGTTACCAATTAATAGAGGATGTTTTAACATGTTAAATATCTGTACTACATATCGATGTTCTGGCAATGTTTTTTGTATGTGCGGTGGATTATTTAGTTGGAATAGTAATGATAAAACTAGATGTCGTTTTGATGGAACGAGATGCGTGGCTGTAACTAGGGGTTTAAGAGAAATTATGGTTGCCTGTTATAAAACACCAGTCTATTTTACTTGGCCTATTAATGAGGATGCAGGAATTAGATCAGTAACTGTTGCAGTATTACACGCTTCTCCTCAAGATACAATCTTTTGCAATGCCAAAATGCAAGCAATCGAAAGATTTATCGCCATGCGTCTAAAGTAAAAGAGAAAAAGAGGTAAGGGGTTAGAGAAAAATGAAAATTATAAATCCGGAAGTTGAAAATAAAACTATTTTCAAAATGGATAACACTAAACCAATCGAGAAGGTTCCAATTCCTAATGTCGAAAAAGAAATCAAAGCTTCATATGTCTCTCATTTTAACAACAGAATGGTGCTATCTGACCAAGCTAAGGACGCTTTACATGAACGATTTCTACTGGTTCTAGAAGAAAATCCCAATACATTGATGCTATTTTGTATCTCGGGAAATATAAGGCAACAACTCACTTACTTGCTAATTGTACCCATAAACCTGAAACTTGCGATAATTGTCGAGATAACGACACTGACTTTTATATCGATGAAGAATCAACTTGTGTTCTTACTAGTCTTTGGAAGGAGACTCACGAGTTTATGGGAGAAGATGAAGATAGTGATGAAGATGAAGATAGTGATGAAAATGAAGATAGCAATGAAAATCATGGAAAAAGTGAAGATAACTCAGACAACTAATTACATAAAAACCAGACAATTAATTAAACAAGAAATTTAAACGATTAAAGTCGTTTAAAACAGAAACTCAAAATTTTAAAAGTAAACAATAAAAGAAATGGGATCAGTTTGTCGAGAATTTTGTTCTTTGAGGAATCAGTGCTTACAAAATGCTTTATTGGCTCTTTTGATTGCATTCTTACTAGTGGGTCTAGTATTTATATCGGCTGGCACTGGTTGGCTAATTAATAAGTACATTACTCATGGAGATTCATTCTTTATTGAACAGCAAATAGGTCCTGAATTTAAATTCTTCTTGTTATCTTTTATGGGATTTGTCTTTCTGGCTCTTGCAATTGCTTGGCTCTGTTGGATAGCTTTCATCGTTTGGAAAATTTACAATTGCATAGCGATCGGTTGTAGAGACGCTTGTAAAGAAGCAAGAGAACGAGCAGCTCGAACAGTGTCAGCAGAAGATAAGACAATCTATGAACAATTAGAAATGGTCAATCCAAATGAAGTTTAAAATAAAAATAAATAATAAATTTAACATTAAAAAGAAAAAGATGAACAACACGTCGATAAGTGATCCAGATTTTAGAAATCATGTTAAGGCTGCTTTATCGATGATAAATAGCCAAGAAATTCCAAATAATCTTGCTAACAAACCTTACGTTGGTAGTCTGGTTTCCAATGTTATATCAGCATCGTCGACTAATGTAACAACTGCCGCCAATTCTTATCGATTTCCTTTAATTACACTACCAACAAGTCAAAACGCATATCTAATCGAAGCTAATGTTTTATCGACAGATACGAGTAATCCATCAATAATAGCATCATGGAAATTAGTAATAACCGCATTTAATACTGGATCTGGAGTATCTATTTTAAATGTGAATACAACTAATCTGGTTGAGGGCGAGTTCTGGAACATTGGAGTGGAAACTATCGGTAATACAGTCTACATCGATTCTATCGAACAAGCTTTTCCATCTGTTAGTTGGACCTACGCTATTATATCAATTATTGGAACACCGGTTCCTTTTACTTTTCAACCGCCTCAATGAAAAGATTTTAAAAGTTATTGAGTAGTCAATTAAGTTAAAAATTATTTTAATTTTTAATCAAGTCGAAATCGAAAATTACCCTTAAATTTTTGATCTCTTGTATGTCCTATTTTGCCACTTTTTATATTGTCATCTTTTGTTACTTTTTGTATTGCTTTTTGAAAAAGATGGATAGTGGAAGTGAGGACAGTAGTTCATTTTACGATTCGGAAGACTTCGAAAATGCAATCGAAGGAGATCCAAACAATAATAATAATGAGGATAACGACAACAAAACTTATAGCATTAATTTTCCTGTGGCATCCCGATTTTTAGGTGTTAATGGTTGTCAACACATAAAATATGCTAAGGTCGACAAAATCTGTCCTTTGTGTACCCCTTGCGTTATCTGTAACCTTCCAATCAATTTTAATAAATATAAAACGGTTTCGAATCGTTATAATAATGTTTATTGTCACAAGGACTGTCTTAGTAACAATGATACCGAATCATTAGTAATTACTGCTGAGTCGGCTAATTTCTCATTTTTAATGTCCAAAAGAATGAAGATTTGTCATATTTGTAAATTTGTTACCAACGAAGGAATCTTAATCAATAGCGAACAGCCTATTAATCAACAATCCGAGAAAGAAGAAGACCAAAAGAAAGAAGATCAAAAGAAAGAAGACGATCGGCTGGTGTCGATCCATTCTAGGTGCATTCAGTCGCAAACCTGTTATGTTTGCGGGCAGTATAATCGTCCATCTGATCTAGAAAATATTCTTTTGGGGATGTCTCCTAGCGATGGTAATGATAAGAGAGAATTTACATTAGATGGAACATATATTCGTCATAATAACTGTATCGTACCCCCTTGTATGTTTTGCAACAAAATGGGTAATGTCAAGGTCGCTTTTACCTCGCCTGATTCATCGGTGTTTAAAAATAATCTTAATCCGGCAACCAGTGTTGTAAAATCTTTTTTAACTGCCACAATTCCACTATTCCAACGAAGTTTTTATCATGAAGAATGTTTGGTTAAGCAACCATGTGAACAGTGTAAAACTACTGGAGGTAATATTAAATACGATGGAACGACCGTTAGACATATAGACGGTTGTACATCTCAACAATGTATTTCCTGTAAAAATATTATAGGTTCTTTTAAATATAAAGACTTTGGGAATGATATTCTCTGTCATCTTCAATGTTTAAAATGCTCAAATTGTAAAGTGACCCATGGCGAATTTACTTATGTTGATGGTTTTATTATCCATAACGAAGATTGTAGCTCAAAGTTCTGTCCAACGTGTAATTTAGTTATAGGAACTGCAGAGAAGAATGAACTAGAAGATGGTAATGAATATCACCGTGAATGTTTAGATAATTATGTTTGTTTTGTTTGTGGAGAACAGGGGAGAGGTAAAAAGATTAAACAGCGATTATTGTTTAGACATAAGAAATGCAGTCCTGAAGTTTGTGAAGATTGTAAGAAGTACATGGGAAGAGGAACAATCAGACAGATTAATGATAAAATTTATCATGGTCCTGATATACCAGGTCTAGGTAATGGTATTGGATGTGGACCTCGTTGTAACACTTGTAATAAATGCAGTCCAGATGATGGTCTTACTTTAAAACTATTGCCAAGTGGCAAATATCAACATACTACCTGTATTAATGATAATTGCGTTATATGTTCCAAACCTTTAGGTGATCCGTCAACTCTTGTAAATAAGAAAGGAATAAATGAGGAAATGATTAGTATTCATAAGAGTTGTAGCTCTAATTGCGCGCGCTGTGGGGTTTTAACAGTTAATCACTCTAAGTTTAAGCGATCTCTAACTGAAGCAAACAAAAAACTTATACCTCGTCAAATTAAAGGAACGGCACTCATCTTATACGGACTGTTAAAAAGAAAGAAGACTGTTATCGTTGGCTATAATTCTGATGGCAAACAGATTAAAAATAACATCGCTACTGTACCAAGAGAACTTCGTGAATTTATTGTAATGGAATGGTTACATAATGGATTTAAGAGTGAAATTGATAACTTACCTCTAATTGGTAATAGCTTTGATCTCAGATTAATCTGCACAAAAGATCGATGCAGTCGCGAGAATCTATGCCCATGTGGAGATATTTTATGTTGGACGACATCTATATCTCTGCAAGGTTGTCAAAAATATAGATGTTCTAATGTAATTAACTCTTTAAGAGACATTATGACAATCGTTTTGAAAAAGGATATTGCTATCTATTGGCCAGAAACTGATGAGAAAGGATTTGAACAAGTTGAAAAAGAAATGCTTAAAATTCTTTCTAGTAAATTATCAACGGAAAAGTTATTACTGTATAGCGTCAAAATGCCTTTGATTGCTAAAATTTTAGCAAAACGCCAAACTGCTCCAAAATTTATCAGTAAATGACCGGTCCCAACAAGAAAAATAAAATAAAAATAATTTTAAGTTTAAACTTAAAATTTTCGACAGTAAAGATTCAAAAACTAAAGACTCCAGAAACTAAAGATCACAAAAACCCTAAGATGAGTGAAGGATCAAAGGTTTTTAAGGCTTATGACATTAAGGACCCTCTTGATAAATTAGCTATTACTAATTTATGGCATGGAGCAGAAATCCGAAAGGGATTTAGAACTCGTGTTTGCTGTAATTATAAATGTACGGCAATGGATTGTGTTTATTCTCATATAAAGATAAGAGGGTATCCTGCTGTAAGATGTACCCCATGTTCGGTAGATGATTGCATAAACCATCACATAACATTCCGTACTATTATGGTAAGAGGATCAAAGCTTGAATTGTATACTATTTGTAGACGAATTTCCTTTGAGTTTGAAGATATGAAACTCTTCGCAAGGAAACGAGAAAGAGAACAATCGGTTCCAAACTTTCCTCCTGTAATAAATCCTATTCCTTTTAATTTTCCTCCTCCAACAAATAACGATAACTTTAATTTACCTCGTCCTCCTATCAACTACTTATCACCAACTAGGCTACAGCCAGATAAAACAAGGGATCATTATACAATGGCGGTTATAAATAATACTAGTGCTAATGAAGAACGTGAATCTATGAAAGTTTCTCTTCCATATAAACCGCAAGTACAATCGATGATCAAAAGGACAGATGGAGATATAACAGTTTATTACTTTAGATCTACTTCTACGACCAAGAAAGCATTAATTAGTATGGTCAGTGCTGATGAGTTCAAAGGCCAGATTAAAATTAGCGAACAACATCTTCAAAAAGCTATTCTAAAACTTCCTGACGATGCTATTATAGCCATGAAAGCAGAACTTAAAGATGTTCCAGGTGCTATAATTCCTATAGGAATGGCAGAACTCCGACTAGAAAATGCCAGATTACAGAAAGAAATCGATGACGCCAAAAATGAAAAATAAATATTTTTCCAATCAAAAAATTAAAAGTCAAAAATGGCTTTTAACAACAATCATCGTAACCTAGCTTCGAAAATTGCCCTTTATCTCTCTAACAAAGATTCAGAGGATGCTACTAGAATTTCAAGTATTTATGTTGAATTGTGTAACGATGTCGGAGCTAATAATGCTATGAAACTTATTATGCACTATACCGAGCAAATTAGAGCTGGTGTCAATTACCGATATGCTGGCTGCCATATGTTTGACAAAGGATCTATTCATGCAATGAAACAAAAACTAATAAATACACTGTATACCAGACTAGTAAGGGAGCTGGTTATGCCTATTATCTATGCTTATTATAAATCAGAAATAAAATCCGGAGCATTAGCATCAATGCTGGTTATTCCTGAGCACAAAAATCTTCTTCGCGTTCCAATTGAATCTGATCTGAGTGCCGCAAAAGAACCTAAACTTAAGAATCTAATCGATAGTGTTAAATATAGACCAGGAGTAGCACAACAAATCAAAGATGCCCTTCGAATGGGAAATCTCAATGACTTCGAAGTTGATGAGGATGAGTTGGACAATTCCGATGGCGGTTTTGTCTCCGATGAAGTACCTGATTTTGAGCCTAACAACCCTCCCGAGGAAGAAGATGAGGAAGATTTTGGCGACGAAGTTGAATACGTAAACAGGTGGCAAGAAGAAATAAGACAAAATTATTCTGACGAAGATCAGAATAGAAGAATTCCTCCTAAGGACAAAGAAGAAGCCGACGACGAAGAGGAAGATGATTATGATGAGGGTGACAATGAGGAAGAGGACGATGACGAAGAGGAAGAACCTGTCCATAACAGAAAAAGGGGTCGACCAGTGGCGCTTAAAAAGATTCCTCCGATCAGAAAAATTGCCAAACACGATGATGAAGATGAATATGACGAAGAAGATGACTAAACAATAACTAAATAATAATAACTAAATAATAAAAAATAATAACTAAAAATTATTATAATGCTTATGAGCATTATAATATAAAAATCGAGTTTTAGATCTAATCAACAAGCTCCACAACGTAGACAGCATCAGCCATTAGACCATGATTTTCTTGTCGTAATAAACAATTAACAGACGACCTAGGAAATAAATCGATCATTCTCGATTTAACAATGTTATCTTTTTCCTCTTCGATTTCAACCTGTAAGTCGTTGAGATCTTCTCTAGTCAATACTTTGTTCCAACACTTAACAAGAAATGCAGCAATAGCTCTTTCAGTCAAATATTCTCCGGTGTAGGTTCCAAATGACTCTCGAAAAGAAATACCATAAATATAAAATATAACAACATCTCCAGGAATAAGAATAATATCATCGTTATATAAACCATAATTATAATGATTATTTCCTAAAACAAGATTTAACTCAATCAGAGGTTTCTCTCTAGTTTCAAGAATTCTTAGCTGGTCCAAAGTAAAAATGGTATTTATACAGTGAGTGTTATAAATACAATCTCGGTCATTCTCGAAATATAATTCGCCTTCAGGATTAGTTTCAAATTTACCAACCTGTTCATAAATTTTTCGACTTAAAGCATCTTTCAGTATTTCGTAAGTTCCTTGATCGATATCAATTAGATCATAGTTGCGTTTGTCTCCCCATCTCATCATTTTTAATTTATTTTGGTCTTGTTTAAAATCTTTTTAAAATCGATTTTAAACAAATCAGATTCCATTATTAAAACAATATTATAATAATAGAGAAAGAGAAAAAGATTAACAAAAGAAATGATTGACTCTTTATTGTTGAAGTTGAAGATGTGGTCTTTTCTGGCTTTACCATGTGCTGGATTTGTGACTGGACAAGTTTTACAATTCGCTTTAAATACTAGAAGTAATAGTAAATATGAAAGTCTTGTTGTTTACTTGGTAACCACCACTCTGATGAAAATTTTGTACGAAGACTTTAATTTTATTACAGATAAGGTTGAAGATACTCGCGATAGACGATTATTTCTGAATATTAGTCACCTTTATGTTATGTTTACCGTTTTGGGCCTTATTTCCCAAGTTTTCTAATTTCTTATTTAAATTTTTATTATTGTCATATTAATAGCTGATATGACAATTGGTTTTTTACAATATTTAAATACTACGAGGAGATTCGTTGACTGTTTTAATAGCAAAAGGATAAATCGCCATGATCATTAACATAACTAGAGTAGCAATGAAAATTCCAATCCCTCCAGTAATATACCAAAAAGATGTAGTTAAACCAGCTCTTTTAGGGGTCATTCTAATAATCGAGATGATATAAATAATAAACGCCACGATGATAATTATTGAAATAATCATTTTGGGTTTAAAATTTTGTTGGTTGTTCGAATTTTGTTTTGAATTATTTTATTTTAATTTAAAATTGGTTTGAATTAAATAAAAGTGAAATGGATGAGAAAAGAGTTAAAGTTCCGTTAGTGGTAGTAATAATCGTTATAATCGTTCTTCTGATTGTAGTCTTTTGTGTATCGGGGCCTCATTCTAGCCCAATCTGGCGACCTAAAACTCTCAAGGGAAATAGAATGGAGGAATTTAGATTCCTCACTAATATGTGGAATAAAGGTAAAAATAACGAGGAGTAATAGTAAATAACGGGTGAAATAGTAGGTCTGATAACTAAAAATTATTTTTAATTCATTTTAAATTAGAAAGAAAAGAGTCAAATGTCTTGCGAGGATAATTGTAAGTGTATTCTCTGCATTGGAGTAACGACTCCAGAGAAGCTAGATGATTACTTAGTTTCGATGGTCAAGAAGAAAGGTTGGATTATTATCCCAGTAATAAATCCAAAAGATCCCGATTTCATTCCTATTCATTATACAATGGGACTAACTGAAACTTTTAAGTCACCAGAAATTGTTATAATAGGTCATTTCAGCACTAGCTTAATTAATGATATAATAGTTAAAATTGTTGATCAAATTAAAGTCGATTGTAAAGTTTTAGACGGTGAAGAGCTAGAGAACATTTCTCAAATTGAATTCGAGGGAAAGATGAAATGGGTTAATTATGGTTGTCGCGTCGCTGAAGACGAATTCCGAGAATCATTTTGCGAAAAGTTAGTAAATAGACATGGAAAAGAGGGATTTCAGTTGAGACAAGTTATTCTGCCTAATAAGAAAGGAAAATTGCCATGGCACACGGGTTATGATATGATGTGGGCTAGAAAAGCTAAACAAATTTGCTTATATGATCGGTCATTCCATATTAATCCAATCAAAGAATGTCATGGCTGTTATGTTCGAGATCAAAAGTTTCTAAAATGTTCTGGTTGTTTAACGATTCTATATTGTGGCGAGGCTTGTCAAAAAGCCGATTGGAAGAAACACAAACCAAACTGTAAAAAATAAAATTAGAAGATTAATGAGATAAACTAGGGAGAATGGAAGGTAATAAAATCGTCCCAGAGACCATAAATAACTAAAAATAAAAGAAAGATAAAAGCAACCATTGAAATGGTTAGAAGGACCTCAAAGAAGTGACGAACAGAAGGCTTTCTCACCACTAACAAATAAACAATAATAAAAATCGTAAAGATTAAAAGTAGTTTCCACATTATTTTTAACATGATATAAATTGAATCTCTGTATATTTTTACATACAGAGATGACAAATAGTGGTAAGCTAATCCAATTTAATAATAAAACTTCCTGTAGAGTTTTCTACAATCCCCTATTAACCAGGTAAACAGAACAATTATAAATAGAATATCAACAAGAAGGAAACATGTTGATCTAATTCTTATTGATACTAACCCTATTATAGCAATTATAATTACTAATATCGCGGCAACTCGTTGGATTTGACAATTTAACTCCATTTCCAATTTATTTTTCTAATTTTTTGTAAGTTTTTGAACTTATTTTGTTGTTTTTTAAAGCATCAAAACAAAATATTTAAAGTCTTAACTTTAAATATTTTAGAATTTTAAGGGCGAGCAAGACAGAGTGAAAATTCGTATTCAGCACTGATTTGAAACACTCCAGTTAGATTTGGAACTACTATGGGATTGTTTACATTATCTTGAATGCCTAATTGCCCGTGAGCATTACTACCAAATGCTATGACTTGTCCTCCAACATACAAACAGAGAGAATGTTGGCTTCCGCAACTTACTTGGATAATACCATTTAGATTTGGTATTAGAGTTGGACTGTTTGGGCCTTTAACATATTCACGCCTTCTTGTTTCGACACCTAATCCTAATTGGCCAAAATTATTACTTCCAAATCCCCAAACACGACCTTGGTTGTCTAGACAAAGACTATGACTAAATCCAGTACTAATTTGAATAATATTTTCTAAATTAGGAATCATAGTTGGAATTGTTTTATGTTTAGTAATGCCTAAACCCAATTCTCCAACCTGGTTAGATCCGAAACTCCAAACATGGCCTTGACTATCAAGGCAAAGGCAAAAGTCGCCACCGGCAGCAACTTGAACAATGTTATCGAGATCAGGAATTAAAACTGGGATTTCTTGATCTGGAACATAGCCCAATCCCAGCTGTCCGAAATCGTTTTCTCCAAAACTCCAAACATGACCTTGGTTATCGAGACAAAGAGATTGAGTATTTCCAGCTGCAATTTGAACTATATTACTGAGAGTTGGAATCATTTCTGGATGAGTTAGTTCATTCCTTCCCGCAATTCCTAATTGACCATTTTCGCCACTTCCAACCGACCAAACATGACCTTGGCTATCTAAATAGAGAGCATGACGAGCATGACTATTTTTAGAACTGTACTGGACAACATTTTTTGGAGATATTGCAAGAATTTGCGGAGTTTCGAGGCTTTGGTCTACCTCATCTTCATCGTAGCCAAATTCCCAAACTTGTCCTTTAATATCTATAGCTACTGAACCAATTGCTCCAGCATTAATTTGAACAATATTCTTGAGATAGGGATTCAAAACTGGTGAATCTCTATCATCTTGATCTCCTAAACCTAATAAATATCCGTCACCATTCCTTCCAAAAACATAAACTTTTCCGCCAACTACTCTATCAGTATATGCTTGTCTTGGAGTTCTTCCAAAGGGAATTTTAGCTTTCATTTCGTTCAACAATAATCGAAAAAGATATTGATCTTCAGTTGGTCCAGCTACGTTTCCTTCAATATTTCTGACTTGAAGACCTTTATTACAAT
>Ga0302140_10003871_pt1 | contig 19130 bp, 18 predicted proteins | sample I_Bog_E1_1_FD_202095 | JGI IMG/M metagenome (GOLD analysis project Ga0302140, IMG submission 202095) | Peat permafrost microbial communities from Stordalen Mire near Abisko, Sweden - I_Bog_E1_1 | ecosystem: Environmental > Terrestrial > Soil > Wetlands > Peat | place: Sweden: Abisko, Stordalen... | reverse complement strand
TATCCCAGCAGTTTCCCCGCCGTGACATAGACTGTCTCAATTCTTTTTCCTTCAGCAACTGACGGAAAGAAATGCTGGTATAATGACAGCCTTGGTCTGAATGAAGAATAGCATGCGTTTGAAGGTTATTTCCGTGATTATGAATAAGTATATTAACAGTTTCCAATACAAAATCCACCTCAAGAGATTCACTTACTACATATGACAAAACCTGTTTTGTGAACGCATCTTTTATAACAGAAAGATACGCTTTACAACCGTGGTTATAATATAGATATGTGATATCAGTAAGAAGTATTTTTCCTGCACCATGCTCTGCAAATTCACGTTTTACAAGATTGTCAGATACAGCATCTGTCTTAAGCGCTTTTGCCATCCTGCGGTATGGATTAGCTTTCCTGATTGGGCAGAAGAGATTATATTTTCTCATCAGACGGCTAATCTTTTTCTGGTTCATTCGTACACCCATATGTAGCAGCCGCATATATATTCCACGTCTGCCTTTATCATATCCACGATATTTGTAAGCTTCTAATATTAATGCAAAGTCAGCTCTGTCCTGTTCTTCCTTATTACTTCTTTTATCAGATGAATGAAGCCAGTTATAGTAGCCACTTCGTGACACACCAGCCATTTCACATAACCAACTTATATTTAATTCATTATTATCACGCTGAGTCATTTCTTGGATGAGTTTGAATTTTTCTTCTGACGTTGCTTCTGTTTTTCCTTCCATTCGGCTTTTTTGTCTAGAAATTCGATTTTTTTTAAAAATTCATTTTCTTGTTTTAGATATTTAATTTGATGTTCCAGTCTGCTAATTCGTTCAGCATCAGTTAAATCCTTTGTAACTGGACGACCTAAGTTACATTTTCTTATATCTTCAAAGCCATCTGAGCGCAATTCACATTTCTTCACCATTGCAACAAGAGCATCTTTACGTTTTTTACCCAATAACTGATGATCAATTCCACATTCAGTCAATATTTGAGATGGTATTTTTCCTGCACGGTATCCATTTGCAAAAAGTTCCCTAAATTCAGTTGTATAAGTTATTGATTTATCACTAACCTTATTGATATAAGGATTTTTTCGTAATTCTCCTTGTTGTTCTTCTGTAAAATAATTAACTCCCATAAACACCTCCCCAATTATACTGAAATAAATTGTAGCAAAAAAACACCCTATAGAATAGAGTCAGCAAGAAATTTGGCTTTATAAGCCTTTTTTCTAACTGTCTATTCTATAGGGTCCATTTTAAAGTTTAGAACCTTTTTTATTTTGGAAAATCATAATAAGGCACATAAGGCATATTCGTGGACATTGTGCCCTAGTGGGTATAATTTTGAGCAGTGAACTTTTGGTTATTTAAATGTTAATTTGAATTGTATATCTACATTGTAAATTGTTTTCTGTAATGTTATAATACTTAAGATATCTTTTAAATGGAGGAGTTTTTATTTATGAAACATATAAAAACAATAAACAAACCAAATATTAAGAATAGTTTATGCAAACCAGGATGTAAAGAATGTGCTAATTCTTGCCAATCAGCTTGCAAAACTTCATGTACAGTAGCAAATCTAGAATGTGAGAACTAATTTTCAAAGCAGTAGCTTAAGCAGTTACTGCTTACTTTATATGTTTAGGAGGAAATGAAATTGTCTTTAATACATAAATTTAAGCAAGGTGAAAACTATTTTGTTTTAGATGTAAATACAGGAGCAGTTCATGTAGTAGATGAACTAGTTTACGATATATTAGATGATAATAAATTGAAAAATAAGAAAGCTATACTAGAAGAACTTAATGGTAAATATGATGAAGAAGAACTTTCAGAAGCTTATGATGAAATTCAAGAATTAGCAGAAGAAGGTATTCTTTATTCAGAAGATCAATATGAAGAAATAGCTCACAGTTCTATGGATGATAGAGATTACATAAAAGCTATTTGTTTAAATGTTATTCATGGGTGCAATTTAAGATGTAAATATTGTTTTGCTGATGAAGGTGAATATCATGGACATGGCGGAGTAATGAACCTAGAAACAGCTAAAAAGGCAATTGACTATGTTATTAAAAGAAGTGGCCCAAGAAAAAATATAGAAATAGATTTGTTTGGTGGAGAGCCAACTCTAATCATGGATACTATAAAAGAAATAGTTAAGTATGCTAGAGATAATGAAGAAAAGTGGGAAAAGAAAATAAGATTCACTATGACTACTAATGCTACTCTTTTAACTCCAGAGATGATGGATTATATGGACAAGGAAATGGGAAATATTATTTTATCATTAGATGGAAGAAAAGAAGTTAATGATAGCGTTAGAATTAAGCCAGATAAGAGTGGTTCTTATGATGATATTGTACCTAACATAAAAGAGATGATTAAAAGAAGAACTAAGGGAAAAACTTATTATGTTAGAGGAACTTTCACAAGAGAAAACATAGATTTTTATGAAGATGTAATGGCTATGGTAAATGAAGGCTTTAGAGAATTATCAATAGAGCCTGTTGTTTTAGAAAGCGGACATTATCTTGCTCTTAGAGAAGAAGATATTGATACGATTTTTGATAATTATGATAAGCTATATGAAGAAATGAAAAGAAGAAAAAGAGAAGGAAATGAAGAATTTAAATTCTATCATTTTAATATAGATCTTCAAGGCGGACCATGTGTATACAAGAGGATTTCAGGCTGCGGAGCTGGTTTTGAATATGTAGCAATAACTCCACAAGGAGATGTATATCCATGCCATCAATTTGTTGGAAAAGAGGAATTTAAACTAGGAAGTATTTATGATGATACTTACGATACAGAACTTGCTAAGAAATTCAAAAAATCTCATATATACAATAAACCTAAGTGCAGAGATTGTTGGGCAAAGTTCTACTGTAGTGGTGGATGCCAAGCAAATAATTTTAATTTCAATGGAGATATGAATATTCCATATGAAATTGGATGCAAAATGCAAAAGAAGAGAATTGAATGTGCAATTGCATTGAAATGTGAAGAAAATTAAATATAAGTATAAGTATGAAGTTTTAGTAGGGAAAAACAGTTTTTTTAATTGTTTTTCCCTACTTTTTTATGACTTGTATCATAAAGTAAATAAAAAATATCAATTAAGAATTTTTCTGTTTTTTATATTTATTGAAAATAGGCTATAATATAAGAATATAAAATTATAAGTAAAAGGGAATGGTAAAAAAATGCTATTTGAGAGATAGCTGGAATTATTTATATGATTTGATTTCTAGTGATAAGTTTCAAAAATGGACAAGGAATTTTAAATGTAAAGGCAAAAGACAAGTTAGAATTCAATCAACTGATGATAGAGTTTTACGAAACTAAAAAAGCAGATAATGTTTATGATTTTTTAGTTTGCAAATGCATTGATGATTAAGAAGGGTTTGTGATTTGCGCTAAGAATGAGTTTGTATATGAATTATAGTGTGAAAGGAGAATAATAATTGGAAGAATACATTTTAGAAAATAATTTAAAGTTAATATACAATCATACTGAATCTGAACTTACATCAATTTGTATATCAATAGATGCTGGTGCTGGAGTTGAAACTGAAAAGTACGGGATAGCTCATGCAACTGAGCATATGGTTTACAAGGGTACAAAAAATAGAACTGAGAAAGAAATAAATAAAGACTTAAGCAATATTTTTGGATTCAATAATGCTATGACTAATTATCCTTATGTAATTTATTATGGAACTTTACTTGGAGAAGATTTAAAAAAAGGTGTAGAGTTATTAAGTGATATAGTTCTTAATCCAAGCTTTAGTGATGAAGGATTTAAAGAAGAAATGGATGTAATAAAAGAGGAACTTAAAGAATGGGATGAAGAATTAGAACAATATTGTGAAGACAAACTATTTTTTAATTGCTTTAATAATAGAAGAATAAAGTATCCTATTATAGGGACCAGGGAAAGCTTAAAAAGTATAACATTAAATGACATAAGAGAGTTTTATAATGAATATTATTTCCCGGAAAATACATCTATAGTTGTATTTTCATCTTTCAAATTTGAAGAGGTTAAAAATAGTATAACTACATATTTTTCATCATGGAAAAATAAACCTATAAATAATGATGTTTTTAACAAAACAAAGGATAAACTTACAATAGATAAATTGATGGATTCAAAATTTAAAAATACTTTTATGAAAGATGTTTTAGAAAATAATCTAAAGTTTTCTGATATAGAACAAAAAATTATGGAGTATGTTTTAGAAAGCTTTAACAGGGAAATGAAATTAGTTAATGAGATGGACAAAGGTAAAAATATAGCATATGAAATTCCTAAAGTAAAGATATTTAATGATAAGAGAGATGGAGTAAAGACATGTAAAATTGAAATAATATGTCCAATAGATAACCTAAATGAAAAAGAAATGAAGGCACTTAGAATTTTCAATCAATACTTTGGAGACGGTATTAATTCAATTCTTTATGATACTTTAAGAACTAAAAATGGACTTATTTATGATGTAATTACTAAAATTGCACATGAAAATTATATAAAACTATATAAGATTACCTTTAGTACAGCAAAAGAAAATGTAATTAAATCTATAGATTTAATTAAGGAATGTATAGAAAAATTAGATTTATTAGAGCAATATATAGATAAAAAGCAAATAAATCAATTAATCAAGAATTTTAAATTAAAAAGATTATTTAGAGAAGAACAAAGTATAGTTTTAGCAAAAGAGTTAGCTACATATGATACAATGTTTGGAGATTATAAAATATATATTGATGAAATTAATAAATTAGATATATTCACTAATGAAATGATCTTTGAAGTAGGCAATAGAGTATTGAAAAATTTAACGATACAAATAATTGATTAATTTAATTTCGAAAGAGTAATTGATAATGAAAATACTGCAATTAGATTAGTAACATCTTGGGCAACGGATGAAAAGAAAGTTTTAGAATTTATTAAGGACTTGAAAAGTATATAATTAGATGTTTATAAATTTAATATACATTTAAGGCACATGAAAGAAAATAACAAGTCCAAAATGCCATGATTATTTTTCATCAGGCAAGGAATCAGATTGGTCTCATAGCGAGCCTATTAGGGCAATCTGCTGACGCAGCATGATGGAAAATAGGCTTGGCAGATGGACTTGTTATTTTTTTGATTGTGCCTAAGGCTTTGTATCATTTAATATTGATATGGAGCTTTTATAAAGTGAAACTTTTGAGGTGAATTTTATATTACAGATGAATTAAGCGGGAGGGATATTCTTGAAGTTACCATTATTACAAGAATTACTTAAATATCATGATGAGAAGAATTTACTTCTTTCTATGCCGGGAAATAAATGTGGAATTGGATTTTTAGATGATGATCTTGGAGAAAAGTTTGTTAATAGACTAGGATTTTTAGATATAACTGAGGTTGAGCCATTAGATAATTTGCATTGTCCTGAGGGGATTATAAAAGAAGCTCAAGAATTATTGGCTAAAACTTATAAAGCTAAAAAAGCATATTTTTTAGTAAATGGAAGTTCTTCTGGAAACTTGGCAGCTATGTTTTCTGCATTTGATGAGGGGGATGAAGTTTTAGTTGAAAGAAATTGTCATAAGTCAATTTATAATGGATTAATTTTAAGAAAATTAAAAGTAAAATACATTGAACCTATTGTTGATGAAGAAAACGATGTGTTTCTTCCTCCAAACAAAGAAAATATTTATAAGACACTAGGCGAAAGCTTAAATCCAAAAGGAATTATATTAACCTATCCAAATTATTTTGGAATTACATATGATATTGAAGATATAATAATAGATTTGAAATCAAGAGGTTTAAAAATTATTATAGATGGAGCGCATGGAGCTCATTTTGGTATAAATAAAAGATTGCCTAAATCTGTTGCAGGTTTAGGGGATTATGTGGTTTTAAGTGCTCATAAGACTTTGCCTGCTTTGACTCAAGGTGCATATCTTTTAGTAAATGAAGAAAATAGTATGTTAGAATTCTACCTAAAAGCTTTCACAACAACATCACCTTCTTATTTAATTATGGCATCGTTAGATTATGCTAGATATTATTTAGATAATTATGGTGAAAAGGATTATGAAAAATTAATAGATATAGCTGAGAAATGGAAAGCAAAAATAAATCAACTTAAAAAGGTACATATATTATGTAGTGATGATTTGAATGAACAATATAAGGAGAGAATAATAAATGAAGCTAAAATTAAATCAAAGCAAGAATATGATATTGATTTAAGTAGGTATATATTGATTCTTCCCAAGGAGTATAGTGGACATAAACTTCTAGATTATTTAAGAACTCAAAAGATACAAGCTGAAATGAGTTTTTCAAGAGGTGTAGTTTTAATATTGTCTCCATTTAATAGTAAAGAAGATTTTAAGATTATATATAAAGCTATTTTAAATTTAGAAATGAATGGTATAAGTGGACAAATAGAATCAAAATATTTTTCTAATATTCCAGAAAAAAAATTAGAACCATATGAAGTCTTTAAATTAAATGGTGAGTGGCGTGAAATTGAAAGCTGTGAAGGTGATATTGCAAAAGAAGCAATAATACCATATCCACCTGGAATACCATTAGTTTGTCAAGGCGAAATTATTTCTCAAAATGCTATAGGTATAATAAAAGATTATGTGATTAATAAAAAAAGTATATTAGGAGTTAAAAATAAGAAGGTTCACGTAATCAAGAGAAAACAATAAAAGATTAAAATATATCTTAGATTTCACAATTGAAATTTAAGATATATTTTATTCATTAATTTAATGTTGCTGAATAAAATTAGTTAAACAGATTTTACTTCATGTATCTTATCGAATTTAAGAATTTATCTTATATTGGTATGAATTAAAATATTGTGTTAAAATATATCTATTTAGAATAATAAATATATGATAATAAAATATAGTTAGGGATGGACGATTATATTATGGAAACAAATATTGTGACCAAACAAAAAGATCTAGTTAAGATAAAAAAACCTAAGCAATATAAAGTTGTTATGTATAATGATGATTATACTACAATGGAATTTGTTATTAATGTATTAGTGAATGTGTTTAATAAAAAGCTTATAGAAGCTGAAAAAATAATGTTAGATGTACATGAAAGAGGTAAAGGGGTAGCTGGAATATATAGCCACGATATTGCAATTACAAAAGTTTATACGGCAATGTCTATGGCTAAGGAACAAGGATTTCCATTCAAGCTTACTGTAGAGGAGGCATAGAGTATGAAAATTACTAATGAAGTTAATTCAATATTACTTAAAGCATATCAAGAAGCAAAGAATAAAAACAGTGAATATATTACACCAGAACATTTGCTATATGCAGCAACTTTTAATGAAAATGTAGAATATGCTATTAGAGAATGTGGTGGTAGTTTAGAAAATTTGAGATATAACTTAAATACTTATATAAAAACATATATAAATAAAATTGGTGAGGGTGAGCCACAAGAAAGCATTGAATTTCAAAAGGTTATTTTAAATGCTAATGAACAAATTCATAATAGTGGAAAAGATGCTATTGGTGTAGATCATATACTTTCTGCAATTTTTACTTTAGAAGAGAGTTATGCACGCTATTATTTAGAACAAGAAGGTGCTACAAGAAGAGAATTGCTATACTTGTTATGTCATAGTCTAGATGAAGGTGATCAAAATTCTTATGAGGATGAAGCAAAAGAAAATTTTGGCCAAGATACAGAAGGATTTATAGATCAAGAAAGTGAAGAACAATCTAAAAAGAAAAAAGAAGAGGCATTTCTTAATAAGTTTACAACAAATCTTATTGAAAAAGTTAAGGAAGAAAATAGTGATCCATTAATAGGAAGAAAAGATATTTTAGATAGAAGTATTGGAATACTTTGTAGAAGGATAAAAAATAATCCTATTCATGTAGGGGAAGCTGGGGTTGGGAAGACCGTTATTACTTTAGGTCTTGCAAGGCTTATAAGTGAGAATAAAGTTCCAGAAAAATTAAAAGAAAGTTGTATGTTTTCTTTAGATATAGGGGCAGTAATTGCAGGAACTAAATACAGAGGAGATTTTGAGGAAAGAATAAAAAGAATTCTAGATTTAATTGGAAAAAAACATAAGCCAATAGTTTATATAGATGAAATTCATAGCATAGTTGGTGCTGGATCATTAAACGGTGGGGCTTTAGATGCATCTAATTTATTAAAGCCTTATTTGACAGAAGGTAAAATTAGATTTATTGGAGCAACTACTTTTGATGAATATAAAAAGTTTTTTGAAAAAGATAAAGCATTAAGTAGAAGGTTTCAAACAATAGATGTTAAAGAACCTTCGATTAAAGAATCAATAGAAATACTTAATGGACTTAAGGATAATTATGAAGAATATCATAATGTAAGTTATACAGATGAAGCCATAAGTGATGCTGTAACTTTAAGCGATAAGTATATTAATGACAAATATTTGCCGGATAAAGCTGTGGATATTATAGATGAAGCAGGAGCTTATGCTCGTATGAATAATGAAAATTTGGAAGAGAAAATTATAATTGATAGAAAGATTATTGAGGAAATAATATCAAAGGTTTGTAGTATTCCAAAGCAAACTGTAGAAAGTAGTGAAATAAGTTCTTTAAAATATCTTGAAGCTAGGTTGAAGGAAAATATTTTTTCACAAGATAAAGCAATTGAAGAAGTTGTGAGATGCATAAAAATGTCTAGATCTGGATTAAATGAGGAAGATAAACCAGTAGCATCTATGCTCTTTGTTGGACCTACTGGAGTTGGAAAAACTGAAATTGCAAGATGTCTTTCTAAAAAGCTTGGTATAGAGTTAATTAGATTTGATATGAGTGAATATGCTGAAAAACATGCAGCTTCAAAGCTTATTGGATCACCTCCAGGATATGTAGGATATGAAGAAGGGGGATTACTTACAGATGCTGTAAGAAAGACTCCACACTGTGTATTATTACTAGATGAAATAGAAAAGGCAAATGAAGATATTTTAAATGTGCTACTTCAAGTGATGGATTATGCAACACTTACTGACAATAAAGGTAGAAAAGCTGATTTTAGAAATGCAATTATAATAATGACTTCTAATGCAGGAGCAAGAAATATAGGTAAGAAGCTTATAGGCTTTGGAGAAAGAGCAGTTAAAGGCGAAGCTATAATGGAGGAAGTAAAGAAATTCTTTACACCTGAATTTAGAAATAGATTAGATAAGATAATAGTATTTAATAGTATGAATGATTCTATGGCAATAAACATTGCTAAAAAGCAATTAAATGACTTTAAGGCTAAATTAGCTACAAAGAGTATCGAAATTGAATTTAGTGAAGAATGTGTTAGTTATATTGCTAAAACAGGAATATCAGAAGAATTTGGAGCTAGGGAAATTGCTAGAATTGTAGCTTCGAAAATAAAGCCATTACTAGTTGATGAAATTTTATTTGGGAAATTGAGTGATGGCGGAAAGTGCAGTATTGATTTTGTAGATGAAAATTTCAACTTAACAATTAATTATTAAAAATGCACAATTCACTTGAATAAAATTCTTAAATTAAGAGATAATATATAAATGATAGGGAGAAATCTCTAAACTAAAAGAGGAGGTGAACTATTGCGAAGTTATAATATAACTTTGGCGATGGAACATTAGAATGGAAGATAAGAAATTAATATGCAAAGACTGTGGAGACGAATTTATTTTCACAGAAGGAGAACAAGAATTCTATAAAGAAAAAGGCTTTGAAAATGAGCCAACAAGATGTGCTGATTGTAGAAGAGCTAGAAAGCAACAAAACAACAGAAGATAATCAATAACGAGATTTGTTGATGTATCAAAGAGCCATAAGAATAAATCGTATGGCTCTTTTTTTGAATATGCATTAAATACATTGAAGTAAAAAAGGCTAAATTAAAATCGATATTAGTGCCATAAATTGATGAAGAATTTATATTTCACATATATAATTAAAAAAATATGAAAATTCTATTGAATTTTTTATACTTTTGCGAGTATAATATAAAGAAAGATTTGAATGAAAAATAAATGAGAAATTATTTATCTAATCTTTTTATTTTGAGAATTTAATATTTGTAATGTAAATTGAAATGTATTAGATTCTAAAATTATATTTTAAAGATAGTGATAAGGATTAGTATATTAAGTAAACTTTTTAGAGAGCTAGAGTTTGGTGGAAATCTAGTAAGTAAGCTTTATAGAAGCAGCCTTTGAATTTTATAGCTGAAAAATAAAAATTATAAATCTTAAATATAAATTTCTAAATGATTAGTTATTTTTATTTAAATGATAATTTTTAATTAGGCTATAACGTGATCCTCACGTTATAGGGGTGGAGTATTATAGAGTACTCTAGCTGAGTGAACAATATTTATATTGTTTATTAGGGTGGTACCGCGAAGTAGTTCCTTCGTCCCTTGTTTGGGATGGGAGCTTTTTTTATGTCAAAAAATAAGGAGGTTATTTTCAATGGAGGAAATACTTGAGATTTTAGAAAAAAATAGTAGATATACGGACGAACAAATTGCTGTCATGGCAGGTAAGACTGCTCAGGAAGTTAGAGATGCAATTAGGGATTATGAAGAAAAAAGCATAATAGCTGGTTATACAACTCTTATAAATTGGGAAAACACAGGTAGTGAAACAGTTACAGCCTTAATTGAAGTTAAGATAACACCTCAAAGAGGCGAAGGCTTTGATAAGGTTGCAGAGAGAATATACAAATTTTCAGAAGTTAAGGCATGTTATTTAATGTCTGGAGGATTTGATTTAACAGTTATTGTTGAAGGAAAGACCATGAAACAAGTAGCACTTTTTGTATCTGAAAAACTTGCTGTACAACAATATGTATTAAGTACTAGTACTCATTTTGTATTAAAAAAATATAAAGATCATGGCACGATATTTAGAGAAAAGAAGATAGAAGATAGGGAGGCAATATTTATATGATACTAGAAGATATGATTTTAGATTATGTTAAAAATATGCCTCCATCAGGTATAAGAAAGTATTTTGATATTATAAATGAAATGGATGATGTAATTTCACTTGGAGTTGGAGAACCAGATTTTGTTACTCCTTGGAATGTAAGAGAAGCTGGTATTTATTCTTTAGAGCAAGGACATACTCATTACTCTTCAAATGCAGGTTTTATTGAACTTCGTATTGAGATAGCAAAGTATCTTCATAGAAGATTTAATCTTAGTTATAGTCCAGAAGATGAAATATTAGTCACGGTTGGAGGAAGTGAAGGCATTGATATAGCACTTAGAGCTTTAGTTGGGCCAGGCGATGAAGTTATAGTTCCAGAACCAAGTTTTGTTGCATATAAAGGATGTACAGCTTTTACTGGAGCAACGGCTAAGGTGTTAAATCTTAAAGCAGAAGATAAATTTAAGCTTACACCAGAAGCTTTAGAAGCAGCTATTACTCCAAGAACAAAGGTAGTTATAATACCTTTTCCTAATAATCCAACCGGTGCAATAATGACAAGAGATGAACTTGCTGGAATAGTAGAAGTTCTAAAAGATAAAAATATCATCGCAATTTCAGATGAAATATATTCAGAGCTTTGCTATGGCGATAGACACGTTTCAATAGCATCATTCCCAGAAATGAAAGAAAAAACTTTAGTTATAAATGGATTTTCTAAGTCATATGCTATGACAGGATGGAGGCTTGGTTATATTTGTGGTCATCCGATTTTAATAGATGCTATGAAGAAAATCCATCAATATGCAATTATGAGTTCACCAACAACAGCTCAATATGCAGCTATTGAAGCATTGAAAAGTGGGGATGATAGTGTAAAAGAAATGTGTAGGGAATATAATAGGAGAAGAAGAGTCCTAGTAGATGGATTTAGAAAAATCGGATTAGATTGTTTTGAACCACTTGGAGCATTTTATATATTTCCAAGCATTGAATCTACAGGGATAACTTCAGATGAGTTCTGCGAGCAATTACTTGTAAATGAAAAAGTTTTAGTTATTCCAGGTAATGCCTTTGGTGATTGTGGAGAAGGATTTATAAGAGTTTGTTATGCTTCATCTATGGATGATATTATTGAGGCATTGAAGAGAATGGAAAGATTTGTTAATAATTTGAAACAAAAATAATATACTTATAAATAGAGCAACCTAAAATAATAATAATTTAGGTTTGCTCCATTTTTATTCTAAATTTAATGTAAAAAAATATACCTATAAAATTTTGATTAATATTTTTTCATTATAATTCGTGATTTTAAATATTAGGCACTTGTGTTGTTCTCAAAATCATCACAAGCACCAAAGGCAGAAGGAGAACCTTTTGACTCAGGAAAGAGATAGATGTTAATGCAAAATTCACAATGAATAAGCAATGTACAATGAATAATTTAGGAACAAAACTCACAGAGAAAGTTGGAAGAACGAAATAAGAGGAAACACGATTCGTTTAGATATTAATTATCAAAATTTTAGATATGTAAAGAGGAGATATATATAATGGACATAGCTAAATATATAGATCATACAATATTAAAGCCAGAGGCGACAGTAGAAGACGTGAAAAAGCTTTGCAAAGAAGCTAGAGAATATAATTTTGCATCTGTTTGTGTAAATGGATGTTATGCTGCATTAGTTAGTACTGAACTTGCAGGAAGTGATGTAAAAACTTGCGTGGTAGTTGGATTCCCATTAGGAGCTATGACTAAAGAAGCTAAGGCATTTGAAACAACTGATGCTATTAACAATGGTGCTAATGAAATAGATATGGTTATAAATGTAGGCGTATTAAAAGATAAAAATTATGATCTTCTTAAAGAAGAGATAGAAGCAGTAGTAAATGCTGCTAAAGGAAAAGCAATAGTTAAGGTTATTATTGAAACATGTTTATTAACCGATCAAGAAAAAATTAAAGTATGCCAAATATCTAAAGAAGCTAAAGCTGACTTCGTTAAAACATCAACAGGTTTTTCAAGTGGTGGAGCAACAAAAGAAGATATTGCTCTTATGAGAAAAACTGTAGGTCCAGATTTAGGAGTAAAAGCATCAGGTGGAGTTAGAGATTATAAGACTGCTATGGATATGATAAATGCAGGAGCAAGCAGAATAGGTGCTAGTGCTGGTATTGCTATTGTTAGTGAAAGTAAATAATTATACAATTGACAATGTACAATGGACGATTGACAATTAAGGAAGAAAAGCCTTTGGCTTTTTAAAAAATAAATATTTTATAGAAATTCTGTGAGAATTTAATCATAAATTGTCCATTGTCAACTGTAAATTGTTAACTGAAAAAGGGGTGATTTTATGAAAATGGTTGATATTATAAGCAAAAAGAGAGCTGGAATGGAACTTACTACAGAAGAAATAAATTTCTTTGTTGAAAATTATACAAAGGGTAGTATTCCAGACTATCAAGTATCAGCACTACTCATGGCAATTTATTTTCAAAAAATGAATATGAGAGAAACGTCAGATCTTACTATGGCAATGGTGAATTCAGGTGATGTTCTTAATTTATCAAATATAGAAGGAATAAAAGTTGATAAACATAGTACAGGTGGAGTTGGAGATACAACAACTCTTGTACTTACACCAATGGTTGCAGCCCTTGGTATTCCAGTTGCAAAAATGTCTGGTAGAGGCCTTGGCCATACTGGTGGAACAATAGATAAATTAGAATCTTTTGAAGGTTTTTCAGTTGAAATAAGTGAAGAGCAATTTATAAATAATGTAAATGATAATAAGATTGCTATAATGGGTCAAACTGCTGATTTAGCGCCTGCAGATAAGAAATTATATGCATTGAGGGATGTTACAGCTACAGTTGAAAATATATCACTTATATCATCAAGTATAATGAGTAAAAAGATTGCTGCAGGAGCAGATGCTATTGTATTAGATGTAAAAATTGGTGATGGAGCCTTTATGAAATCTTTTGAAGATGCTAAAGAACTTGCAGAAGCTATGGTCAGCATTGGTAAAAGTGTTAACAGAAATACAGTTGCTGTAATATCTGATATGGATCAACCTTTAGGCTTTGCAGTTGGAAATGCGTTAGAAGTTAAAGAAGCAATTGATACATTAAATGGTGTTGGACCAAAAGATTTATTAGAACTATGCTTAACTCTTGGTAGTAACATGGTAGTTCTTGCAAAAAAAGCTGAAACTGTAGAAGAAGCTAGAAAAATGTTACTGAAAGTTATAGAAGATAAATTAGCACTAAAAAAACTAAAAGAATTTGTTGTATCTCAAGGAGGAAATCCCAATCAAGTTGATAATACAGAACTTTTACCAAAAGCAAAGTATGTTGTAGAAGTTAAAAGTGAAGTAGAGGGATATATTTCTAGAATAGATTCACAACATATAGGTCTTATAGCAATGGAACTTGGAGCAGGTAGAGCTACAAAGGAAGATAATGTAGATTTGGCTGTTGGGGTAGTATTAAACAAAAAAAGGGGAGATAAAGTATCTAATGGTGAAACTTTAGCTTATATCCATGCAAATGATGAAGGCAAAATAGAAAAGGCAACAAAAAATATAATTGAAAGTTATCATATAACAAAAGAAAGTCCTAAGGATATTCCTTTGATTTATGGAGTTATAAAATAATGAACAATTGTAAGGAGGCAACGGTTTTGAAAATGATAGATAGAGTTATATGGATCGTTTTAGATAGTGTTGGTATGGGAGAAATGGCGGATAGCGAAAAATTTGGAGATATTGGTGCAAATACAATAGGCAATATTTCTAAAGCTGTAGGTGGATTAAGTTTACCGAACATGGTTAAGCTAGGTCTTGGAAATATTGAAAATATTAAGGGTGTAGATAAATGTGAAGCACCAATAGGATGTTATGCTAGATTTAAAGAAGCATCTAATGGTAAGGATACAACAACTGGTCATTGGGAAATGGGTGGAGTGGTTTCAGAAGTAGCATTTCCAACTTATCAAAATGGGTTTCCAAGTGAAGTGATAGAAAAGTTTGAAAAATTAACTGGAAGAAAAGTTATAGGTAATAAACCAGCATCAGGTACAGCTATATTGGATGATCTTGGGGAAGAACAAATGAAAGATGGAAGTGTTATTGTTTATACTTCTGCAGATAGCGTATTTCAAATAGCTGCTCATGAAAAAATAGTTCCTTTAGATGAACTATATAAAATGTGTCAAATAGCAAGAAAAATGCTATTTGGAGAACATGCTGTTGCAAGAGTAATAGCAAGACCTTTCATTGGAGAGCCAGGAAACTTTACTAGAACACCAAATAGAAGAGATTTTTCATTAATACCACCATATGATACTGTTTTAAATAAAATAAAAAATAAGGGATTAGATGTAATTGGAGTTGGTAAAATAGAAGATATTTTCTGTGGTCAAGGAATTACAGAGTCAGTTCATACTAAAGATAACATAGATGGAGTGAACAAAACTTTAGAGTACATGAAACAAGATAATAAAGGATTAATATTCACTAACCTAGTTGACTTTGATATGAAGTGGGGACATCGTAACGACTTTAAAGCTTATGCAAAAGGGTTAGAAGAATTTGATGTAAGACTTAAAGAAATTATAGATGCAATGAAAGATACAGATAGTTTATTTATTACAGCAGATCATGGTTGTGATCCTACAATGCCAGGAACAGATCATAGCAGAGAGCATGTTCCATTTTTAGCCTATGGAAAAAGTTTAAAAGAAAATATTAATTTAGGAACTAGAAATTCATTTGCAGATATGGGTCAAACAGTAGCAGAGATATTAAATGTTGAGAAGATAAAAAATGGAGAAAGCTTCTTAAAAGATATACACCTATAAAAAAAGCGCGAAGCGCAACCAAGATCATTTCAACTATAAAAAAAGTGCGAAGCACAACCAAAATCATTTCACATATGAAAAAGGCGCAAATCGTAATCAAGATCATTTCACATTACAGATTTTGCGAAGCAAAATCAATGAATAATGAAAAATGAATGATGAATTATATTTTGCTTTGCAAAATTTAAACTTATTAGGTGCAAAGCACCTTTAATTTAAAATCCCTTAAGGGATTTTCTCCTTCATTATTCATTAAAGTGCTTCGCACTTCGAAAAACTAAGAAGGGGGAAATATTATGGACTATAAAAGACTTATAAAGGTAGCATTAGATTATAGAAATAGAGCATATTCACCTTATTCTAATTTTAAAGTAGGAGCAGCTGTACTTTTTGAGAGTGGAGAAATTTATGGAGGATGCAATGTAGAAAATGCATCTTTTGGAGCAACAAATTGTGCTGAAAGAACTGGAATATTTAAAGGAATATCAGATGGTGAAACAAAAATAAAAGCTGTAGCTATAGTTGGAAGTCTAGAAGAATACACATATCCTTGTGGGATTTGTCGTCAAGTAATTACTGAGTTTGGTGATGAAGGCGTAAAAATAATAATAGCTAAAAGTGAAGAAGATTATATGGTAAAAGATATGAAAGAGATTTTACCAGGAGCTTTTAAAAAAGAAGCATTAGGAAAATAAATATCAATGCACAATTAAGGAGCAAATTATTACGTAATTTGAATAAATAGATTAAAAAAATTCCTATGGGAATTTTATCGATAATTATGAACTGTGCATTGTTAATTATGAATTATAAATAAATGGAGGTAACAAAATGAGTATTCATATTAATGCGCCAGAAGGTGCTATTGCAGAAAGTGTATTATTGCCAGGAGATCCTTTAAGAGCTAAGTTTATAGCAGAAACATTTTTAGAAGATGCAGTTTGCTACAATGAAGTTAGAGGTATGTATGGTTTTACAGGAACATACAAAGGTAAGAAAATTTCAGTCCAAGGAACAGGAATGGGTATACCATCAATATCAATATATACTAATGAATTAATTCAAAGCTATGGAGTTAAAAATCTTATAAGAGTTGGAACTTGTGGTGGATATAGTGAAAAGGTTAAGGTTAGGGATCTTATAATAGCAATGTCAGCTTCAACAGATTCAAATCTTAATTTAGTAAGATTCCAAGGAAGAACATTTGCACCAACAGCAAGTTTTGAATTATTAAAGCCAGCATATGATATAGCAGTTAAAAAAGGCTTTGATCCTAAAGTAGGAAGTATATATAGTTCAGACGTCTTTTATGGTGATGACAATGAAGACTGGAAAAAATGGGCTAAGTTTGGTTGCTTAGGAGTAGAAATGGAAGCAGCTGCATTATATACAATTGCAGCAAAGTTTGGAGTTAATGCATTAGCATTACTTACAGTAAGTGATCACTTTATAACTGGTGAAGTTACAAGTGCAGAAGAAAGACAAATAACATTTACAAACATGATAGAAGTTGCACTTAATACAATAGCTGGATTAGATATGTAATTAAGGCACATGAAAATAAATAACAGGTCCAAAGTTGCCATGAATATTTTTCATCAGGCAAGGAGACGAATTGCCCTCATAGCGGGCCTATTAGGTCAATTTGCCGACGCAGCATGATGGAAAATAGGCTGGCAAATGGACTTGTTATTTATTTGATTGTGCCTAATCGTTAGTAACAACTTGATTTTATTTCTAATAAATGATGAATAAATTTCAATAAAAGAGAGTTAAGGATTAAACTTCTTGGCTCTTTTTATGGTCATATTTATTTTCCAATAGAACGCTTTAGCGTTCCGAAGGAACTTGTTCCGTGGTTTAAAACCACCTACTTTCAGTAGAATGAGCTTTCAGTCGCCTTTAGGCGAAATCACTCATAGGTGGTGAAGTCCACCTATGAAAATTCTCCATACTTTAGTGTGGAGTGGTTTAATTATAGATTTAAAGAAAATGCAAAATACTTATGTTTTAAATTAAAAAAGAAAATTAGGTGAGGAATAACTTATGAATATACAGATATTTGGAACTAAAAAATGTTTTGATACTAAAAAAGCAGAGCGCTTTTTTAAGGAAAGAAAAATACAATTTCAATTTATTGATTTAAATGAAAAGCCTATGAGTAAAGGTGAACTTAAGAGTGTACTTCATTCAGTAAGTATTAATGATTTAATAAATAATAAATCAAAGGATTATACAAAATTGAATTTTAATAACATACGAAGTGCTGAAATAAAAGAAGAACTATTATTAAAAAATCAAAAAGTTATGAATACTCCCATAGTAAGAAATGGGAAGGAAGCAACAGTTGGATATAACTTAGAAGTATGGAATAACTGGATAGAAAATAACTAAAATAATTATGTGAACAGGTTAAATGTATCAAAAGTTTTTATTAAAAGCCGTGTATACTATATAAATTTTTTCGGAATACTAAAGTTGAGATTATTTTAGGCATATGAAAGAAAATAAAAAGTCAAAGATGCGATGTATATTTTGCAAAATGGCAAGAAGGTATGTTTGGATCATAGTAGGTTATTAGGCCAATGTGCCGACGTAGTATGATGAAAAATAGACTAGCATACTAACTGGGTATTTTTTTGAATATGTATTAGAAAGGATATGAAGTATTTATGGCAAAAGCAGGAATGAGAAGGCCAGATCCAAGTGATTCACATGGAACTGAAAGTAATCATAAAACAAATGATAAAAAAAATGATTATAAGCAAGTTCCAATAGAGATACAAGGAAAAGCTAAAGCAGGAAATACAAAAGCATCATCCATAGAGTAAGAATAGAATTAAAAACATGTATTATTTATTAAGGTTAGGAATAAGGGGTGAAATTAAAAAAATTTCACCCCTTATTTTAATATTATGATGATATTAAATTGAAAGCATTAAGTTTTTAGGCACATGAAAATAAATAACAAGTCCAAAGTTGCCATGAATATTTTTCATCAGGCAAGGAGACGAATTGCCCTCATAGCGTGCCTATTAGGTCAATTTGCCGACGCAGCATGATGGGAAATAGGCTGGCAAATGGACTTGTTATTTTTTTGATTGTGCCTTAATAAAGGTTTAAATATTTAGGGTAGGATGTAACATTTATGAGGTAAGCGGTTCAGAATATGACGCATGTTAAGAAAATAAAATATATGATAATCTACCTTTATCAATAACTATTCAGGCTAATTCAAAGCTTGAGAGAGATGGAGGTATTTTATTTATGTCAAAAACTA
>Ga0302140_10003867_pt1 | contig 19133 bp, 16 predicted proteins | sample I_Bog_E1_1_FD_202095 | JGI IMG/M metagenome (GOLD analysis project Ga0302140, IMG submission 202095) | Peat permafrost microbial communities from Stordalen Mire near Abisko, Sweden - I_Bog_E1_1 | ecosystem: Environmental > Terrestrial > Soil > Wetlands > Peat | place: Sweden: Abisko, Stordalen... | reverse complement strand
CATTCCCGGAATAAAATTCTTTACAAATGTTGATGTCGAAGTGCAACTTGAATTTATCTTCCAAAGCAAAGAGTTTCAATATGATGTCAGTTCCACGAAACCTAGTTGATCAAGATAAAGAGTTTAATGTCCCCAAATAAAGATAAACAACAAAGCAAATACAAGAATCCATGCAGGAATTCTTAAAGAAAAAACCTAAAGTGATAATTATTGAGGATCCATGTTGAAAAAGATACCATTTTTCAAATTATAGCAATTTCGAGAAAATCAAACAATATTATAACAAAATATATGAGTTCGTTAATGATTCAAAGAAATATTATTGAAAACGATAAGCATTAATCTATGTAAAAATATTATTACGATAATATTCATACTAAATATCGAATTTTGGTTTAAAAAGAATTAGAAATATTTAGATTTTTGTTATGACTCCTAATTTCTTTTTACAATAATTATTAACTGCAAAAGCCATTGACACTGAAGGAATCACTTTTACATAGCAAGCCATTAATCCTTTGTAAAATCCAATCACTCCTTCTTCAGCGATAATTCTTCTTATGCAATCGAGGATTCCTTTGTACTTCTTTACCCCTTCTAAAGATTTCATTTGTAGTCTTCTTTTGATCAAATCAGTTGGATATGTGCAAGTTGCTGCTGTGACGCCAGCAACTCCACCTAACATCAAACTAGCATAAACTGGAGTTTTCACATGTTCTTCATAAAACAACAATTTGAGCATATTATATGTTGTCATCTTTATTGAAATGTATGGAATTATTCCCTAATTTTTTTATCAGTCTGACTCCTAAAATTAAAAGTTTCATACTATAAGGGACATGGTCCATCCGCGATAAAGACCAGGAATGCCTTCATTTTTATAAAGATATATCAAGGTTTTAATGATCCCCTTGTATTGTTGATTTGTCACTTGTAAAGTGAAAAGCGTTCGAACCAAGTCCAAAGGATAAGTCTTTAATTAATGTAAATGAAAGGGAAACAAAATCACAAAAATATACAAAAGTTGATGAAACCATGCCCGTGACAGCTCCTATTGTCAATGATCTTTTAAAAAATTTTAAAGTTATTAAGGCATTTGTAACAACCTTTCAGTTGTCAATGGTGCTCCCATCAAAATATTATATCTAATGAAATCAAAAGTAAAAAATTCCAAAGCTGAAAATGGGATCACACGAATTATATTGGCGCCGTTTCCCTTGAAAAACCCGGTCCATCCCTCAGTTTTTAACATATATTGAAAGGATCTTATAAATGATTTATCACTGAAATGACTGTTGTCTGTTTGTTTCAACACCTTGATTCTTTCTATTGGTGCTGTTAAAGTTCTAGATACTATACCAGCAATAGCTCCAGATAACATTACTCTAATGCTTCGTTGGAGCATAGTTTGTTCATTTAATTTATGAGGTTCTTTCATTTTTTTTAATATTTTTCCTATTTTTTTTTTAATTTCAAATATATGATGTTTATATTTTTTTTAATTTTTTTTTTAATTTATGGTGATTTAGCCTAAATTTTTTTGTTTAAAATTTGATAGTGCGATTGTAAAATTATAATGAAATTATTTTTTAAAAATTAATCCTTAAATTGAGAAAAAATTTAAAAAACAAGAAATTATCCAACTATCCCAAACTTAAAAAAAAATTTTTATTATTTTTATTGAATTTGAATTTATTTCAGATCTTTGTTTTTTTTTTTCAAAGTCTTAAATAAAGCGGCCAGAACCTATTTATTTTTTTTTATCCTTTCGACGATAGATTTCTTTTTATCTTCATCAATGCTCATTTTTTTCTCAAAATTCTCCTTCTCCTCATTTTCTACTTCCATCTTGTTGCTTTTGCTCCTTTTTCTAATTCCTCCCAGATTTTTCGGATTAATTTCAGAAATTAGCGCGGCTTTTATCTTTTTTCCGGCAATTGTTTTTCCATTCAGAGTATCTAAAAATTCCGAAATATTTTTAAACCTTCCATTTTATAAGAAATTAATAAAAACCTGAAGCATTTTTGGCTACTTCTTCCTTCGAAAAGTTTATTTCCGCAGTGTCTTTTTCAATCTTTTTAAATATTTTCACATTTTTAAAAGAAAACTTGAATATCTCTAAAGAACCTTAATTCCCATTACAAATTCTCTAAATTTCTCATTAATGTTTTTCTTGAGCACATCAGAATCCACCAATTCAGGCAAATTCCTAATAAAAACTGTGTGATATTGATTAGTTAAATTCGGTCCTGGACCTTCATAAAGGTCATGAGCCCAAATATTGGCATGACCTGATGCCTTGCTTCTTAAAATAATTGAGTGTTTTGGTTTTTTGATTAATTTGTGCGATATCTTCAGAACTTTCCTCTCTGGAAGCTGATCTTCTTCAGATTCTATTTGTAGATTATTGAATTTTCTGGGTAACTTTTTTATTCTTGCAAGGATGGATTTGGTGTTATCAGCAGTTTTGGATATCAGAGTTGGTTTTGGTATGGCTTGCGAAGAAAGTTCTGGGTTTGCTTTGATGGCATTTAATGCGTGGGAGAAAATTACGCTCATTTTTCAATTTTTTTCTTTTTTAATTTCAATAAATGAATAAGCAGGGAAAATCGCAAAAATCCAAAGAAACAAATTTTTGATAAAGAATTATTAATAAAAAGTTGACTAACAATATTAATTTTTTTTTAAAAATGGTTCTTCCTTATTTTTTTATTTTTTTACAATCTATCAACTTTTTTCTTATAGAGAAACAAAGAGGAAATTTGCCTCATTATAATATAAAAAAGGCAAACAAATCTAGATAAAATTAGAAAAAATCATTGAATACTCAAACTTCGAAATAAAAAACTTATAATTTTATTTAAATTTATTTCTATCAAAATTCAACGATGGAAGCCAGAAACGACTCCCCCAAAAAAGATTCCGTGAACCTTGATAATTTCCTTTTGAAAACCGTAATTGGCAAAGGTTCTTACGCAAAAGTGGTGCTCGTGAAGAAGAAGGACACAGGAGAGATTTTCGCAATGAAGATCCTCAAGAAAAAGAACATCGAGAAACGAAAACAAGAAGAACACGTCATCACAGAAAGAAACGTCTTGGCCTGGCTAACGCATCCTTTTATAATCCGGATGTTCTATTCCTTTCAAAACGAAAAGAAACTCTTCTTTGTGTTAGAGTATTGCCCTGGAGGAGAGTTGTTCAATTTGTTGCAGAAACGCAAACAATTCAGTGAAGATCAGTAAAATATTTCTTTTTTCTTCTTCTAAATGTTTTTTGCTTTCGATGTACTCTTCTTTCTTTGGATTTTATGTGTTCTTTGTATAAATTTATGATTCAAGGGGCAAATTTTATGCCGCACAAATGGTTTTGGCTATTGAACATTTGCATAAAAATGATGTGATCTACCGAGAGTGAGTCCTTTTTATTTTCTCTAAAGCTTTTATAAAATTCTGTTTGCTATAAATTCCAGTCTGAAACCAGAAAACGTGCTCATTGACACCCAGGGATATATCCGAGTGACGGATTTCGGACTTTCCAAAATGAACGTGAAGGGTGGCAAAGATGCATCCTCAGTTTGTGGTACTCCGGAATATCTCGCCCCTGAGATCCTGTTTAAAATGGGGCATGGAAAGGCAGTGGATTGGTGGACTTTAGGTTTTTATTTAAAAAAAAATCATATTTAGTTTTCTTCTTTAAATTAATCTCTAAAACAGGGGCAATCATCTATGAAATGCTCACGGGGTTGCCTCCTTTCTACACTACGAACAGAGAGGAATTGTTTGAAAAGATAAAATTTGGAAGCTTGAAGTTCCCGTCATCATTTTCACCAGCTGTCAAAAATTTGTTGGAAGGGTTATTTCAAAAGAACCCTGATAAAAGGCTCGGCAGTGGAAAAGATGATGCCAAATTGATTAAAGAACATCCATGGTTCGCACCTGTTAATTGGACTGCTTTGTTTAACAAGGAAATTAAGCCACCTTTCATCCCTTTGATCAAAACTGATGATGACATCTCCCATTTTGACCCTGTAATTTTTGTTCGTTATTATAAAAAATCAATGGGAATTAGGAATTCACTGTCCAACCGATTGAATCTGTGAGTGATACCAATTCTTTAATGGGGAACATAAGCAGCTTTACAGGTTTTATTTAGATTTTGTTTGAAAGAATAATTAAGGGTTGTTTTTATTTAGGCTTCACTTATAATGGAGACACCATTAAAGGGAAAGACAACGAGGATAAAATGGAAACGGAATAAAAAAATAACTTATATATGAATAAAAAATATGAAATAAAACAGAAAATGAAAAGGGGATTAAATTTAATTGTGAAATAATATAAAATTTGAACTGCTAAAAAAATGTTTTTCTATATTTTTTCAAATATAATATGCATGAGAAAAATTCAAGAAAACATGTTAAAATTAAAACAAGACAATAAACATTATATAGAATTTCTCAAAATATTATAAATTATATTTGCTATCTAGACGAGAAATATTTTTGCATGTTGACCCATAAATTTGAGAATTATTTTTTTCTACAGTTTGCATGATTCTAACTAAAATGTTGGGTATAAATCAGTAATATTATTAAGTTTTTCTTTCTCGTTGACAATAAAACAAAAATAGTTGCATAAAATTAAAAATTTTATTGAAAAATAATTCCAAAAATTTTAAGATTTATAGTTTGATAGCTCAGGAAATAATAATTTAATTTAAACAGAAATTCTTATTTTATTTCAGACAGAAAACAGCGTTAGCATTCCAAATCGTTTCGCCTCAAAATGGGAAATAATCAAAATAACGAAGTACAATCTCCTCATCTTTTAACATTCTGAGCCTTTCTAGAATTTATCACCTTCTCTTAAAGAAAAGCTCTATAAGATTTTTAGGAAATTTGATACTGATGGCTCCAAAACCATAGACAAAGAAGAGACCCTTAAATATTGGTAATATAAATAACAAGTTTTTTTACATTTTTTTCAAAATAACACACATTTTTAATTTATTTTAAATATGTTTCTTTCTTTAAAATTTTCATTTTTGTTGGAAATCCCAGGAAAACCAATTTCGCCAAATTAAACACTGATGCATTATTCAAAGCAGTGGATGTGGACAACAGTGGAACCATCGAAGAGGAGGAATGGATTGAATTTTGGAGAGAAGTGAAAAGGGCAGGACATTCTGAAAAGGAAATCGATGAAGAGGTGCCTTAGTTTTTTTTAAATTTCCTCTCTTTTTTTAATCTAAAATTTTTGTCATTCGTTCAATTTCATTTCTGAAGCTGGAGAATCTCAATGAGGGATTTTCATGGGTCTATTTTGATAAAGTGCCGACCGATAGAAGGAAGAAGAAATAGAAAACGTCATAAAATAAATATATAAAGGAAAAATCCAAATTTTAAAACGAAATTTAAAAAACTCGCTTAATTAATTTTAGATCACTCTTTTAAAAATTTTTTTCTTTTCTTTTTCATTGAAAATTTACATAGATTTCCTTTGATTTTTTTTTGGGTATTTTTCAAATTTCTTATTTTTTTTTGTGTTTTGAAAAAATTTCCTCTTATTAATCTTATGGAAGAAAACCAAGAAGTTCATTTTTTTTTATTTCTTCCATCATAAATACGACCTACCTTTTCATTTCACAGAACTTATCCCAGGAATTAGAACAAAAAGTTGTTGATATTTTCAAGAAATTTGATACCGACGGATCGAAATCCATAGACAAGGATGAATCTGCGTCTTATTGGTATTATATAATCTTGCCCTTTTTTAATTTCAAATAAAATAAATCTGATTTTATCATAAAAATTTGTGAGGAAAGAGAATGGACAAGCCAATTCTTTAGCATTATTTAATGCTGTTGATGTTGATTGTAGTGGAACCATTGAAGAAGAGGAATGGTTGACTTACTTCAAAGTGGTTAAGGGAGCAGGTTATAGTGACAAGGAAATAGAGGATGAGGTGAAGCGAATAACATTAAATTTAAAATAATTTAAATGTTCTTTTATTCTATTTTTTTGAGAAGATAGCAAAATTGGAAGCCGGGGCAGTCTGGGTCAAATTTGATAAAGTGGCGGTTGATAGGAGGAAAAACAAATAAAGATAACAAAATTGGTAAAAAAAAATAGAACAAATAATAAAAATGGCTATCTTTATATAAAATGGTTCTTTTAAAATTTGGAATTCAAATTTTCAGGCAGTTTGTTAAAAAAAAAATTAAAACACAAAAATTTAATTTTTTTTTTAAGACTATTTTGATTTGAACATAATAAAAAAATCCATTCAAAAATGCCTTTCGATTTAAGTTCACTCTGGATCTATATAATGATCATCATTTTGGCTTTAGTCATTGTGTTGGTCCTCCTGATGAAGAAGTTTCTCAAGAAATGCCTAAAAAAATTAAATTGGATTGCACATGATATCACCCAAGTGCATCAGCCTGTTTCTTTGGAAAATATGAGCAATGATTTCGATTTGAAGCAAACGGATTTAAAGCTGGAAGACATTTCATCATTTGATAAAAAAGATGAAAAGGAAGAGAAAATTGATTTAAATTTTGAACATATCGCCAGCGATATCAACACGGCGAAGGAATCAAAAGCTTCTGAATCCCCGAAGGAGCCACAAAAAATTGATATTGAATTTTCAAGGGTTGATGATGTCAGCAATATTATGGGAACCGAAGTTTAGTTGGGAAAGGGGGTAGTTTTTGAAATGTCTTATAATGATTAAAATTGTCTATTTTTTGGACATTTGAAAAATGTTTTTGAAAAATGGGAAATTTAATTTTGGGGTTTCAACGAACTTAATTTTGTTTTTTGTATTTCTCTAAAAAACTAAATGGAAAAAGAAAAAAATTAAGAGCGAAAATTGTATTTTTTTTTTTTTAGATAATAATGTTTTTTCATCTAATGTGTTTTTGATTTTTTGTATTTATTTTATACATGTATTTGAATATTTTGTTTATTTGAGCTAATTAATTCATAAAATAAAAAAAAGTGAGTCACCAAATAAAATTCAACAAGTTTAAAATTTAAATTTCTGAAAATATTTTATTATTTAATTACGGTAATCAATTTTAATGAATTGATTCAGAAGGTTTCAAGGTCTCAAACATCAGATAACTCCACCCCAATGTTGTGAAAATATCCATGGTTTGGACAATGACATATTGCATGATGAGCCCAAATCCCGCATCTTTGATTTTGTTCCTAACGACTTTTAAATTTAAATCAAGTCCAATCGCCACAAACCCAAGTATATTAAACCTTTTTTTAAACATTTATATCTAACAAACTTAAAATTGAAAAAAAATACCATTCTGAAAGGAAAAACAATCCAGTATATACTTTATCATTGCTTGAAACTGTGCTTGAATAAATTGAAAACATAGCCATTGTTACAAGAAATCCAATGACAAACTTAGGAAGTCTTTCCCACATAACCATACATTTTAAGGTTTTTCGCCCATGAATAATTAAAATGGCCAACAAAGCAATTGGCCCAATTAAAATATTCTGGATCATCTTCATTAAGGAGGCTGTCTTGACACCTATTTTTAGACCTGATGGGTCCTTCAAAATTGATGCTGAAGCAACAACAGCTCCTGTTGTATCAACAAATCCACCAATCCAGGCTCCTAAAATTGATTCAGTAATTATCGTCATATAAAACTATAGTAATTTCAACCGGCAAATTCAGAATCTAATCCCATCACGTTTGCAATTAACGGAGGTATTGGAATTGCTGGGATTGTAAAGACACTCATTATTGCGATGGGAAGAGATGAGATCTTTTTTTCTTCGAGGGCAGATTCAATTGCGTTCGCAGCTGAGGACTAATTTATTTTTTTTAGCAAGAATATTGAATAAAGTATTACTCCACAAATAGTGGCTGCACCAGACATGACAATGGAAACCTTTCTATCAATTTTTAATAGATTTCCAATTAGGAATCCAAGATAAAATACAATGAAAGTGTCAACCTTAAAAATGTTACAGTTATATAAATACATTTATCTCATTAAATACCCATCCAACAACAATTCCTCTATATCCCAAGTTGATCAACGATGAGAAATCAATAGCCAAGCATACCAGTCCTAATTTAATATAATACTCCTGATACTTTTGAATGCATCCAATCCAGGAAGGCAAAACAGAGTAGTTCCAAAAAACGGAATTAGCAAGCACAAATCCAAAAATCAAAGCCCAAACTGAGGCATTGACTCCAGCATGAGCTAACTGCGTTTGATTTCCCAAAATCTTGGAAACAATTGAAAGAAACGAAATAGCGATCATTCCCGAAAATGAAAAAGGCTTTTTCAAGAGCACAGAAGAAACCTGTATTGAAGAAAAATATTTATGAATTCGGAAAAACAAAATTCTTACCCAAATGACTCCCATACAAAATATGACGATGAAAATAATCCAATAGGTTCCATTGGAGCCTGTGTTAAAGGTATCAAACGGATTTTTATCCCAATTCTTCATGGAGATTTCTCCCATTGCAGGGTTGCAAACATAAATGACGATGATAATCAAAGAACCAAGTACTCCTAAATAGGACGCAACCCAATCTTCCAAACCCATGGTCGATTTTATTTCCTTCCATGATTTGGCATAAAGGAGAGCTGTTCTATTGGTTGTTTTTGCATTTTTCTGCTCTCTTTGAATTGTCAGGACATTTTTACCATCGGAGAGATTCGGATCTGATTGACTTTCGTCCTCAAGTTTGTGATACTTATCAGCTTCCATTTTAGATTTGTTTTAGATATTTTTTTATAGAAAAAATAAATTTCTGCTCAATTAATTAAAACGAAAAATCCTATTTGTTCCAAGTTTATATATCATATCTATGCTTCATTTTGAAAGGATTTGGAGGTTTTTCTCCTTGATCTCGATGGATTTTTTACCCGAATCGGAAAATTTCGAGGTTTTTTTCAATAATTTCCTGTGAGAGGGCTTGGATTTTGGCGATTGAGGGTGATTGTTGTCAAACCCGAATTGTAGCAGAAAAAAAAGGAAATTAGAGGAGAATTGATCAAAGTGAAAATGAGAGGCAGTTAGAAAAAGGGAACAAGCACGGTTAGAAAGGGAAGGAAAGTGAAAAGAAAAAAGGATTTCAAATGAAGGATCAAAAATTCGAGCAAGTTATCACTAGACATAATACAAAAAAGATCTCCAAGCAGCCAAGGCAGCTCCAATTAATTAATTTAAACAAAAAAAAATAAGCTAAACACAAAAAAGTATTTTGGTAGAAATTGTTTTTGAAAAATGGGAAATTTTGATTTTTGCTTTTGATTTTTTTGATTTTTTCAAATGGAAAAAGAAAGTTAAAAACAACTTAAAATTGGATTTTTTGAGTTTCATAAAAAATTTGATGATTAAAGAAAAAAAATTATTTCGATAATATTTTTATGGTTTTAATAAATAAATACAAAAAAAGTTAAATATTTGAAAGGGAAAGGAAGGGCAATGTTATTCTGGAGTTTGTTTCAGTGTAAGAATTGATAGTATCTCCTTTTGGAGCGCAAGCGCGAGATCTCTTATCTGCAAACAATTTAGTGTGTTGGAAAAAACTTGTTTACTTTAAGATTTTTTGAATTTTTTGTGAGTTTTTCAAAACGAGGATGTGTCGAAATATTCTTTAAATTTTCCAAGAAGATGCTTGACTCTTCGTTTTGTGGACTTTTAACCTTAAATGAGTTTTTATTGATTGTTTTATTTAAAAAATCCAACTTTTAATGAAGCAATAATTTTGAGCAAAAATTCCATTCCAAATTTTATATGAAACTACAAAAAACGAAGTTTTTTATATAAAATATTTTATTTATTTTTTGTTATACTTCATATCGGTTTTCTAATAAAAGTGGTAGTTTCTCAAATAGGTCGCAATAGTTTTTCATTGACAGCTTGTCAATTACTTTCATCTGCGTTAAAATATTAATGCCATCAAGCAAAAGACTATAATGTTTCATGCTAACCATATATATCAAGTTATTTTTTTTTTTTTGTAGAAATAAACTTTTTCATGATTCCAACCGCAGAATCAAAATCCTTCAAAGAAATTTTTTGGATAATCGGTTTTAAATAACTGATTCTCGTAGTGATAACCCCACAAAATTTATTATGTTCATTTGATAACTAATTAATATATATTTATTTTTATTTTTTTTAAATGTTACCTCATTAATCATATCAAATTGTTGACATCTAGCATTTGATTCATGATCGATCATAAATGAAGATAATTTCAATTCCTCGTTGCAATATCTTTGCATATTCATAATCGATGTCTCACATTCTGCTGATACCTCATCAATTTTATGATTTACCAATCTTTCTCTAAGTCTACCCAAATTCATCGTTCGGACCCCTTTTTTCTGATCCATTCGAGGCGTCGATGAACATTCATAACTTAGTCTAGTGGTTGTAAGGGGACTCTTTTGGTTTTGGCTTTTATTCCTAGCCAAAATCTCAGAATCTTTTGGGGTTCTGCTTCGAAGCTTATGATTCGTTTTACAAGGATCTAGGACTTTATTTAAATTTATATCAATGTTCTTCTGATGAAGAATCTTCTGAGATTCTCCTATGAAAGCCTTTCTTCTTTCTAAATTGCCCAGGCCTAATTTTTTATTGTCATTGTCCAGATGGTTTTCTTTATCTATCGATTTCTGCTTGTAGATGCTGAGACTATTTCTTTTGTGGATCTCATTGAAATTTATCGTTTTTATGTCAGTGGACCAAATTTTTATTGACCCTCCTTGGAAATTCACTCCCAAAATCCGATCTTCTTGCTTATCGTAAGCTAAATCCAGAATCCCTTTCCAACTTGATTCCACATTATCAAGAAAAAGGCCTTGTTTTTTAATATCCCAAACCTTTTATTAGTTTAGAAAAAATCATCTTCTATAAATAACCTTTAAAGAGTCATTTGAGGCTGTAAATAAATGTTCTCCATCCTCTGAAAAACAAAGCTTATTTATAAGAGTGGTATCTGGCTTGGTTTCAAATTGCTAATAAAAGATCAGGTAAGCTAAAATGCATAGGAATGCTTTTACCAAATTGAACTTTTCCAAACTCCAATATCTCACAATTTTATCAGTGTTGCTTGTAACGAGATTGGGTTCATTTGGATGAAATTTTGCTTTCATGACTGAACCTTGATGAAGATTGAAACTATAAATTTGCTTCCAAGTGTTCAGATCCCATATCTTTTCCATTTAAGAAATATGTTATTTTACTAAAGCCAAAACTGACCTTAATCAATTCATCTTGAGAGCCTGAAACTATCCATTTTCCATCAGAACTACAATCTAAAGTGTTTATCGGCATCAAATGCCCTTTCCAAGTGTTCACGCATTGTTTTTGACGAAGATCCCAAAGTTTCGCACTATTATCGGAAGAGCCGCTGACCAATAAATTGGCTTTATCTTCAAGAGGAAAAACTGAAAGAGAATTTATGGATATGGTGTGACCCTTGAGGATGGTTTTGGCTATAAAAATATGTAAAATAACACATCTACAGAGATAAGAGAACGTTTTTGCAAAGACATATCATAAATCGTAATTAGCCCTCTATTTGAACCTGAAAAAATCGTTGTCTCATTGAAATCAAACATCAAAGATGTGATTTCTATGGCTATTGAAGGTGATGTATGCTGATGTGAGAAACACTATATAAAAATTGCGTTTTTTTAGAAGAAAGAAAAAGTTTTACAAGCTGAGGAGTATCTTTATTCAAATCCCATAAATTAACTGTGTTTTGATCATCTCCAGTCAATACTTTATTTGGATCTTTGGTGGCGATTTTTGAACAGAAAATTTTGGCATTGTTCGCGGGGAAAAATTCGCCTAAAAATTATTCAAAAATTAGCATTATTCTTGATGCTGAAGAAAAAATTTACTTATTTTAACATTTCGTCTTTTCATTTGTTCGCCAGGAATTTTTCTTTTGTTTTTTTTATTGTTAGGTTTTTTAATTTTGTTTAAATTTGAATTAAATTATTAAAAAAAGGCGAAAAAAATTCAATTATTTATAAAGAAAATCGTTCGTGTTAATTTTTAATATAAAAGCCGAACCTATTGAGAAAAAAAAGAGAAAATGTTCTCCCATAATGAACCCAAAGTAACATTGAACAATGAATTTGTCGAATTCTTCATGAGGGCTACTTCAGTATCTTGTTGAAGTAAAGGAGTTTTTGCCCTCATAACAATTTTTATGTGTTTTTCAAATAATTTTTGTTGTTTGCTGAGCGCTAGGCTTTTTTTAATGAGTTTCATTGATTCGGTTGAAAAGGGTTGGAATTTTTTGATATTCACTTTGAAGCTTTGAAAAACAATACTTTCTAATATTTTGTTATTTATGAAAACGAAAAACAATTTGTTTTTTTCTTTACTTGAACATTTTTTTTGAGTTTTTTCGGTTTGTTTTGACTTTTTTCTGAGTCGATGCTTCTTTTTTTCCAATCTGCCTTCTTTTTGATAAATCTTATAAATCGCCTTGCAAGTTGATAGCTTGATATGGCATTCTAAAGCAGCCTATAAAACAATTCATTAATAAAAGAATTCTATAGAAAAATTACCTGTTTTATTGAATTTTTTTCAAACTCAATCTTATGAACCACTTGTTTTCGAAGATCATTGTTGATTAATTGATATTTCTTCTTTTTATGCTCAAAGTTGGAAATCGAAATTTCACCGTTTTTTGATGAGGTATCAGTATCAGCCTATTGAACAAAAAGCTTAAGAAATAGAAAAGAAAAAATGAAAATACTTGTGAGGAGAAAGATGCTCTATAAATGTTCATATAGGTCCTTTTATGTTAAAAATGTGTGAAATTTTGAAAATAGTATTAAAGATGAAGAGTCGACTCAGCGATTTGAATCTTGATTTTTTATTGATTAATAATATTATTTGTTCTAATTTTATTATATTTTGAAAATTTTGACCTGCTTTTTAAAAGAAATTTCCAAATTATCAAAATAAAAAATTTAAAATAGCATTTTAAATTTTAAAAGGAACATAAAATTTGATTTTTCTAAAAATTACAAAAATAAAATATAAGAAACAGAAAAAAATTAAAAAATCAGAAAAAACAAAACAGCTCTTAAAATTATGAAAAACCAAAATAAAAGATCAACTCTTATAAAAATCAATTCTTATTTATATTTACAATATTTAAATAAAAGTAATCCTTCTTTTTTTCATTATTTTTAGAATCCCCCTTTGAAAAAATGAACATCATAACAGAACGATTTCGTTTCAATAAGTAATTATCATCATCTTCTTCAATTATAAAGTGTTTGTTCTTCAAGACAACAACAAAACGAAGTCCATTATGATTTTATTCAATCTTTGAATTTCATCGATTGTACTGTTTCAGAAGACATTAAGTATATTGAATCCAAAATTTTAAAAACACCCTCCTCAAAAAGTGAAATAAAAATGACTGGCCTTCTCAATAAATTCAAGACTCCGATAAATTCCTTTTGCATGGAACTGATCCCACATCATTCTTTGGTCAATGATGAATATAGGAATTACTTTTGGAAGATCTTCATAGAGAGAAATCGTCATAAGTTCATCGATAAACATAAAGGATTGCATTACCTTTGCGAGACAGCTTCAAATTGGTCATTTTTTAATAATTTTTCATTAAAACTAACATTTTTTCTAGGTCAAATGGTCTTAATGATGAGGATCTATTGAGCCTCACCTCTGATGTAGCATTAACCTCTAAAATTTAGAATTGAAACTTTTAAAGTTCCAAAAAGTCTTATCAAAAGAAGACGCTGAACTAAGGAACCTTCGTTTAATAACACATAGGTTCTTAAAAAACGAAGAAATTTCTTAAAGAAATTCAATAAAGTTGGAGTAAAATGACTTCTAAAGTCTCAAAGACATTAGAAAACTTTATAAATAAGTTGAATTTAGCTTCGCTTGAGGCTTTGGAGTTATGTTTCGAGATGTAAATGTTCTTTTCTTTAGATTCAATGAGAATTTTAGTTTCATTGGATTTTCGAAGATGTGAGCTGAAAAGCGCGGAGCAATTCTTGAATTCTTTGAGCGAGAAGCTTTTGATAAACAACATAAACCAAAAATTGCAGCTTTTTAGCTGTTATTTGAATACGGAGTGAGTGGTTTATTCCTAAAAAAGCTCTTATAAACTACTTAGTCACGAACAAGACAAGAGCTTCGATATAATATTGAAGATTTTGAATAATCAGAAGAATTTAATCGAGCTGAATTTGCATTTTAGGTGATTTTTGAATGAAAATATCGATTTTACTCGGAGTTTATTAAGGGAAGTGACCAATGTTGATTTCGAAAAAAAGATCCAACAATTGTCTACTTTTGTCCTTAGAAAAATCCGGCATTTCTCAATAGGCTTCTGTTCATGGTTTACTTAAAATTAAGTTTAAATAGATCATTTTAACTAAAGGAAACCCCCAGCCTTAGAAGATAAAGAGCTTAATTGTCTATTTAAAAGTATGACGTCAAATCTATCAAAGATCCAAAGCTTTTCAGCCTATATATACGGGTATTTTTTTTATATAAATTTATCAATAAATCGTGGTTTTTTCAATATTATAATAGGGCTGGAGAAATCAACGACTGTATAAACAGTTTGGAAACATGTTTAAAGTCATATAAAATTTTCAATTCGGACATAATACTAGCTGGGAAGTATAATAAGGCGAAAATTGTGAACAAATTAAAGAAGAAATATGAAAATTCTTTGCGTAAAAAACATTTGAATTCAAAATTAGGCATCACCTATTTCAAGTCTTGGTGAGCCCTTAATTAACGATCTATCTTTTATTAACAGTGGAAATTGCCAATAATTAATTAACCTTAAGGAATTTTTCTCTTAAAGCAAAGATTCTTTAAAAAAAAACAGAAATTCTTGTTACTTTTTCTATCTTAATTAACTTTTAATTAATACCAAGCCAAATCTCACCACATCAACAATTTGGCCACTTTCCCAGTTGGATATTTTCTGGTCCACCACTTTCTGCTTTCACAAAACACCCATAAAGAGACCAAAATGCCCACCCAAGGAACAAAATATAAAGCATAATCGCTTCTACTGATAACATCTTCTCCATTGGTATTGAAGACTCCTTGTAATCCAGGCACAAAGACAATCAGCATCAAGATCATTATTTCTATAACAACCCCATAAATGGTCATCGGGTTCTCTATTCCATGTTGAAAAAGCGACATCTGTCTGGTTTTGCACATCCAGATATTGCTAAATTGGCCTAGAACCACGGTTACATACCATGCGGTTTGCACTTGACTGAGAACTACTTGTTGATTATGCACTGAACAACCTCCATATGGGCCAATTGGATTATCATTGAAATAGTTACTGCTAAGATCATACATATCACTGGGACTCACACGACATTCATATCGGCTGTTGAGGCTGAATGTGAGGAAATACGCAACAAAACACCAGAAAACCTGAATGACTCCAGCTTGGAGGTAGGAATAGCTTAATAACCGAAATGAGACGAGGGAGTCCTTTTTGCAATTTCTGGGGGGTCTATCCATGATATCATCTTCAGTTTTCTCATATGCCAGAGAGATAGCAGGGGCTAGTTCAGTGCCGAGATCAACAGAAAGCATTTGAAGTGATGCGAAGCCTAATGGGAGATCTAAGGCCACATTAAGTAAGATAGGAGCGAGTTCCAAGATACAATGACAAAGTGTATAGGCGATCGCTTTCTTGAGATTATCAAAGAGAGTGCGACCTTCTTTTATAGCCATGACGATCGATGCGAAATCATCATCCATGAATAGTACATCAGCAGCTTCCTTAGCAACATCAGAACCACCTCTGCCCATAGCTACTCCTATATCCGCCTTTTTCAAAGCGATGGCATCATTCACACCATCACCAGTTACGATTACTTTCTCATCTCTCTCTTGGAGATTCTGAACGATTTCAACTTTCTGTTGAGGAGTGATCCTGGCAAAAACGATCTCCTGCTTCCCTAAGAGTAAGTCATCCCAATCTTCTCTAGTGAATTTCTCCATGTTTGGTCCGTAAACTATCGCCGCTGTGGCGTCACTTGGATCCACTAATTCAACGTCACATTTTCTCTTCCTTGCGATATCTTCCACAGTGATTCCATATTGAATTATCCCAACTTTTCTCGCTATGGCTTCAGCAGTCAATGGATGGTCGCCTGTTACCATGAACACTTTAATTCCAGCATTACGGGCTATGGTAATAGCTTCAGCCACTCCTTTTTTCGGTGGGTCCATGAGAGAATATAGTCCAATGAACACCAGATTATTCTGGGGATAATTGCCATCTATCAATGAATAATGGGTCTTATCAACTCCAAGGTCGAGATAGGCACATCCTAATACTCTTTCTCCTTTACGGCCAAGGATCCCATAATTACTTTTAAATGAGGTCTCAAAACTATTAAATAATTACAAATTAAAGTTCTTTTTATTGTTTTAAATAAATATACTGTTCATCAATGGGGTAAGTCTTATGGCCATGCATATAACTCGAACATCTTTTCACGATGATCTCAGGAGCTCCTTTCATAACCACAAAACGTTTATCATGAGTCTCGTGAATACTTAATTGATATTTGTTCTTGGAATTGAATGGTACTTCAAATAATTTTGGGTATTTCAACTTATAGAGATCTGTGTTCTTGAAATCCTCACAAAATCTCAATAAGGCCTGCTCACTGGCATCTCCTATCATCTCGAAATTCCTTCTCTTCTCCTTCTCCTTTAAAAAGGATTTCATTATATCATTATTGATCTTTTTTAAATCGTCTAGGAGATCATCTGAACCCAATGACAATTTTCTCAAATTAACATCTCCTCCAATAAAACTGCCAGTAGATTTTTTATATTCCTCTAATAAAACATTGGACTGTTTATTATTGAAAGTTTTCTTTAAATTTCTGTGAGATTTATCAGACCCCAGTTCTTGAATCAATAATAATGAATCCTTATCCTCAACATTATTTTTATGGTCCACATGTTCTTCATCTGATGGCTTCTTAAGAAAAGCCTTATTACAGAGGCTCGCCACCTTGAACATAATGTTCCATGTCATGTTATTCTTCAATTCTCTTGCTGAAGACTTCACCAATTCAGAGGAAAACAATTGGCCATCAAACCATAGATGCTCCACAGTCATTTTATTCATCGTCAGGGTCCCCGTCTTGTCTGAAGCTATCACCGAAGCGGAACCCAAAGTTTCAATGCATTCCAATTTTTTCACGAAGACTTGCTTGTTGGCCATTCTTTTCGCAATGATCGTCAAACAAAGGATTACTGTGGCTGGAAGCCCTTGGGGGACATTGGCTATAATAATGATAATAAATCCATTGACAAAGAGATGAAGGTAGGTGCTATGATCGGAACCATCTTTGACAGCATATCTGATGCAACCTATTGAGAAGACTATAGCTCCCATTGTCAAACCCAACACTCCGATCAATTTAACGAATTTACCTACTTCCTTTTGCAAGGGAGTTTCTTCTTGATCGATTTGAGCAGTTTGTTGTGCCACGATTCCTAGAAATGTATTGTCTCCAGTTTTTATCACAACTCCTTTGGCCATACCCTCCAAACAAAGACAACCATTGAAGATGATGTTCTTGCTCTCTAGGAAATCATCATGCAGACTTTTTTCTGATATCTCAACGGGCTCGCTTTCACCATTCAATGCTGATTGTTCCACCTTCAAACCTTGGTTAACTATGACCCGCAAATCCGCTGGGATCTTATCACCACCTTGCACCTTCACTATATCTCCGACCACCAATTCCTCAGCCTTGATCTCATCTTCGCCCCCGTCTCGCACCACTCTGCATCTCGGAGGAAGCATATTCTTGAATTTTCCCATGACATTAGATGAGCTTCTTTCCTGAATATAACCAATGATGCAATCTGCCATTACTATCCCGAAGAGAAATATACCCAAATACATATTCACTGGCTGATCAGGCTCCAAAGCATATGCCACAAATGACAAGACCCCTGCCCCTGCCAATAATAAATTGAACATATTTAGCAAATGAGCTAGAAACTTCTCCAATTCGGACTTTTGTTTCGGTGGAGATAGGACGTTCTTACCATAAAATTCCTGTTTCTCTCTGGCCTGGTCCTTAGTAAGTCCTTTAGAGGCGTTGGGGTTAAAAGAATCAATATGGGTATGGTATTCGATCGACAGTTGCTCAAGCGACTTCAAATGATCTTTGACTTCATAACGAGCCTTGAATTTCATATGGGATTTGTTTTTAGTTGGGTCTTCTGAAATGGCGACCTTATTTTTCTTTAAGAGAAGAGGCTGATCAATCGTGAGATTTGAAATGTCTTGGGTAGGGTCTTGATTCGTGACATTGGAAGAGTTTAATTTTTTGAAATCGTCGTCTGAATTCATTGAGATGATAGAATTGGTTTCTGAATTTATTTAATATTAATTATTTTTGAAACCAAAAACAAAAAATATATCTATTTATATTAAATAAAGGAATTTCCATAATCATTTTATCGTTATTACAATGAAATCTCTAAATATTTCAATATCAGCAGAGAATCAGAGGCTCTTATAACAACAATTTCTGAAATGCCTTCTTTATCAAATTTATCTCAGTTTTCAATGATATGAAGCTCTAAGTTAACCACAGCCTTCGAATTCCTGAAACATCATATGATGATCAATGGATTTTATGTCCTCGATTAGAAAATCTGGTTAATGAGAATCTAAATAAATATCTAGAAACAGGAGAAGCTTTGCATAAAGAGGAAATTATAAAGCTCCATGGGATGATGAAAAACTGTTGGGCGATTTGTTCCACTGACGATTCAGACATAATTCTTTCATATCTCTTTGATTTTCCGACGAAAGCTTCAATATTCCATTTGATATCTGCTCTGATCACAAAGAAAACTAAAATAAAATCAATAAATATTTTTAGAAAATAATGAAGTTTATTTAGAAAAAAAAAAAGGGTGAAGTGTTAAAATTCATTTTAGATATTAAATTTTAATTGATTATAAAAAAAAAAAAAAAAAAATTATTAAATTAAAAAAAAATTTAAAATTTTAATATTTTTTTTTTTTAATAAAAATTATAAAA
>Ga0302140_10003865_pt1 | contig 19134 bp, 17 predicted proteins | sample I_Bog_E1_1_FD_202095 | JGI IMG/M metagenome (GOLD analysis project Ga0302140, IMG submission 202095) | Peat permafrost microbial communities from Stordalen Mire near Abisko, Sweden - I_Bog_E1_1 | ecosystem: Environmental > Terrestrial > Soil > Wetlands > Peat | place: Sweden: Abisko, Stordalen... | reverse complement strand
TCGACAGGCTCAGCCTCAAGCCGTGCTTGGACTATCTGCTCAGATTGGCGTGAATCCAAAAGAGTCATTGTTCTTAAAACTCAATCAGGCATCTTTTACATATTTCCAAAGACTTGCCTGAATGCAGAACAGTTGAACGAACTGCGTACGACTCTTGCCGCACACCTTCCGAAGAAGTAAATCTTCTTTCGCGACTACTCACCCAATCGCTTGGGAATTGGCGCGAGTGGTTCAACTATGCTCTTGACGATATATGTAAATAGTGACATAGTGAAAGCATGACGTGGCAAATCGAATTCACGGACGAGTTCAGCGGGTGGTGGGATGGCCTGACCGCCGAAGAGCAGAACAGCATTGCTGATAGCGTTTACGTGTTGCAAGAATCAGGACCTGCCCTCACCCGTCCGCAGGCCGACACGATTCGCGGCTCTGAGTATTCCAATATGCGGGAGCTTCGAATCCAGCATCAGGGCCGTCCGTATCGAGTACTTTACGCCTTCGACCCGCGCCGAGTCGGCGTTCTGCTTATAGGCGGAGACAAGACAGGAAACAACCGCTGGTATGAAGAGTTCGTGCCGCTGGCCGACATCATTTATACCCATCACTTGAATGAAATCGAAAAACAGTAGGAGGTAACAATATGGCTCACAAGTGGTCTGAGTTGGAAGCCAAAATGGGGCCGGAGCGGGTGACCGCCTCCCGCGCCCGCGCTAAGAAGATGATCGAGGAAATGCCGCTCATGCAGCTGCGCAACGCACGCGAGATGACGCAAACCCGTTTGGCCGAGTTGCTGGAGATGGATCAGGGGAATATTTCCCGGCTGGAGCAGCGCACCGACATGTACCTGAGCACGCTGCGCAGCTACATTGAGGCGATGGGCGGGGTGCTGGAGATTCGCGCTCATTTTCCGGAGGGAGATGTGCGCATCGACCTGATGAACAAGCTGACGGCTTGAGGCAATCCAGACAGGAAGAACAGGACGTGGTGAGATTTCTGGTTTACCACCTATTTCACTGTTCAAAGCGCAGGTTTTTCGACTCCCTTCGCTTCGGTCGCTTCTCATGAATAGAATTGGCAATAGAAGAGTTTGATAAACAAAATCAGCGAGTTAGCTTCCGCTGCGCGGAAATCGCGAGTTGGCAAGTTGGCGGCAGTTTATGCCCGCCTTCACTCGCCATAGCGAGTCAAAACGCTCAGGATGACAGAGTGTTGGATTGCGTCGTCTTGCGGCGAACAGATTGAATCCACGCGGCTTAATTGCCCCTTCATCCGTCTTTATGCCGGGGATGATAGATTTGTCTTTCATGGGGTGACGGGACGAACGACGGAATGAATACATTGATCGCCGAGGGGATCGGCAAGACGTATAAAGGGCGGCAGGTGGTCCGCGGGGTGGACCTGAAGATCTCGCGCGGCGAGGTGGTGGGCCTACTGGGTCCGAACGGCGCCGGCAAGACGACCAGCTTTTACATGATCGTGGGACTAGTGCAGCCGGAGAGCGGCCGGGTGCTGGTGGACGAAACCGACATTACGCAGCTTCCTATGTACTTGAGGGCGCGGAACTTCGGCATCAGCTACCTGCCTCAAGAGCCTTCCGTCTTCCGCAAACTGACGGTCGAAGAGAATATCCTGGCCGTGCTGGAGGCACAGCCGCTGGGCAGCCGAGAGCGGAAGGTGCGGGCCGAGCGACTGATTCACCAGTTGAATCTGGAGCACATCCGGACGACGCGGGGCTATGCGCTCTCCGGCGGTGAACGGCGGAGGGTGGAGATTGCGCGCTCGCTGTGCATCCAGCCAAAGTTCATTCTGCTGGATGAGCCGTTCAGCGGAATCGATCCGATTGCCGTGCTGGAATTACAAAAGATCATCTTTGATTTGAAGGCCGACGGGATCGGGGTTCTGATCACGGACCACAATGTGAGAGAGACTTTGAGCGTAACCGACCGGGCTTATATCATCGCGGAAGGGAGGATCTTCCGCACCGGCACGCCGCACGAACTGGGCAACGATGTGGAGGTGCGCAGGGTCTACCTGGGCGAGGGATTTACTATGAGTTGAAGCATACGAGGCAAAACGAGAAGGAGGGTTTGGCGTTTTCGTCAATCCCCGCAGCGCTGAAAGCTGTGCAAAACAAATAGGTGAGAGATTTCCGGAAGAAGAGCCGCCCATTCCGGAACCAATGACGCGGCAAAGGTCAGAATCTTCTAAAGCATTTATCTCGCCAAAGTACACTAACGGTGAGTCGAATCGGGAACGGGTCCATCTTATGCCGCTGCTGCAACCCAAATTGAGCCTGAAGGTTTCACAGCGTCAGATCCTGACTCCGGGACTGATGCAGATGGTGAGCGTGCTGGCGCTCAACAAGCTTGAGCTGAAGGAGATGATCGATGCCGAGATGGTGGAAAATCCCGTCCTGGAAGAGATTGACGAGACGGTTCCGATGCTGGATGAGGTGGCCGGCCGCCAGGAGAGGCTGGAGCGCGGGCTGGATGAAGTCCGGATTGATGAGCACAGCGTCCCGGAGGAGCCCGCGGCCCCACTCAAAGACCCCTTCAACGAGATTGACTTCGGCTCCTACTTCCAGGATTACCTGGACCCCGGCTATCGCACACAGCCGGAGTACGAAGAGAACGAAAAGCCCTCGTTTGAGAACTTTCTCTCCCAGCCTACAACTCTGGCCGATCACTTGGCGTGGCAGTTGGGAGCTCTGAGCCTGGATCACAGCCTGCACCAGGCGGTGGAGTTCATCATTGGCAATCTGGACGAGGATGGCTACGTCTCCGGCAGCGAAGAGGAGCTGGCTGCGGCCTTCTCGGAAGCCCAGGAAGAGGTAAAAAACGGGGCGGTGCATGAGCTTCTGCGGCGCGCTGTCGAGATCGTGCAGCAGCTTGATCCGATCGGGGTGGGGGCGCGCGACCTGCGCGAGTGCCTGCTGCTTCAGATTGCCGCTCAACAGCAAGAGTTTGCCCAGCTATTTTCCAAACAAACGGCTGATTTGGATGAGGATGTTCATCGCAGCTTCCGCGCCGAGGCCGAAGCCCAACTGGAAGATCGGCGGCGCAGCATGGAAGTGGCGGCGCTGATCGCGGATCAGCACTTGCACTTGCTGCAGAAGCGGGACGTGAAAGATCTGGCGCGCGCGGTGCAGATTACCGCCGCCGAGGCACACGCCGGAGTGAACTTCATTCGCACTCTCGATCCCCGGCCCGGTCGCCAGTACAACCGGGAGCAATCGCGGCTGATTGAGCCAGATGTGGTCTTTATCAAGCGGGGCGGCGAATGGGTAGTCTCGATGAACGAAGAGGATCTGCCCAGCCTGCGGCTCAGCCGCCGCTACCGGCAGATGCTCACCGCCGAAGGTACGGACAAAGAAGTCAAGGATTACGTGAAGGAGCGCTTCCGCTCCGCGATGCAACTGATGCGCAACATCGCCCAGAGGAAGAGCACGATCCTGAGGACTTGCGAAGTGATTGTGCGCCGCCAGCAGGATTTTCTCGATCAGGGCATCGAGGCGCTGCGGCCGATGATGATCAAAGAGGTGGCCGAGGAGATTGGCGTTCATCCCTCGACGGTGAGCCGCGCCGTGGCCAATAAATATGCGCACACGCCGCAGGGAGTCATCGAGCTGCGCTTCTTCTTCTCCGAAGGCTCGAACGGGCCGGAGGGTGCCGACACGCCGCTTTTGGTGTTGAAGCGCAAGGTCAAAAAGCTGATCGAAGAGGAAAACCCGCGCCATCCGCTCACCGACGACGTGCTGGCCGCCATGCTTCAGTCGCAGGGTATTCAGTTGACCCGGCGCACCGTGGCCAAGTATCGCGAGGATATGAATATTCCCAGCACCCATCAGCGACGGCGGCGGGAGGGGTGACGGTCAGTGGTCAGTGGTCAGTGGTCAGTGGTCAGTGGTCAGTGGTCAGTGGTCAGTGGTCAGTGGTCAGTGGTCAGATGAAATTATGTGCTTCCTTGCTGGTTGTCAAGCTCTTTCATTACTCAATTCATTTTGGAGAAAATTCAGTTTTACTACCGAAAACTGTTCACTGACCACTGATCACTGAACTGACAACTGCCCCCTGATCGTGTAGAATCCGAGTTTCTCCAGTCTTTTTTGAGGGCTGCGAGAAGACCAAGAAGCGGAGGTTGACCATGGAAGTGGAGTACACCGCCCGACAAGTGAAGATCTCCAAGGCGCTGCGCACGCAGGCTGACGAGGGAATGGAACGGATAGCCCGCATTCTGGGCAAGAGCGCGCGCGGCAGTATTGTTTTCAGCGCGCAGAAGCGTGAGCAGATCGTCGAAGTGACGATCCAGGCGCGCTTGCAAACGATTGCGGCAACCGGCAAAGCCGACACGCTGGAGTCGGCGCTGCGCGCATCCCTGGAGCACGCCGAGAATCAGGCGCGGCGTCATCGGGACCGGCGCATCGAAGGCAAGCGGCTGCCCAAAGAGGAGAAGATGCTGACGGCGCCTCCGGTGACCCGACCCAAAGCCCGCGCGGCTCAGATAGGTGAGTCGGCTGCCGCAGAAGAGAAGTCGGCGCGCGCCCGCAAGAAGGTCAGCGCGGTCATCAAGGTGCATAAATCCCCAACCCGCACGACGGTCGTCGAGCCGCACGTCGTGACCAGCGGCGAGGCTTTTGCCGAGAGGACGATGACCATTGAAGAGGCGGTCAAGGAGGTTGAATCCAACGACCTGGACCTGTTGATCTTCCACAACCTGTCTGGAGAGCAGTACGTGCTGCATCGCCGCCGCGACGGCCAGATGGAACTGGTGGAGCTTCCCTAGAGGACAGAGCGCGTGAGCCTTCCGGACAACTCGGAGCCTGTACAGCCACGGCTAATGGAGGATCTGCTTGCCAGCCTTCCAGAAGCCGTGGTTGTCGAGCGTGGCAATCACGTGGTTTTTGTGAACGCGGCCTTTACGCGTATCTTTGGATATACCTTTGAGGAACTGCGCGAAGGCAGTCTGCGCGATCTTATTATTCCGGAGTCTCATCAGAAGGAGTGCGCGCAGATTGGCAAGGAAGTGGCGCAGCTCGGATTTGCCTCGCTCGATACCGTGCGCAAGAGGAAGGACGGCGGGCTGGTGGATGTGGCATTGGAGGTCCGGCCGCTGTTGGTGGATGGCGTCAGGGACGGCCTGATTTTCTCTTTTCGCGATATTGGCGACCGCAAGCGGATGGAAGCCAAGCTACAGCACGATGCGATGCACGACACGCTGACCGGCCTGCCCAACCGCGCTCTCTTCCTGGACCGTCTGCATCAGGCTTTCAGCCGCAGATCGCGCAGCCGCGGGCTGAATTGCGGCGTTCTTTTTCTGGATCTGGACCATTTCAAAGAGGTCAATGACACGCTGGGTCACGCGGCCGGCGATGCGCTGCTGATCTCGGTGGCGGAGAGGCTGCGTGCGGCCCTGCGCCCGCAGGATACGGCAGCCCGGCTGGGTGGCGACGAGTTTGCGGTGCTGGTGGAGAATATCCTCACCAGCGCGGACATTGAAAAGATGGCGGGGCGCGTTCTTCATGCAATGGAACGCGCATTCGAGATTGCCGGGCGGCCGGTTCACGCTGGCGCATCGATCGGCGTGGCGGTTGCCGGGCCGGATCACGCGGCTCCTGAACTGCTGATCCGCGATGCCGACTTTGCCATGTACCGCGCCAAACAGGCGGGCGGTGGGCGCATAGAAATCTTCGACAAGCAATTGAAGGTAGAAGCCGTAAGCTTGCAGGAGCGTGAGCAGGAGCTGCGCCAAGTAATCGAAAAACGCCAGTTTGAATTGTGGTATCAGCCGATCTGCAAGCTACAGGCAGGCGTACCGCTTACGGCTGTATTGGAAGGCTTTGATGCACGGCTCTGCTGGCGCAGAATTGATGGATCGGTGGCTGATTTTGGCACTCTGATTCCGGTGGCCGAAGAGAGCGGCCTCTCCATCAGCCTGGGCCGTGAAACGACGGAGGCGGCCTGCAGGCAGTTGAAAATCTGGATGGATCGCCTGCCGGAATCCAAACTGACGCTGGCCATCTCTCTGACACCGCGGCAGTTCAATCACCCCGATCTGATTGCGCAGGTGAAGAGAACGCTGGCGGCGAGTGGAGTTGATCCGGCGCGGCTGCTCTTCGGAGTGGGAGAGAGCGCGCTGAGTGAGAATCCCAAAAACGCGCTGGAAGTCTTCGAGCGACTGCTGGAGTGCAATGTGCGTCTGGCGGTGAACGACTTTGGCTCCGGCCTGGCACCGTTGAATCACCTGGTGCGCTTGCCGGTGGACGTGCTGAAGCTGGACCCACGGCTGACCGTGGCCGCAACCTCGACGGGCCGTCAGGTGGCAGTGCTGGAGTCGCTGATTCAATTGGGGTTGAAGCTGGGCGTGCAGGTGGTGGCGCAGGGAATTGAAACAGCGGAACAGGTGGAAGCGTTGCTCCGCATGGGGTGTGAACTGGGCCAAGGGCCGCTGCTTTCGCCGGCGCTGGAGGCCACGGAGGCGAAGAAGCTGGCCGAGCGGGGCGGCTGGAGTTTGTCGCGCAAGGATTGAACCGGGCGGCACGGAAAGGCAAAATTGAACACAAACCAGAGGTTTTCAGTGTAGGATGTGGCCATGACAACTTGTTCGCAGCCATCGACGCAAGCCACCCAATCGGAAACGGCGGAGATTCCCGCAACCGTTCCGGACGAACAGTGTAAAAACTGCAAAGATCTGGTGATTGTGACCGGGATCTCTGGCTCCGGGAAGGCCTCGGCGTTGCGCGCCTTCGAGGATCTTGGCTATCACTGCGTGGACAATCTGCCGCTGGAGTTGCTGCCGGGTTTTGCCACTCTGGTGGAGAACTCCGCCGAAATAGAGCGGGCGGCGATTGTGGTGGATGTGCGCGAGGGTCAGACCTTGGATCGCCTGCCGGAGATTCTCAAAGGGGTGAAGAAGCTGCTGCGCACGCGAGTGGTTTTCTTGGACGCACAGGACGCGGTGCTGGTGCGGCGCTACTCCGAGACGCGGCGGCCGCATCCGCTGGGGCGGATGGAGACGGTTTCGCGCTCGATCGTTGAAGAGCGGCAACTGCTGGACCCCATCCGCAACGTCGCCGATACGCTGATCGATAGCTCGAATTACAACGTGCATGAGCTGCGCGCGCAGATTCAGGCCCGCTTTGGACTGGAGGAAGAGACCAAGCGCCTGCTGGTCAGTTGCCTCAGTTTTGGCTTCAAGAACGGCGTGCCGCTGGACGCGGATATGGTCTTCGATGTGCGCTTTCTGCCCAATCCGCATTTTGTGCCGGAGTTTCGCAAGCTGACTGGCATGGACCCCAAAGTGGCCGCGTATGTGCGCGGATTCCCGCAGACGACGGAGTTTATCGAGCGCGTCAAGAGCCTGTTGCTCTATCTTCTGCCGCACTATGTAGAGGAGGGCAAGAGCTACCTGACCGTGGCCTTTGGCTGCACCGGCGGCCAGCACCGCAGCGTGATGATGGTCGAGGAGATGGCCGAGTTGCTGAAGCGCGCCGGCTATCAGGTGAAGGCGCTGCATCGGGATACGAAGCGGTGACCGATCATCTGATTCTGATTACGCTGCTGGTTGGGCTGGGCGTGGTGGCCGCCGTGGCGAGCGTGCTGGCGCGGGTAAGCACCTTCAGGCGGCTCTTCTTTGCCGAGCGGCGCAGCTCCCGCCAGACCTTGGCGCTGCTGGCGTTTTTCCTTGTGCCGCTGACCTTGGGCGTTTGGATTCGGATTACGGTGCCCAACTTTTTGGCTGCCGATATTTCCTTTACGGCGGTGATTCTGCTGGGCCTGCTGCTGGGTCCGGAGTGGGCCGTGTTGGGCGGCATCGTGCTGTCGGCTCCGGCTGTTTTTCACCACGAGTATCTGGCTCTGCCCTTCAACGCCGCGCTGGGCCTGATGGCGGGCCTACTGGGCTGGTTTGTCGAGAAGGATGAGATCTGGTCCTTTACGCCGCTGATCGATCTGAGCATCTATCGCTGGATTCGGCGCAACCTGATCAAGCCGCGCATTGACCGCCAGTTCCTCATGCTCTTCCTGATTGTGGCCGCCGAAGCCTGCCGCGATTGGATCGCCCATCTTTATCCGCAGCGGCTTTTTGCGCTGCTGGCTGGTCGCCTCTGGGTGCAGACGTTGGTCTGGCTCTGCGCGCCCATCAGCGTGGGCATCGCGCTCAAGGTGTGGAATACGCTGCGCATCGAGATAAAGCTGGAGGAGCAGAAGCGGTTGCTGCTGGAGGCGCGGCTGGACGCGCTGCAACGGCAGATCAATCCGCACTTTCTTTTCAATACGCTCAACTCGATTGCCTCTCTGGTGCGTGTGAAGCCGGAGCTGGCCCGCGAGATGATCGTCAAGCTGGGCAACATTCTGCGCGCTCTGCTCAAGGACCACGATAGCTCCGTGCCGCTGCGCGACGAGCTGAAGTTCACCGACGACTATCTGGACATTGAGGTGGTGCGCTTTGGGGCCAACAAGCTGCGAGTGGAAAAGGAGATCGACCCGCAGACGCTAGGGGTTCTGGTTCCCTGCATTCTCTTGCAGCCGCTGATTGAAAACAGCATCAAGCACGGGCTGGAGCCGCGATTGAAGGGCGGAACGGTGACACTGCGCAGTTGGCTCGTTGGGGACCGCGTACACATTGAAGTGGCTGACGACGGTGTAGGCATGGGCAACCGGCCAGCCTCGGCGCTGCGCCGCGGCGGAGCGGGCATCGGCATGAAGAATGTGCGGGAGCGGCTGGAAGTTCTCTATGGCGACCAGGCGAGCTTCAGCGTGGTCAGCAATCCGGGGCGCGGCACTATGGTTTCGATTGAGATTCCGGTGAATCCAGCGGAGACGAATTAGCTTGGCTATCGCTGGGAGGTGCTGTCGCTTGCCGGACGCTGACGCGAGCCACAAGCCATTGCTCGTACTCTTCTTTGACCGACAGTCCGGCTCTTTTCAGAGGTCTGTTGGGTTGGGAAAGATGACGGAGCCATGCATCATTGTCTTCCAAATTGGCTTCGGTCAATGCCGTTTCGACAGAGACCAATTTGATCGCAGTTGCGGTCCGAGCACGTTTTGCCGGTTCCTTCTTGCTGAATAAAAAGCCCATAACCTTCTCCGATTCTCGATCTTCATGGCTACATCAAATTGTACGGACCGCGAGTTAGCTTGCTAAATCTCTTCTTTGCCTGGGCGGAGCATGAGTTCCTTGATCGCTTCGCGTGGGTCTTTGCCTTCGTCGAGAATCAGTTCCATCTGCTCTGCGATGGGCATTTCGATACCGTGCTGGCGGGCCAGGCCCAGAGCGGCGCGCGTGGTCAGCACACCTTCCGCGACTTTGCCGCCGAGGCTATCCAGAATCTCCGGCAGTTTGCGGCCCTGCCCCAGAGCCTGACCGACGGTGCGGTTTCGAGAGAGCGATCCGGTGCAGGTGAGGACTAGATCGCCCACGCCGGAGAGTCCAGCGAGGGTTTCACGGCGACCGCCGCAGGCCACCGCCAGACGGGTGATCTCGGCGATACCACGGGTAATGAGCGCAGCGGCCGAGTTGTAGCCCAGACCGACTCCGGCCGCGACTCCGGCGGCGATGGCGATGACGTTCTTCAGCGCGCCGCCGAGTTCGACACCAATCAGATCTGTGCTGGTGTAGAGCCGGAGGGCCTCGCTGGAAAATTCGCTCTGAATGCGCGCGGCAATGGCCGAATCGTCAAAGGCAACGGTGAGCGCGGTGGGCTGGCCTTGGGCGACTTCGAGCGCAAAGCTGGGGCCGCTGAAGGCACCGATAGGCAGCGTAAGACCAGTTTCGGCAAGACTTGTGGCAATCACCTGCGTCATGCGCAAAAAAGTGTGGTCTTCGACGCCCTTGGTGGCACTGACAATGATCTGACCGGGATGAAGAGCTGGCCGGATGCGCGCGAAGGTGGAGCGGAGGAACTCCGAAGGAACCACCGAGACAACGATCTCAGCCTCGCCGGCTGCGGTGTTGTCGCCGGTGACAGTAATCTCCGGCGGCAGCGGAAAGCCGGGCAGAAAGAGCTTGTTTTCGCCCGCCGCGATAATCTCCTGGGCGAACTCCGGGCTATGCGCCCAAAGCGTGATCTGATGTCCGCCACGGCGATGCAGTGAAAGAGCAATGGCGGTTCCCCAGGCTCCCGATCCCAATACAATAATGCGGCTCATGCGATTTTCTTTGCTCCCAGGCGGGCTTCCGTGCCGGCAATCAGGCGGCGGATGTTCTGATGGTGCTTGACGATGAGGAGGAGGGCGACGGCAAACTCGACGGAAATGAAGAACGGCGGGCGGTCGCCCTTTACAAGCCACCAGGCAAAGAACGGAAAGCTGGCAGAGCCGAGAATCGAGGCTAGAGAAACATAGCGGCTGATCGCTAAAACAACAATAAAAACCGAGATAGCGGCCAGCGCAGCCAAGGGCGTAGCGGCCAGAAAAACGCCGAAGCCGGTAGAGACGCCCTTGCCTCCGCTGAAGCCGAGCCAGACCGGGAAGATATGGCCGAGGACAGCCACCAGCGCGGCCAAAGCCTGAGCGTCGTATCGAGAACAAGCAGCAGGGATGAGCAGAGCGCCTAGAAAGCCGCCCAGCCAAACCGCCGAGCAGCCCTTTAGCGTATCCAGCAGGAAGGTAACCGCGCCCAGGCCTTTGCCGCCGGAGCGCAGAACATTGGTGGCGCCGATGTTGCCGCTGCCCGTCTGACGGATGTCCTCGTGGCGAAAGAGGCGCATCAGCAGATAGCCTGTGGGAATCGAGCCGAGCAGATAAGCGGCAATCGCGATCAGTAGAATTGCAGAGACCATCACCAGAGTGAGTTTAACAGGTGGAGGCGCAAGCGAAGAAGCCTGCGCGCCTTACCTTAGCTCACGGTTGGAGAGGGCGTAGCGCGCGGAGCGGACCTCGGCGGCCAGCACTTCAAGAATCTTGAGCGCTAAAAGCGAATTGGTCTGCATCACGCAGGCGTACTCCTCGCGGGAGACGAAGCTGAGTCGTGCCCCAGCGCGCGCAATCGCCGTAAGCGTGTAAGGCTCGTTGCCGATAAGGCCGGGCAGGCCAAGCAGCGATCCGGCCTCAGCCTGAATTTGCATGACCTGATCGCCTCGTGGCGAGGTCATCGTCAGCGTGGTCTCGCCCTGGTTGAGAATGAAAAGACCAACTGGCAGATCACCCTGCTTGAAGAGCGTGCGGTCTCCGTTGCAGATGATTTCGGTAGATTGCTTTTCAAGCGCCTGAATCAGATCAAGATCGGCGACGAATGCGGAAGGGTCCAGCTTCACTTGCAGCCTCCATCAATGAAAGTGGGGAATGTACAGACAGTAAAGAAACAGATGGCCTGGTAGACGGTGAATTCAGAGCGGAAGGAGCAGCCAGCCCCCAAGGCAAAACAACCGATGGTACACAATCCGGTCCTTCCGCGCTGGCCCGGAGCGTTCCCTGCGCCTTGCCGGGCACAAAGGGAAAAACAGCCACTGCCGCGCGACCGTCAAGATTGGTGGTCAACACCTGACTGATGACCAATCCCTCCGACTCCAGTACAAATGGAACCTGGGACTTGGCGGGGAATCCACTGACGACAATCAAGACCGACGATGCATCGGGCATGGCGATGCGCGCCTCTAGTCGGCAGCCCTTGTCTTCCGAAAGGACCGGACGGGGAACCAGCGTGGCAGAAATCAGCAATTGGCCATCCCGCCTGGACAAGAGATAGCGCACCGGCTCCGCGCTAGCGACTGTCGCAGCCACGACCAGCTCATCGCCGGGAGCGCTCAAGCTCAATTCCTGCTCGGAATTCGGCTTGTGAATCATCAGCAAACCCTGTCCATTCACATAGATGTCATGAGCATCGTAGGCGAGATTCTGGTTCAACTGCCAAGTGGCGAAGCCGAAGATCTTGTTTTCTGGAGCGCCTTCGGCATAGACGCGATAACGGGTGGTAACGCGGCCCTCCGGTGCGGCCTGCTCGTCAACCTTCACAAAGTGCAAACTTAAGTTGTTTGGATTCAGATACCCCGATTCATCGTCCCAGCGAGCTTCACGACTCAGCAGGTCAAGTAATTCCTTGGATGGCGCAGGCAGCCCTTTGAAATCAGAGTAATGGAAACCATTCAATTGCCGGGGTTTTTCTGCGTGAAAAAACAACGGCAAAAAAAGAGAGGCAAATAGAGCGGTACCGAAAACGCGGCGAATGGAAGAAAACATCTTTGTATTGTCCAATGTACAAATGGGAGTTGCGCAAAACTACTCTATAGTGATGGTTTCACCACAGGAGGGCAGCCTTATGTGATATATGTCACATATTAATGGTCGAACTGCAAAAGGCTAGAGTGCCGGTAGATCGGTAGAGCAATCGATCTGTTGTTAGAAATGCGGAATCCGCGATCCGCAATCCGCCAGGCACCAACTGATCCCTGTTTTTTCACATCGTCCGCACGTAGTTTTTGCCTGGCAACTGGCGGATGCGGCCAGTGATCTCCAGTTCGAAGAGCGCCATGAAAACCTCTGAAGAGGTCAGTTGCGTCTCCAATAGTTCGAGAATCTCGTCGATCTGCAAGCTGTCGTCCTGACGCAGAACTTCCAGCACCATCGCTTCTTCGGGGCGCAGAACCGGGTCTGGCAGCAGCGAGGCGGTGGTGGCGGATTTGGACTCCTGAGGCGCCTCAGACTCCAGCTCCAGACGCACCTGCGAGGGCAGATCCTCCCAGATGTCCTCCCATGTAGCCACCAGCTTTGCACCCTGCTTGATCAGCGTATTGGGCGTCCACGAGCCTTTATTGGTCACGTTGCCGGGGACGGCATAGAGATCGCGATTCTGGTCGGCGGCGCAACGGGCGGTAACGCGCGTGCCGGAGTTCTCCGCCGCCTCCACCACCAGCACGGCTATGCTCAGTCCGCTCAAGATGCGATTGCGGCGGGGAAAGTTCTGCGGCGCGGGGAAGGTTCCCATCGGCAGCTCGCTCACAATCGCACCGCCAGAGGCCAGAATCTCCTCGGCCAGTTTTTTGTTCTCCTTGGGATAGACCACGTCAATTCCTGTGCCCCAAACGGCCACGGTGGGCATCCGCGCTGCCAGAGCGCCCTTGTGCGCGCAGGAGTCGATGCCCCGCGCCATGCCGCTGATAATCAGCAGCCGCCGGACTGCCAGGTCGCGCGAGAGCATCTCCGCCATGCCAGAACCATACGGTGTAGGATGCCGTGTGCCGACGACCGCAATTCCAGGCCGACTCAGCAGGCTGACCGCGCCGTGCACCCACAGCACCGGCGGCGGGTCGTAGATCTCTTTGAGCCTTTCGGGATACTCCGGGCAGCCGTAAGTGACCAGCGTCGCCCCCTGCGCCTCCACCCGCGCCCACTCCTCTTCAGCGGCCTGACGCGCCTTGCCGTCGAAGATGAACTGCGCCGCTTCAGCCGGAAAACGCAACCCTTCCAACGCGGTCAACGGCAGCTCGAAGATCTGGCTTGGCGATTCCAGATGCTTCGCCGCATCCAAAATCCGCTTGGGCCCCAGCCCCGGCGACAACACCAGCGCCAGCCAAGCCAGCCGGTTTTCATCCAGTTGAGAGGCAGCAGGCAGAAGTTCGGTTTGGGGCATCGTGCTCATTCGAGGGCTACCATCCTGGATTTCTACAGATGAGTTTCTTCACAGGAAATAATTTCCCGCATACTTTGGTAATGCAGCAACATTAACCGGCTGATTAAAAGATGTCAAGCTGGATTTTGCCTTTCTACGAAGAACCAAAGAATCCGCGCCCCAACATTGTTACTCTAAGGTTCAGTGACTCCCGCTTCCCCATCCCGCCTGCGCATTGCCGCCATCGATTTTCTCAATCCCGCGCCGCTGATGTGGGACTTCGAGCATGAGCCGCTTCAGTCCCAGCTTGCCTTGCGTTACCGGATTGATCGCATGACGCCCGCCGAGTGCGCGGACCGGCTGACGGCAGGCACGGCCGACCTTGGTCTTGTGCCGATTGCGGCTTTGGCCACGACTCCCGGCCTGCGCATACTGCCCGGCTGCGTCATTGCCTCCAAGGGGCGCATTCGCTCACTGCAACTGATTCGCCGCGCGAGCCAGAGCCTCCAGGAGATTTGCTCCGTCGCCGCCGACACTTCCAGCCGAGCCACTCTGGCCTACACCCGCATTCTCTTTCGCCATTGGGGCAACGCAGACGTGGCTTTTCTGCCCGCTGCTGCCGATCTGGACACCATGCTGGAGCGGGCCGACGCCGCTATCGTCATTGGCGACCCCGCGCTGCTTGCTTTGGAAGAGAGCGCCCATCGCTTCAAACGTACCGGAGAAGAGTTGGTCTACCACGATCTGGCCGCAGAGTGGCACGCTCTCACCGGTCTGCCCTTTGTCTCCGCCGTCTGGTGCATTGCATGCAGCAGAACTTTGGTTGAGAGTATTGGAAATGACTTTATTCAGTCCCGCGACCATGGCCTTAAAAATATCGACGCTCTGGTGGCCGAGTGGTCCAGCCGCATTGCGATCCCCGAAGCAGTGATCCGCGCCTACCTCACCACCAACATCCACTACACTCTGGACGATGAATGCGTAGAGGGCATGAAGGTCTTTTTTCGCATGGCGGCGGAGGCTGGCGTTCTGCCGGAGTACCATCTTTCCATCCGATAGCAGCCTTGTAACGCGAACTGGCCGATCTAAACAAAGAACGGCCAGCGTGAGGAATGGACTCTTTACGGGTTGAGGCGGGGGTGATGGTGATGGTGGTGATGATGATGATGGTGATCATCCATCTGCGCCTGCGCCGCATAAGGAACTGCGAAGCAGAAGATTAGAACCAAGCCGAGCAGAAACTTCTTCATGCCTTAGGATGACGTATCGCGAAGTCCATTACAGAGCTACTTTGACCTTTCTTGCGAAGTCCTTGGTTTCTATGCTAATCCGGCCATGGTATATGCTTTTTCCAGTGACGAATCTGAATCCAGATATTGAAGATATGGCAAGCGCGGAGGATTCTGCCAACCGACAGACGGGCGTTCCCCGGCTGGTGCAGAGCCTTGGCCTTTTCAGTTCGACCGCTCTGGTGATCGGCTCGATGGTCGGATCGGGCATCTTCATTGTCGATGCCGACATCGCCCGCGGCACCAACTCTCCGGCGTTGCTGCTGGGTGCGTGGGTGGTGACGGCGGTTCTAACGATGATCGGCGCACTCAGCTACGGCGAGTTGGCGGCGATGATGCCGCGCGCGGGTGGCCAGTACGTTTACCTGCGCGAGTCACTCGGTCCGCTGTGGGGTTTTCTCTATGGCTGGACGCTCTTCCTGGTAATTCAGACGGGGACGATTGCCGCAGTCGCCGTGGCCTTCGGCAAGTTTCTCGGCGTCTTCTTTCCGGCGGTTTCGGCGACAAACTGGCTCTGGCACATCGCTCACGTACCGGCGATTCCGGTGGGTCCGATGGTGCTGGGCAATATGGAGATCGGCGTCAACACAGCCAACCTGACAGCCATAGCTGTGGTGATCTTTCTTGCCGTTCTCAACATCTTCGGAGTCCGCCTGGGAGCGCTGGTTCAGAACGTCTTTACGACGGCCAAGGCGCTCTCGCTGGCGGCGCTGGTTCTGCTGGCCTTTACAGTGGGACGCAACACCGAGGCGATAGCTGCCAACTTTGGCGCAAACTGGGGCGAGTTCTGGCGCAATGCGGGATGGAGTTCGCTGCACCCGGTGCAGGTGGGCGTAGGCGGGCCGATGGTGTTGGTGAATCTGGCGGTGATTTTGGCCGTGGTGCAGGTGGGTTCGCTGTTTTCGGCAGACGCCTGGAACAATATCACCTTCACAGCAGGCGAGGTGAAGAATCCCAAGCGGAATATCCCGCTGTCGCTGGTGCTGGGCACGGGATTTGTGCTGACGGTCTACTTCCTTGTCTCGCTCGGCTATCTTCTGGTTCTGCCGATGCATGGCGATCCGAACGGTGCAACGGTGCTGGCGCGGGGGATTCAGCACGCCACCGAAGACCGCGTGGCGACGGCCGTGCTGGAGCAGATCTTCCACTCCGGCGGAGCCTACCTGATGGCGGGGGCGATTCTGATTTCGACCTTCGGCTGCGCCAATGGAATGTCTTTGGCCGGGGCGCGGGTCTACTACGCAATGAGCCAGGACGGACTGTTTTTCAAGTCTGTCGGCAAGTTGCATCCGCGCTACAAAACGCCCGTGGCGGGCTTGCTGGTGCAGGCTGCGTGGGCCGTGGTGCTGTGCGTTTCAGGATCGTACGGGCAGTTGCTAGACTACATCATCTTCGCCGTGCTGGTCTTTTACATTCTCACGATTGTGGGCTTGTTTGTGTTGCGCTTCAAGCAGCCTGACGCTCCAAGGCCCTATAAAGCATGGGGCTATCCGCTGCTGCCCGCGCTGTATATCGGGATGGCCGGGTGGATCTGTATCGTATTATTGCGTTATAAGCCTCAGTACACGTGGCCAGGTCTGGTGCTGGTACTGCTCGGCATTCCGGTTTATCTTTTCTGGTCCAAGAAAACAAAAGAAGACCTGTCAATAAAGGAGTAGTCCATACAAATGGCTAATCTCTTCAAGAGGAAACCTCTCAGCCTCATCGTCTCAGAGGCGCAGGAAGAGGGTGAGCATCATCTGGAACGTGTTCTGGGGCCGGTTTCGCTGACGGCGCTGGGAGTTGGCGCAGTGATTGGCGCGGGCATCTTTGTCATGGCTGGATTGGGCGCACATCGGGCTGGCCCTGGCCTCATGCTTTCTTTCGTTCTGTGCGGCATCGGCTGCACCTTCGCCGGTCTTTGCTATGCCGAGTTTGCAGCCATGATTCCATTGGCGGGTTCGGCCTACACCTACGCCTACGCCACGCTGGGTGAGCTTTTCGCATGGATCATCGGATGGGATCTGACGCTGGAGTACGCCATGGGAGCCAGCACAGTCAGCTCCGGCTGGTCTAATTATTTTATTGAATTCCTGAAGATCTTCGGCATCAAGATTCCGCTCTGGCTAAGCTACGATCATTGGACTGCACTGACGCAAGCCACCCACACCGTGGCGCGGGAGATGGTTGTAAGAGCACACCCGGAGATACCTGTCGGCTCGCAAGGATTTCTCGATGCGGTTGCAGCTCTGCTGGTTCATCCCACGGCACAGATGAGTTCCGCAGCCGATACGCTGCTTGCTGCTCCACGCCTGTTCGGCGTTGAGATCGGCTTCAATCTGCCGGCTTTCCTGATCGCGCTTCTTATCACCTGGATTCTGGTCGTAGGCATCAAAGAGAGTGCCCGATTCAATGCGGCTATCGTCACCGTCAAAGTTTCGGTGGTGTTGTTTGTGCTGATCTTCGGTTCGCACTACGTTCATGTCAGCAATTGGGGCACCGATTGGCATACCTTTGCGCCCTTCGGTGTGGCTGGCATCAGCTCCGCCGCAGCTTATATCTTCTTTGCTTTTATCGGTTTCGATGCTGTCTCGACCACGGCCCAGGAGGCCAAGAATCCGCAGCGCGATTTGCCCATCGGTATTATCGCTTCGCTGTTCATCTGCACCATACTTTACGTTGGCGTGGCCGCCGTGCTGACCGGGATGGTGCCCTGGCAACTGATCAATATTGAGGCTCCGATTACCCATGCCTTCCTGGATCACAACGTCGGCTGGGCCTCGGACATTATCACCTGCGGCGCGCTGGCGGGACTGACCTCGGTGATGCTGGTCATGCTGATTGGGCAGACGCGTGTTCTGTATGCGATGGCCTCGGATGGCCTCCTGCCCAAAAAGTTCTTTGCCGCCATCCATCCCAAGTTTCGTACGCCATGGAAGAACACGATTCTGGTTGGTCTGCTGGCCGCAATTGTCGGTTCCATCACGCCCATCGACAAGATTGGCACGATGGTGAATATCGGAACGCTGCTGGCATTTGTGATGGTCTGCGCCGCGGTGATCATTTTGCGCCGCACGAATCCTAATCAGCCGCGACCATTCCGCACCCCAGGGATTTACTTCGGTGGCCGATTGCCGATCGTTCCAGGACTCGGCATCCTGACGAACGGCTACCTGATGTACTCGCTCGGTATCTGGAATTGGGTTCGGCTGATTGTTTGGCTGATTATCGGCTTGTTCGTATACTTTCTCTATTCGATCAAGCACAGCAAAGTGCAGAAGCTGGCGAATGTAGCCGAGGGGGATTGACTTTCGGATAGCTTCTGACGAGTTAACTGCGCGACGAAATTGCGTCTGCTTTTGCATATCCTACGCAGAGTGGATCTGAGATCTCCCCGTGTTTCCGGTTCAATCATGCGCTCTTATGAACCGGCCAGATGATTTTGCGGAAGCCACTCGTGCAGAGAGGGTGGCAAAAGCAAAGACTGAATTTTTGCATCGTTTGATGAAATCTATTCCCGACAAACATCCCAGGACATGATGCGCATATTTTCAACAATTTACTGAAGGTTGGTGGGATTTACCTGGAGTTAGCAGACTCTATATTTCCAATATTTGGCTGCCCCCAGGGATTCATGTAGATTGAATTCAAATGCTTTATGTGCTTAAGTTGCCAGGATACCCCGTTTTGTACCCCAACAATTTGGTGGATGAAATAGTGCCTTCCAGTACCGCTTCGAACTGTTATTTCGGCAAACATGTTTTGGACTCTGCCGAATTCGACGATCCCTCATCCGCGAACGAACCCGCGCCCCCTGCCGTGACAGTGAATCGACAACCAGTAATTTATTGATAACAGGGGCAATGGATGGCCAATCTTAGCACCCTGAGGCACACATGGTAACCGTTATTGTGTCCTTAACGTTCCCATGGTTTTGACCGTCATTTCAGGGGCGACCTCTGCCCAGACCACGGAAGAGGTATTCGTTTTCACCAACTTTTTGTCTAGTTGGCATAGGCACAATAAGGGAAGAGGCTGTTGTGCCCATATTATGCCAAGTTTATGCCTAGATTGTGCCCACGTCCACTTTCCCTGGCTTCGTGATTTCATTGTAAGCACAATTGTTCCCTCCAACGGAACAATTCCCCACCAAAGAATCATGCCTTTGCTGGCCGATCAACCTGGGAATCAGGTGCATCTCCATTATCACCCACGCAAATAGAAACGTGCGCTATTTTCGTTTATCGTGTATAACGCTAATAGAGGCAGGGCGCTATTAGCGCCTGTGAAACCAATGAGCCAACGCAAAGCGATACCGGGCCAG